>Ga0209404_10000005_pt1 | contig 294077 bp, 276 predicted proteins | sample TroAtlMetagenome_2_FD_187447 | JGI IMG/M metagenome (GOLD analysis project Ga0209404, IMG submission 187447) | Marine eukaryotic phytoplankton communities from Atlantic Ocean - Tropical Atlantic ANT8 Metagenome (SPAdes) (version 2) | ecosystem: Environmental > Aquatic > Marine > Oceanic...
GCCCGCTTCCGTGCGGATGGCGACCACCGAAGGTTCATTGAGAATGATGCCTTCGTCACGGACGAAGACCAGGGTATTGGCGGTCCCGAGGTCAATGGAAAGATCGTTGACGAACAGGCGGCGGAAAGCGTCGAGCATCGGCGGTGCGGAGGGGCGTCCGGGTTGGAATTGTGCGTGATGGCGAGAGCAGTGCGCCGGCGAACCGGAGGACACGGCGGCGCGCGCTGTTTGTAGCGCTCTGCATGTAGAATGGGCGCGCTGCGCATCATAATCGATTTTCCAAGCGATCAAACCGGTACCGATACCAAATTTTTTGGTATCGACAGTGGTATCGGCGGAAACCCTATGAGTCTGACACCCGAACAAATCCAGCAGGTTGCCCATCTTGCCCGCCTCGAACTGCGTCCGGAGCAGCTCGCCCCCTATGCCGGGCAGCTTTCCAGCATTCTCGAGATGGTGGATCAATTGAGCCAGGCCAAAACCGAGGCGGTGTCGCCGATGGCGCATCCCCTGGACATGGTCCAGCGTCTGCGCGCGGACGCGGTGACCGCGGCCGATCAGCGTGAGCGCTTTCAGGCGCTGGCGCCGCAAGCCGAAAACGGTCTGTACGTTGTTCCCAAGGTCATTGAATAAGGCTTGAGCGAAGGCGCCGGGCGTCGGGCTGCAGATGGATGCAGCGCTGCGCTGCGCCCCTGGCCGATCCCATACCGAAGATATGCACAAACTCACAATCAAGCAGATGGCCGACGGCCTGCGCGCGAAGACCTTTTCGAGCCGCGAGCTGACCGCCCACTTTCTCGGGCGCATCGAAGCGCACGATGCTCAACTCAACAGCTTCATCACCGTCACCGCCGAGCAGGCGCTGGCGGCGGCTGACGCGGCGGATGCGCGCCTGGCCGCTGGCGATGCCGGCCCTTTGACCGGCATTCCCCTCGCGCAGAAGGATATTTTCTGCACCGATGGGGTGCGCACGTCCTGTGCGTCGAAGATGCTGGACCGATTCATCGCCCCGTATGACGCGACCGTCGTGCGCAAGCTGCACGCCGAGGGCGGGGCGGTGATGCTCGGCAAGTGCAATATGGACGAATTCGCGATGGGCTCGTCCAACGAGACATCCTGGTACGGCCCGGTGCGCAATCCCTGGGATCTGGAGCGGGTGCCCGGCGGCAGTTCCGGTGGTTCGGTCGCCGCGGTTGCCGCGGGCCTGGCGCCAGCCGCGACCGCGACCGATACCGGTGGCTCGATTCGTCAGCCAGCCGCGCTGACCGGTCTGACCGGCATCAAACCGACCTATGGCCGTGTTTCGCGCTACGGCATGATCGCCTTCGCCTCCAGTCTCGATCAGGCTGGCGTCGTCGCCCATACGGCCGAAGATGCGGCCACGGTGCTGCACGCTATGGCCGGCTTCGATCCCTTGGATTCGACCAGTCTCGATCGTGAGGTGGACGACTACAGCGCGGGTCTGGGCGAGTCGATCAAGGGCTTGCGCATCGGCCTGCCGAGCGAGTATTTCGCCGAGGGCCTGGATCCGGCCGTGCGCCGCAGCATCGAGGTGGCGATCAAGCAGTTCGAAGCCCTGGGCGCGACGGTCAAGGCAATTTCCCTGCCGAATTCGCCGCTGTCGGTGCCGACCTACTATGTGGTGGCGCCGGCCGAGGCGTCCAGTAATCTCGCGCGCTTCGACGGGGCCCGTTACGGCCACCGTGCCGAGGGCGCGAAGACGCTGGAGGAAATGTACAAGCGCAGCCGCGGCGAAGGCTTCGGCGCGGAAGTGCAGCGTCGCATCATGGTCGGAACCTACGTGCTCAGCCACGGTTACTACGATGCCTATTATCTGAAGGCGCAGAAGGTGCGCCGTCTGATCTATGACGATTTCCGGCGTGCCTTCGAAGCAGTGGACGTGGTGCTGGGCCCGACCACGCCGGCGCCGGCCTTCAAGCTCGGCGACAAGGCTGACGATCCGGTGGCGATGTATCTCAATGACATCTACACGATCGCCGCAAACCTGGCGGGGCTGCCGGCGATGTCGGTGCCCTGCGGACTGGTTGATGGTCTGCCGGTGGGCATGCAGCTGATCGGCAAGTTCTTCGAGGAAGGGCGCCTGTTGAATGTGGCACACCAGTATCAGCAGGCCACCGATTGGCATCTGAAGCATCCGGCGGATTTTGCGTGAGCGAAGTGAATATGGAATGGGAAGCAGTCATCGGACTTGAGGTGCATTGCCAGCTCAGCACCCGATCCAAGATATTTTCGGGCGCGGCCACGGCTTACGGCGCGGCGCCGAACACGCAGGCGGACGCGGTCACCCTGGGCCTGCCCGGCGTGCTGCCGGTCCTCAATGGCGAGGCCCTGCGCATGGCCGTGATGTTCGGTCTGGCGGTGGACGCCAAGGTCGCCGAGCGTTGCGTGTTCGCGCGCAAGCATTACTTCTATCCGGATCTGCCGAAGGGCTATCAGATCACGCAGTTCGAACTGCCGATCGTCTACGAAGGCAAGCTCGATGTGGAGCTGGCCGAAGGCGTGATCAAGACCATCGGCATCACCCGTGCCCATATGGAGGAGGACGCCGGCAAGTCGATGCACGAGGGTTTCGTCGGCACATCGGGCATCGATCTCAATCGCGCCGGCACACCCTTGATTGAAATCGTCTCCGAGCCGGATATCCGCTCGGCGGCCGAGGCCGTGGCCTATCTCAAGAAGCTGCATCAGCTGGTCGTCTACCTCGGCATCTGCGACGGCAACATGCAGGAAGGCTCGTTCCGCTGTGACGCCAACGTGTCCGTGCGGCCCAAGGGCACCGAGAAGTTCGGCACCCGTACCGAGACCAAGAACGTCAATTCCTTCCGTTACGTGGAACGCGCGATCGAGTACGAAATCGAGCGCCAGATCGAGGTGATCGAGGCCGGTGGGACGATCGTCCAGGAGACGCGGCTGTTCAATCCCGGCTCCGGCGAAACACGCTCGATGCGGACCAAGGAAGATGCCAACGATTACCGCTACTTCCCCGACCCCGATCTGCTGCCGGTGATCTGCACACGCGCCTGGATCGACGAGATCGGCCGCTCGCTGCCGGAATTGCCGGAAGCCAAGCGCGACCGTTTCATGGTCCAGTACGGCCTGTCCAAATATGACGCGACGGTGCTGACCGGCTCGCGTGCCTTGGCGGACTACTACGAGGATCTGGTGCGTCGGGTCGACGGCGACGCCAAGCTCTGCGCCAACTGGGTCATCACCGACCTGCTCGGCGCCTTGAACAAGGCCGGGCACGACATTCCAGATTCTCCGGTGTCTGCCGCCGCGATGGCGGGGTTGATCAAGCGCATTGCCGATGACACGATCTCCGGCAAGATCGCCAAGGACGTGTTCGAGGCGATGATGGCGGGTGAAGGTGAGGCCGATGCGATCATCGATGCCAAGGGACTGCGCCAGATCACGGACGAAGGCGCCATCGTCAAGATCATCGAGCAGGTCATGGCCGACAATCCCGGCCAGCTTGAACAGTACCGCGCTGGCAAGGACCGCTTGTTCGGGTTCTTCGTCGGCCAGACCATGAAGGCGACCGCCGGCAAGGCCAATCCGGCCGAGGTCAACCGCCTGCTCAAGCAGTTGCTGGGGTCTGTGGGGTGAGGCGATAAGGCGTAAGGCGTGAGGCGAAAGCGCCACGCTTGCCGCCTTTCAAGCTTTTGTGCCAGTCGCTTCACGCCTATCGCCTTACGAACAATCCATGAGCATACTGATTCCATTCGACTTCTCCGGCCAGGGCGCGCGTGGCGTGATCCTGCGCATCGACGAGGGTGTGGAAGCGATGTTCGGTGCGCGCGACTATTCGGCGGATGTCCGGCAGTTGCTGGGCGAGGCGGCGGCTGCGGCGCCGATGTTGGCATCGCACCTCAAGTTCGAAGGCCGCATCAACCTGCAGTTTCAGGGCGGGGACCGGATTCAGCTGCTGGTGGCGCAGGTGGATCATCAGTTGCGCGTGCGTGCCATGGCCAAAGCTGGCCCCGAAATCGACGGCAGTTTCAAGGACTTGCTGCAGGGCGGGCTGCTTGCCTGGTTGCTGGAGCCTCGGCATGGCCAGCCTTATCAGGCCTTCGTCGAGATCAGCGGCGACAGCCTCGCCGCGTCGCTGGAGGGCTACTTCGCACAGTCCGAGCAGCTCCCGACACGGCTGCTGCTGGCCTCGGGGGCGACCAGTCTGGCCGGCCTGCTGTTGCAACGCGTGCCGGGCGCAGACGGCGACGATGCGGATGGCTATTGGCAACACCTTTGCGCCTTGTTCGGCACACTGAAGGCCGAGGAATTGCTTGCGGCCGATTCCGATACCGTGCTCAGGCGTCTGTTCCATCAGGAGCCGTTGCGGCGTCACGAGCCGCGTGAGGTCCAGCTGTCCTGTACCTGTTCGCGCGCCAGCATTTCGCAGATGCTGCTGTCTCTGGGCCGCGACGAGATCGAACCGATCTTCGAGGAGCGGGACCATGTCGAGGTCACCTGCGAGTTCTGCGGTCGGGAATACCGCTATGTACGCAGCGAAGTCCAGGAGCTGTTCGACGGCGCCGAGGCCCAGCGTGAGCCGAACCCGATTCAGCAGACGCATTAACGTGAATCACGCGCGGCGTGATGCCGACACCGACCCTCGCCCGCTCGCGGCATGGCCGTTCGCCGCGCACATTGCACTGGTCGCTTGAACTGGCAAAAGCGTAGCCGACTGAGTTGAACCGTCGGCAGGGCCGGCTATTCCCCCATCACCGACTTCGGATCCGCCTGCCGTGCCGATCGGCTGCGAACCCCCGTACATGCACGATTCCGTCTGACTTTGGTCGCAAAAAGGTCAGGTTTGAAGCGCCCCCCGTTTCTAAACTCGACGCAGCTGTTTTTCCGCATTCGTCCTGCACATCGAGTGGCAAGGGCATTCTCGGGGGAATGAACCATGAGCAACAAACGGTGGTCCGCCATAGTGGCGGCTGGATTGTTTTCTATGCTGCTGGCCGCCTGCGGTGGCGGTGGTGGTGGCGGTGGCAATGACGGCGGCGACGGGGACGGCGGTGGCGGTGGCGGTGGCGGCGGGGATGGCGACAAGTCATCGATCACATTGCAGGGCTTCGTTGCCAACGCGCCCTCGCTGAGCGGCGGTACGGTGACGGCCACGGCCGGAGACAAGTCGGCCGACTCCGCCATCGGTAGCGACGGCAGCTATACCGTCACGCTCGACGATCTGGATCTGGTCGATTTCGTCAGCGTCGTGGCTGTCGGTGACGGCGATAATGCCGTGGTCGAATTCGAGGGCCTGCTGGGTACCGTGTCGGCCATCGAGGCCGCCGCCGGCAGCGATGAAACCGTCACCGCGGATGATTTCGCGGCACTGGCCCTGAGTTCAGTGACCACCGCCGAGGCGGGCCTGATTCAGAGCGCCGAAGCCAGCAAGTCCTACAAGGACATCAGTTCCGACGAGGAACTGGCCGCAGCTTTGGCGGCTCTCGACCGTGCTGCGGTGACGCAGTTGGCCACTTCGATTCAGACCGTTGCGCTGTATCCGACCATTCCGCTGCCGGCCGGGGTCACCACGACCCGGAGTTTGGCGGCGGCATCCACGGTTACCCAGCAGGACTACGCCCGATTGCTGCAGGTCGACTATCCGGACGAATATGTGACGGCGGCGGGTAGTCTGCCGGCCGGTGATGCACCAACAGCCGCCGACGCAGTGCCCGGCGAATTTCTGCTGTTCTACAACAGCGGTGAAAACGCGAATCAGTTGAGCCTGATTCCGATCGAGTTTCGTAGTGACAACACGGGCACGCGGGGCGCTAGTGAATTCACATGGACCGTGTCTGGCGACGACGTCATTGCTGACGTTTTGAGCGCCGACACCGTCGTCACCGTCGATGTCAACGGCGACGGTTTGATCGATCCCGAAACCGAGCGGCTCGCTGCCACCGTTCATTTGACGCTCCAGTTCCACACGGCGGGAGAAGCCGGCCTAGAGGGGCAGACCTCGGTGATCGAATCGGCTGTTTATGCGTTCGATGTCGCCGATGAGTCGGTGGACGATTTCACCGTGCGCACGACCCTCTACCCCGTCGCCATCAGTGATGAGGAAGAGGACGAGCCGGCGGTGGTGCCGTTCCAGACCGCCGATGTTTCGGACCGGACCTTCGCCGTCAATACCGTGCACGAGTACGTCGAGGGTGTGCTGGCGCAGTATCCGGATACCCTGAGTTTCAACGCCGATGGCAGCGGTACTTCGGAACAGCAGGGCAATTTCACCTGGGAGATCGTCGACCGCATTCTCGAACTCAGCTTCGTCAGCGGCGACTTTGTCGAATACGGCATCGTCACCAAGCGTTCGGCCAGCGTGTTCGAGGTCGGCTTCATCTACGAGCGCGTCGGCATCGAGAACGAGTACGCGGCCGGTTCCTACATGGTGGAGGTCGATCCGGATGCGACTTTCGCCAATGGCGGTGTCGGCGGCTATCACTACAACGGTGTCGGTACCAAACGGGGGCCGGGCACCTATTTCGCCCTGAGCATGGTGCTGCAAGCGGGTGGACAGGGCTTCGAGCGCAATGCCGGCAACCAGGCTTACTCCATCAATGGTTATGCGCTGACGCCGCCGGCCGACGAGATCTTCGTCCACGAGGACTATCAGGTCAGTCGCTGGGCGCTGAGCGAGGACGGCACGACGCTGGATGCGGAGCAGTACGTGGACCTGCAGAACAATTTTGCGTACTGCGAGCCGGGATCGTCGGATTCCTGCGTGGTCAGCGACCACTGGATATTCGAAATCGTGCGTCGCGAAGGCGACTTCATCTATGCCCGGGCCTACGAGTCCTTCCCGTACACCAATGACGAGGCGAATTCCTTCGCCGGCGTCAATTTGTACGAGTATCTGCCGGACGACACCTCGACGACCACCGAAGGCCGGAGTGCGGCGACCTCCACCGCCGCACAGCACGTAGTACCGGCCAAGCTCGGCATGCCGCACTGAGTCGCTACCGAGGCCGGTCTCGTGGCCTTGCTCTTTGATCCCGTCGGCCGCCGCGGCGGCCGACGACCTTTTCGGATGGCTTCCATGCAACGACACATTCTCAGCCGCAATGGCCTGCTGGCCGTTGCCGTGCTACTCACCGGCATTTGCGCACCCTGCGCCTACGCCGACTCATTCCACTATCGCAACCTGCTGATCGGCGATCGTGCCACCGGCTTCGGCGGCGCCTATGCCGCCTTGTCGGATGATGCAGCGGGTCTGCATTACAACCCGGCCGGTACCGTCTATTCGAAGGAGTTGGCATCGGCCACCGTCAACGTGCTGAGCATCTCCAATGTCGAATTCGAAGACTTCTTTCCGGACGGCGGCTCGCTGGAGGTGACGTCTTCGGGCCTGGTTCCGAGCTACTTCGGCATCCTGCGCCATATCGGTACCGGCACCATCGGGTTTTCGATCACGGTCAGCGACTTTCTGTCGGATCGACAATCGGATCGCGGCAGCTTCGATGTCGGAACCGCGCACGTCGATCAGTTCCTGACCGGCGATAGCGACTACCGACACTACAATATCGGCCCGAGTTTCGCGCAGGCGCTGAACCAGAACTGGTCCTGGGGCGTGTCGCTGTTCGGCACTTATCGCGACGAACGCGAAGCCCGCAGCATCGGTGGCGATGCCACCAAGCCGGGCGCCGAAGCCGGATCGACCGACCGACTGTACGTGCTGACCAGCTATCGCATCGAGGACACACAGGTCGGCGTTCGTCCGCAGCTCGGCCTGCAATATCGCAACGGCGCGTTCAAGGCGGGCTGGACCGTGTCGCGAGACTTCGCGCTGAGCCGTGATTACGACTACTTTTATCGGTCCGTGCGCAATCTCACCACGATCAGCGCCGATGGCAGCGAGGAACTGGTCGACTACCTCGATGCGTCCGCGGATTCCAAAAGTTCCGAAAAGCAGGCGCATCCCTGGCAATTCTCGCTCGGTTTGGCGATGGACCTGACGCCCTCGTGGACGGTGTCGGTGCAGGTCGACCAATACCTGTCGGTCGATGACGACATCGTGGCCGGTGCCGATGGAGCCTCGCCGCCGGTGACACGCCAGTTCGATGCCGTAACCAACTGGTCCATCGGTAGCGAATGGCGTTTGAGCGATCGCGTGGGTCTGCGAATGGCGCTCTACACCGACAACGCCAATCTGGATGCCGAAGACGCTGGCGCGTTCGAGCGCCGTGAGTCCGTGGACTTGCTGGGCGGAGCCCTGTCCGCCTCTTACCGCGATGACACGCGGACCTACAAGCTCGGCTTCTACTTCAGTTCGGGAGACGGCGACGGCACGCTCGGCGACCTCGGAGAACTCAATTTCGGTGGTCAGTCGGTGGTGGACATCAATGCGACGAACTTCACGCTGATCTTCGGCGCCACACTTTAAAGGGGAAGGGAAATGGGCGAATCCGGACGGATGTGGGGGCTCGGCGGCGTTGGCACGCTGCGCCGTGCGATCGCCGCTTCGGCGATATTGCTGCTGGTCGCCTGTGGCGGCGGAAGCGACGATAGTGGTGACATGATGGACGATGGCGGTGATGGCGGTGATGGCGACGATCGTGGCGATACGCTGACGCTGACCGGCTTTCTCGTCGATTCCGGCGTCCAGGGCGTCGCCTTCAGCAGCACGCCGTCGGGACTGTCCGGATTGAGCGGCGCCGGTGGTGCCTTCACCTACGTTAGCGGCGACACGCTCGGCTTTTCAGTCGGCAACATCATGGTCGGCGCCCCGGTGCCAGGACGCTACAGGATTTCCCCAAAGACGATTGCCGACAGCACGGTTGCGGCCGGTGGGGTACCCACGGGCGTCAGCGCAGACGACATCGCCACCAATGTCGCGGTCTTCTTTCAGACATTCGACGACGACGGCAATCCCGACAATGGCATCGTCATCGGCAGCGACGTTACGGCGGCGGCTGGGGGCAAGTCCCTGGAGTTCGCGCAGCCCACCGATGAGTTCGTGCAGGACCCGGTGCTGACCCAACTCGCGCAGGACACGGGGCATGAGGTCGTCGACCCGGCGGCGGCCAGCGCGCACACCGAGCGATCGACACGCGAGCAACTTGCAGGGTCATGGACGGTCGACGTCTCGGCGGCCGGCGGCGGGATTGATTCCGCGGTGATCAGTTTCTTCACTGACGGGACCTATCTGTTCGGAACCGACCATAATGATCCGGACTGTTCCGATGGTTTCGAGTACGGACGTTATGCAATCGATGCCGAAGCGGGAACGTTTCAGGCCGTCGGCGCCTACATCGATACCACGGGCGCGAACGGTGATTGCGGATTGTACGAACGACCCGAAGGGGGCGCGCTGCTCGACCTGGACTTTGTCGATGCCGACACACTGGAGCTGGTCGTTGCAAGCGATCCGGATTCCATCATCGAACTCAAACGGGTGCCGGACAGCAGCGATATCGTCGGTAGCTGGCTACTCGACAGCCTGCCCGGTGATGGGGGGCCTGTCGTGGCCAGCTTCTTCGCCGATGGTGGGTATTTCCTCGTCGAGGTCGGCGAATCACCTTCTGGCGATTCGCGCGGCATCGAGGTCGGGACCTGGTCGGTCGATTCGGGCCACAATCTGACGGTGACCCAATCGGTGGATACCAACGGCGATGCCGGCCTCTCGGATCAGGCAGGCACGGTCACGCTGCAGGTCAACGGCGCCGGTCAGCTGGAGCTCTACGTGTCCACCGAGGGCAGCTATGTGCTTGACCGCCTGCCCTTGACCAAAGTGATCGACGTTTCCGGGGTGATCGGAGCCTGGTACGGATCCGATCCCGAGACGCCCGATGCCGATCCGGAGGCGGGGGCGCTCACGATCGTCAATTTCCGTGCGGACGGTCGGTATGTGTTCGGCAGCCAGGAAGGCGACCCCGACTGTGACCGCGATTATCATGAACTCGATACCGGCGTTTACGACCCCAACTACGATCCGCCGGTCGACGGCGATCTCGACGCGGATGGCGTCGGTTCAGAGCTGGCTTCGTGGAACCTGGAATCGGGTCTGGCCCGCATGTTCACGGCCGACGCACTGGTGGACTCGGACGGATCCTGCGGACTGTACTCGCGTACTGCGGTGTTCCCGGAGGCGCCGGATACCGCTGCTTATCTGGAAGTGGTCGATGCCGATCGCCTGCAGTTGAGCGCCTACGAGCTTCAGGACGGCGGCACCGGGGAGGCCGATACTGGCGAGTACGAACTGGGAACCTACCTGTTGCAACGCATTCCTTCGGTTGCGAACTCGCTCATCGGCAGCTGGACGATGTTCGAATCACCGAACCGACCCGACAGCATCAGCTTCTTCGCCGGAGGCTCGGTGTTCGAGATCGATACCGACGAGAATGGCGGTGTGCAACGCGAGACCTGGTCGCTGAACGGAGCGGGCGACCAAGTCACCATCGTGGCCGACGGTAGCGAGCCCTATTGCGTGGACACGATCGGCTCGGAGTCGGACTGCGATAGTTCGCCGATCAGCACCACCTACGATGTCGCGTTCTCGACGGACGGCCGCCAAGCCACGCTGACCGAGCCCGCGACGGCTGCGGTACTGACACTGATCAAAGTGACTTCGCCCTGACCTAGCGGCAAGCCTCATCAAAACGGCCGCGATTGCCCGGCCATTCTTGATGTTCGAGACGACACGTGGCAGAGCCCCTTGGGATGGCTGGCGTGCGCTCCGCAGCGGCCGAGTAAAGCGTTCGTGCATGTGCCGCGCGACGCGCGTTATGACAGTGGCACAGGCTACGGCTTTTGAAGAGGCTTTCGGCTGCAGATTTACTGGGAGGTCGGGGAGGGGGGCGGCAAAAGAAAAGGGCCACCAAAGTGGCCCTCAGCTGCGAAAACACGACCTTTATTCTGGGTGTCGACTGCTCACCCCCCGATGAGACAATCGTCACGGCTAGGAAGCCGGGGCCGTGTCGCCTAGATGGCAGGCCCGTGCAGAGTATGTGCACCGCCGTCGCCGGTCTGGCCGATTCACTGATGGATTTGTGAAGAATTCCTGACGGGTTCAATAAACCTGCGTAATATATGGGAAAATTGTTCTGTCAAACCACGGGGCAGGCCTTGGTGATGATATGAGACTGGTGGTTCCGGACCGTACTCCGGACGCCGAAATCGCAACTCAGACGCCAGCGGCGGGGGAGTTGCGCTGGCAATTCTCGGTGTTCGAACTCAACGAAGCTACGCGCGAGCTGTTTCGCGATGGTGTACTGCTGCACCTGGAACCCAAGCCGCTCAACCTGCTCATGTACCTGTTGCGCCGTCCCGGCGAACTGGTCACCAAGGACGAATTGATCGAAGCCGTCTGGTCCGGGCGGGTCGTCACCGACAATGTCGTCGCACGCTGCGTGACCAAGTTGCGCGAGGTCTTCGGCGAAGAAGGGCAGGCGCTGGTCAAGACCGTACATGGTTATGGCTACCGGTTCACCGAGCAGGCGGTCCGGGTGTGCGACGACGCGCCGGAAGCCGTGCCGCTTCCCCAGTTCCGGCCCGGTGATTCGCCGCCAGGGCGGCCGGAATGGGTGCTCGTGGAGCATCTGGCGTCGGCCGGCGAAGTGTGGTTGGGCCGGCACCGTTCAAGCGGCGCTCAGAGCGTCTTCAAGTTCGCGACCGATGGGCGCGGGCTGACCAGCCTCAAGCGGGAAATTTCGATCTACCGGCTGATCAGCGGCGCGTTGCAGGCGCCCCTGCCAGTGGTCGACATTCTCGACTGGAATCTGGACGAAGCACCGAGCTTCATCGAGATCGAGCACCATCCGCTCGGCAGCCTCCGCGACTGGGTGGAGGGACGCGGCGGGCTGGCGCTCATGCCGATGTCGGAGCGCCTGGCTTTGATTGCCGAAATTGCGGTCGAGGTGGCGGCGATTCACTCGATCGGCGTGCTGCACAAGGATCTCAAGCCGGCAAACGTGCTGGTGTCGGGTATTGGCCAGCAGCGAGCGAGGTTGCTGCTCTGTGATTTCGGCAGCGGCCGTGTCGACATCGAAAGGCTCGGGGCGCTGGAACTGAGCCGCCTCGGATTCTCGCAATCCCAGTTGGGCGAGCGCGAAACCTTGGGCACACTGCTGTATACCGCGCCCGAGGTGCTTTCCGGGCAATTGCCGACGGTCAAGGCCGATCTCTACGCCTTGGGGGTCATGCTGTTCCAGTTCGTGGTCGGTGACTTGCGACGGCCGCTGGCGCCCGGTTGGGAGCGGGACGTCAGTGATGAACTGCTGCGCGAGGACATCGCGCGCGCCGCGGACATTCAACCGGAACACCGCCTGGCCGATGCGGCCGAGCTTGCGCAGCGACTGCGCACGTTGCAGGAACGGCGCGATCGCGTGGAAGCGCGCAGCCGCGAAGCGGCCGCGCGCCAACGTACGCTGGAGCAGGCAGAACGAGACCGGCTGGCTCTGGAGCGCGCCCGCGCCCGTCGGGCCTGGATGTACGCTCTGGTGGCGACCCTCGTGTTGGGTATCGCCGTTTCATTCTGGCTTTACCTGAGGGAACGCGAGGCCGAGCGCCGCGCCAGTACGGCGGCCGGCACCGCCTATGCAATCAACGCCTTTCTCAACGACGACGTGCTTTCGGCGGCGGACCCGTACCTGTCCGGCGGCGGACGCAATGTCACGGTGAACTCGATACTGTCGCGTGCCGCCGGTCGCCTGGGAGCGCTCAAGGATCGGCCCACCGTGCACGCGCAGCTGAGTCTGACGATCGGGCAGGCCTACGCCAATCTCGGCCTCACCGATGAGGCACGGGACGTTTACACCCAGGCGCTCGACAATGCACGTGGACGTCTGTCGCCGCAGTCCGGAGAAATGCAATCCCTGTTCCGGAGGCTTGCCTGGCTGGCACTGGAAGATGGTCGCTACCCGGAGGCTCATCGCCTGTTCGACGAGTTGTACGAGTCTGCACAGGTGTTGCCGGATCCCTGGCGTCCCGAGGCTCTGCTGCGTGCTCGTTATGGACTGGCACGGCTGGATTACGACACCGGAAACTTTGTCCGCGCGGTTGAGGGCTACGATGCGATTCTGGCGGACCTGCGTGAGCAGGGCGTCGACAATCCGCGGTTTCAGCGGGAAGTCGAATGGGATCTGGCCCAGTCCCTGTACGAGACCCATGACTGGGCACGGGCCGATACGCTGACCCGCAATGTGGACGCTTATTTCAGCGAAAGCCTCGGTGCCGAAAGTCCGGGCCTGTACTGGATTCGAGTGGGATATGGGCTCAGCCTGCTGGTGCGCGAGCGCTTTGGGGAGGCCCGCGAGCTGTTCGAGGCGGTACTGGCGCAATCCACGCAGACCCTGGGTGAACGGCATCCGGTTAGCATGGCCTGCACCGAAGCGCTGGGGACGATTCGCCTGCGTCAGGGCGACGCCGCCGAGGCGCTGCCCTATTTTCAGACGGTTCTGGACTGGCGCATGCGTTATCGAGGACCGCAACATTACCTGACGCGCGAGGCGATGCTGCGCAAAGCCGAGGCCTTGTATGGATTGAACCGCTATTCCGATGCGGAGGAGCTGTTGACGCGCGCGCGCGAACTGTCGGTTGCGCAGCTCGGCGAGGAACACCCCGCGAGTCTCTCGATTTCAAGGGTGTTGGCGGAGACTCGAGCGGCTCTCGGCAATACGGTACAGGCGCAGGCGATGTTCGACCGCGTATTGGCGCTGGGATCACGACGCATGCCTGCCAATAACCTCCGTTTGGCGTGGACACATTTCGGTCTCGGTCGGCTCTATCGTGCGCAGGGGCGTGAAGTGCGCGCCGCCGTGCAATTCGAGCAGGCGTACCTCGCGTTCGAAGCGGCATTCGGGAGCCAGGATTCGAGAACGCTGGAAGCGCAGCGGCTGCTGCGCAATCCGAGCGCGGCCCCGAGCCCGCGTCTGTTCTGAACGGGGCCGCGCGGCGCACAAAAGACCCGGTGGCTGGCTCGAACGGCGGTGCTTTCGAGCGCATTGATGTTCCGCCGCACAGAGATGAAATTCAGGGGCTCATTTCATCGATGAACCGGCTCACCCAGGCCTGGCTGGCGCTGGGACGCAGCCAGATCGCCGAGGCCCTGTTCGAAACGCACCTGGCAGGCTTCGGTCGACCGCCTCGGTGAGGCACGGCACATCCGGATTCCATATAAATTTCAATCGGTTAGGCCATGTCGCTGGCCGCCAACGGCAAGACCGTCGCCGCCGAACAGCCCCTGCGTCGCGTGCTGGAACTGGTGCCGCAGCACCTGCCGCCAAACAACAATCGTATCGGGGCGACCCACCGGGCCTTGTCCGATCCGCTTCAGGCGACCGGGCGTCTCGATGAAGCGCTGGCCGAGGCGCGGGCTGGCGAACAGGTGCTGAAAAACGCGTTCGGCTCCGAGCAGGACGAAGTCCAGTCCGCGCAGCGCCGGGTCGCCAGCCTCGGCGTCCAGACGAACGACCACGGACTGGTGGCCACTGCCGTCGCCGGCCCGCCGGTTCAGAAACTGAAGCGATAGCCGAGCGAGAAGTTGATCACCGGGTAGATGTCGAACTCGCTGATGTCGCTTTCGAGTGACTGACGCTCGTCTTCGAGATTGGCCTGGAACTGCTGCGCTTCCGGCGAATTGCCGTTGACCTCGAAGCTGGTGCCGGAGCCTTGCTCCTGCGCCGAGCCGGAAGCGTCGAGCCCGATCTTGGGCGAACCCTGAAACAGGGCGCCAAGCTCGAATCGGAAATACCAGTTGGAGCTCCCCTGAATCGGATTGCCCCAGCCGAATCCGGCGTAGGGTGCCAGCGAATCGAAGTCCAGCTTGCCGCGCAGATTCAGCGGGTCGTTCGGGTCCGAGGTGTAGGTGGTCTCGCCGAGTTCATATTCCTCGTTGCCGGTGTTGTCGGAGGCCTTGATCTTCACCGTGTTGCCGTTGGACATCAGGCCGCCGCTGATGAAGAAGCTGCCCTTGAACGGATGGAAGTCCGCCAGCACGCCGATCGTGCTGAAATCCAGCTTGCCGTTGTATTCGATGTCGTCTTCTTCGAAGTCCTTGTCGTAGGGCAGCACCGAAAACGGTACGCGGAGGTTGAGGCGTTCGTTGACGCCAATCGTGCCTTCGATGCCATAGCCCAGGGTTCCCAGCCGCGCCCCGGCGGCGGCGTCGACCGCCGACGCCAGCGGCGCCACGCCGAGTAGTGCGGCGCCAGTGAGTCCCGCGGTGAACATAGCGAATTTCATCTTTCCCCCGAAAGTGCAGATTGGAGGGGCGATCTTGGTGCAGCGCAGCCCGCAGTACCTGAAGCTGCCGCGACGAAATTCTGACGAAATTCCGACCGTTGGCCGTGGACCCCTCATCCAAGCACGGCGTTCGGTCGTATCACGGGTTCAATGTAAGGTGGAGCGCCGGTGTCAAAACGTTCGTGCCGCGCCGGACTCATCCGTTCCAAGGGAAACACGCCATGGATTTTCTGACTGCTTTGCTGTGCGCTGCGGTCGTCGCCGTCTTGGCCAAGACGGTCGCTTGGCTGTTGCAGAGGCGCATCGGCAATGCCGGCATCGTCGATGCGATCTGGTCGTGGACGCTGGGGGGGCTGGCGACCGTCTTCGCCGTGTTCGGCTCCGCGCCCGGGCCCTTGCGCTTGACGGTCGCGCTCATGGGCGGTCTGTGGGGCCTGCGCCTGGGGACGCATCTATGGGTCCGCAACTGGCGCAAGTCCGAGGACTTTCGCTACGCCAAGTTTCGTGAGCAATGGGGAGAGAAAGTCGATCGCAAGATGTTCTGGTTCTTCCAGTTCCAGAACCTGTTCACGCTCACCCTGGCGGCGAGTGCCTATGGTGCTACCGTGTTCCGGCCGGATATTCCTCCGGCCTGGGCTTTTGTCCTGGCGATCGCCTTGCTGCTGCTTTCCGTCGGCGGCGAAGCGCTGTCCGACGCCCAGATGGAACGCTTCCGTGCGCAGCGCCGCGACCCGAATGAAGTCTGCCGTCTCGGGCTGTGGCGCTATTCGCGGCATCCCAATTACTTCTTCGAATGTCTGCACTGGCTGGCCTATCTCCCGCTGGCGCTGAGTCCGGCCTATCCCTGGGGTTGGCTGGTGCTGGCGGCTCCCGGCCTGATGGCCTTCCTGCTGATCCGCTTCTCGGGCATGCCCTTGCTGGAGCAGGAAATGACGCGGCGCAAGCCGGGCTACGCCGAATACGTGCGGACCACCAGCGCCCTGATTCCCTGGCCGCCCAAGGCGGGCTGAACACCCACTGGGTACAAGAAAAGAGCAATATGGACGTGATCGATTGGTGTGAACGCGGGCGGGTGCCTGATCCTCTGGCGAGGCTGGGCATGCGCCAGCTGATGAAGCGGCGGCTGGTCGATGAGGCCAGCCTGGACGGTGAACTGCGTTCGGCGCGATTCAATGGTTTTCTCGACGAACTGCGCGCCAGTCCGATCGCGATCAACACCGCGGACGCCAACCAGCAGCATTACGAAGTGCCCGCCGAGTTCTTCCACCGTCATCTGGGGCCGCGCCTGAAGTATTCCTGTTGCCTGTATCCGAGCGGACGCGAGACCCTGGCCCAGGCCGAAGAGGCGATGTTTGCGCTCTATGCCGAACGCGCCGGTCTTGAGGACGGTATGCGCATGCTTGATCTGGGTTGCGGCTGGGGTTCGCTGTCGCTATGGCTGGCGCAGCACTACCCCAGTTCGAGTGTCACCGGCTTGTCGAATTCGCAGGGCCAGCGCGCCTACATCGAGCAGCAGGCCGCCGATCGTGGCCTCGGCAATCTGCGGATCATCACTGGCGATATTGTCGAGTTCGACTTTGCGCACGAACAGCTTGCGGGCGGTTTCGACCGTGTGCTTTCGATCGAGATGTTCGAGCACATGAAGAACTACGGTCTGCTGCTGGCCAAGATCGCGCGCTGGCTCAAGCCCGAGGGGCGGCTGTTCGTACACATCTTCGTGCACAAGCTGCTCGCCTATCACTTCCAGTCCGAAGGACGCAGCGACTGGATGAGCGAGTACTTCTTCACCGGCGGAACCATGCCGTCCGAGAATCTGCTGGCCCACTTCCAGGACGATCTGCGCTTGAGCCGCCAGTGGTGGCTCAGCGGTACCCACTACGAGCGCACCGCCAACCATTGGCTGGACGGCATGGACGCGGCGCGTGAGCCGATCATGCAGATCTTCCGCCAAGGCTACGGCCCCGAACAGGCTGCGATCTGGTTTCAGCGCTGGCGCATGTTCTACATGGCCGTGGCCGAGCTGTTCGGTTACGACGCAGGCAATGAATGGGGCGTAGGGCACTACCTGTTCGAGCCGCGCGGATGAACTCCTGGCGCGCCTTATTGCTGGCGGCGGTGGCGATGTTGCCCGCTTGCTCGCTGCGCGAAGGCTGGAACGGGCCGGTCAGCGATCACTTCGATGGCAAGCGTTTCAGCAACGACGAGCCCTTCGAAAAATCCCTGCTCGCGGTGCTGCGTTTCTACCTCAGCGGCGACACCGGCCCCTGGACGCGCGATCTCGACGAGCCGCCCGCCGCCGCGCCGGCGGCCAGTGTCGGCGACGGCCGGCTCGTCGCCACGGTGGTCAACCATGCCACCGTGCTGGTGCAGGCCGATGGCCTCAATATCCTCACCGATCCGGTGTGGTCGCAACGCGTCAGTCCGCTGTCCTGGATCGGCCCCAGGCGGTATCGGCCGCCGGCGATCCGCTTCGAGGATCTGCCGCCGATCGATGTCGTGCTGATCAGCCACAATCACTATGACCATCTCGATCTGGCAACCGTGGCGCGGCTTGCCGAACACCACGATCCGGTTTTCGTGGTCCCGCTGGGCGATGCCGAGTTCCTGAGCGGGATCGGTATCAAGCGCATCGTCGAACTCGACTGGTGGCAGGCCTGGACCCTGCCGAACGGACGGCGGATTCATGGCGTGCCGGTCCAGCACTGGTCCGGCCGCAGCGTGCTGCCCAGCGATCAGAATCGCAGCCTGTGGCAGGGCTACGTGATCGAAACAGCCGCCGGCCCGGTCTACTTTGCTGGCGATACCGGCTACGCCGACCACTTCGAGCGGGCGCATGAGCGTTTCGGCAACATGCGCCTGGCCTTGCTGCCGATCGGCGCCTACGAGCCGCGCTGGTTTCTGGCCTATCAACACATGAATCCCGCGGAGGCGGTGCAGGCGCATCTGGAGCTTCGCGCGCAGACCAGCCTGGCGATTCACTGGGGCACCTTCAAGCTGACCGCCGAAGGGCAAATGCAACCACGGCAGGATCTGATCGCGGCGCGTCGGGGACGAGGCCTGAGTGACGTAAGCTTCCAGGTGCCGGACTTCGGCGAAGCGATCGAAATTGCGCCGCTGACGACGGAAGCAGGAGGCTGAGGATGACACGAATGATCTTGCCGGCGGGCCTTGGAATCGGGCTGCTGCTGTGCTCGCTGGGCGCGGCCGCCGAGGCGGGCGCGCACGTCGAACGCTTCTATGGCTACGCCTATGATCTGGATAGCGATCGCTACATCTACACCGAGGTACACGAACAGCACTGGCAGGACGGGCGCGAACAGACCGCCACGATCCGCTATGTCGATCCTGACGGCAACACGCTCGGCGAAAAGTTCCTGGACTACCGGCAGGACTACTTCGTGCCGGTCTACGAACTCAGCCTGCCCGACCTCGACTATGAGGAGGGAATACGCGCGGCGGGCGAGGACATCGAAATGTTCATGCGCGATGGCGACCGGCAAAAGCGGAAATCGATCGACAAGCCCGAGAGCGTGACCGCGGATTCCGGATTCCATCACTACCTGCAGGCCCACTTCGAAGAACTGATGGCAGGTGAGACCATCAAGTTCACCTTCGTGGCCGCCGGCAATCTCGGCGACTACAGCTTTCGCGCCAAGCGCATCGACGACACCGAATTCGAAGGCAAGCCCGCGGTCCGTTTCAAGGTCGAAGCCGCCTCGCTGCTGCGTCTGGTCGCGCCGAAACTGATCCTCAGCTACGACCCGGACAGCCAGCGCCTGCTCGAATACCGCGGGCCGTCCAACATCCAGAATCCCGAGACCGGCAAGGTCTACGACGCGCGCATCGCGTTCTATTCGACGGCACCGTCCGGTGTCGGCAAACTGCCGTCATTGGATACCGAACAATAGAGTCCCGCCATGCTCAGACACTGGTTTGTCGCCGCGCTGCTCGGCACCCTCGGCAGCGGCGCTCTCGCCAGCACCGAAAACCCGGACCTTGGAATCGACCAGGCCCTGCGGCAGGCGCGGCAGCAACAGGTCCCGGTCATCGTCGATTTCTATGCGCCGTGGTGCTACTCCTGCTACTACATGGCGCAGCATGTGCTGGTCGGCCCCAACTGGGACGCCGCGCGCGGCGACGCCATCCTCGTCGGCGTGGACGTGGACAGCGCCGAAGGCGCGGCGCTCAAGGAACGCTGGGGCATCAAGCCGCTGCCCAGCTATCTGGTCCTGAACCCGGATGCCGAGGAACTGGGCCGCATCGGCGGCGAGCGCACGCCCGAGCAGTTCTATGCCGAGATCGCTGCGATCCGGTCCCAGGGCGCGCCGCTCGAAAAGCTGCAGGCCCGCGCCGCGCAAGGCGATACGGCGGCCGCGGTCGAAGCGCTCGCGCTCTACCATGCGCGCTACGAGGCCGCAGCCGGTCTGGAATGGTTCGACAGTCTGGACCCGTCCGAACGCGCCAGTCTGGAGGCCGACAGCCTGGTGCAGGCCCGGCTTGATCGTCTGCGTCTGATGCAGGCGGCGGCCGATGAGGACATCGCCGCCTGTCTGGCCACCGGAGAAAAGGTGTTGGCCGCCGATCCCGGCTGCGAGCGTCCGTACGAGGTTGCTCGCTACGCTGATTGCATGGCGCCACTCGAACCGGCCGAGCGCAAGACGCGTCTGCTGGCACAGATTCCGGCGATGCAATCCCTGGTCGACGACAAGGCGCTGGTGCGTCCGCCGCTGTGCGCTGACCAGCGCAGCGCGGTGACGGTGACCGCCGAGCTGTACGAAGCGACCGGGCAGGCCGACAAGGCGCAAGCCTTGCTCGGGCGCGCCGCGACGGACGCCCGCGAACGTCTCGACGGCGACCTCAAGTCGGACCGTAACCTTGCCGACAATCTGCGTGTCTTTCTGGATGCCGCCAACGACACGGCTGCGCTGGACATCCTGTATCCGCAACTGATCGCGGCCTACCCGCAGGACTACGTCTACGCCAACCGCTTCGCCCGCAGCCTCGCGGCGCGCGGTCTTCATGAGAAGGCACTGCCCTACTTCCGTTCGGCGGCGGAGCGTGCCTACGGCGTCAATCGGCTGCGTAATGCCAGTTCACACGCGGATTCCCTGCATGCACTGGGCCGCGACAAAGACGCGATGAAGGTACTCGCGGCCGCGATCAAGGCCAACGGCCCGTTCTTTCCGGACGAAGTGGCCGAACTCAAGCAGCAGATGGCGGGGCTGCGCAAGAGTTCCTGATCGGGCTTGAAGCTGGTTTCGCGCAAAGGCGCAATGGCGCAAAGATGCACAGACGCGGGAATCGGTCTGTAGCTCTTTAGCTTGGCGGCTTCGCGTCTTTGCGCGCGCCAAATTTTCCCGGACGGCGGCTGCGCAAGTCATCATGCAGACCATCTTGCGCAGGGACGCGGCGCCCCCAATAATCGCGCGCCGGCATCTGCCGGTGTGCGCAAATAGTGAGGGCCGCGAACCATGGCCCCAACCAATCCCTGCCTGTCCTGCGGCGCGTGCTGCGCCCATTTCCGTGCTTCGTTCTATTGGGCTGAAGCCGACGATGCCACGCCCGACGGCGTGCCGGTCGAATTGACCGAGCAACTGACGCCGCAGCTGCGTGTGATGAAGGGCACCAATCAGCCTGGACCGCGCTGCTGCGCCTTGTTGGGCGACATCGGCAACACGGTTCGCTGTACCATCCACCCGCGCCGCTCGTCGGTCTGTCGCGAGTTCGTTCCGTCCTGGGAAGACGGCCAGCACAATCCGCGCTGCGATTCGGCACGTGCCCGTTGGAATCTGCCGCCGCTGACGCCCGAGGACTGGATCGATCCGACACCCACGATTCCGGGTGAGCCCGGCGTGATCGTGGCTGCCTGAGCGCAGGGTCTGCCGATTCCGGCCGGGCCGCGCCGCGCGAGTTCCGAACCGATAAGAAATTGACGCATGACCACAGCCGCAGAAACCACCGCCAGACTGCTGATCACCTGCCCGGACCGTCCCGGCATCGTGTCGGCCGTGACCACGTTCCTGTTCCGTCACGGCGCCAACATCACGGAGCTGGATCAGCACTCCACCGACCCCAGTGGCGGCCGCTTCTTCATGCGCCTGGAGTTCCAGACGCCGGGTCTGGATCTGGCGGACAAGGCGCTGGAGCAGGCCTTCGCCGAGGACGTGGCGCGCCGCTTCGACATGGAGTGGCATATCTCGCACGCCGCACGCCGGCCGCGCATGGCGGTGCTGGTGTCACGCCACGATCATGCGCTGCTGGAACTGCTATGGCGCTGGAATACCGGCGAACTGGGCGTGGATCTGGCCGTGGTGATTTCGAACCATCCGGACCTGCGCGACGAGGTGGAGCGTTTCGGCGTGCGTTTCGAGCACGTACCGTTTACCGCGGACACACAGGCCGAGGCCGAGACCGCCATGCAGACGATTCTTCAGGATGCGGCCGACTTCGTGGTGCTGGCGCGCTTCATGCGGATACTGTCGCCCGGTTTTGTGGCGCAGTGGCCGGGGCGCATCATCAATATCCACCACTCGTTTCTGCCGGCCTTCGTCGGCGCCGATCCGTACCGCCAGGCCTATGAGCGCGGCGTGAAGCTGATCGGCGCGACGGCGCACTACGTGACCGCCGATCTCGATCAGGGGCCGATCATCGAGCAGGACACCGCGCGCGTGTCGCACCGCTTCGAGACCGTGGACCTGAAGCAGCTCGGCCGTGACCTGGAACGGCAGGTGCTCGCGCGCGCGGTGCGCTGGCACGTCGAGGACCGCATCATCGTCGACGGCAACAAGACCGTGGTGTTTGCCTGAGCTTCGGTCGGGTGCCGCTCAGGCTTCCCAACTGAGTTTGTTGCGGGTCTGTGATTCAGCTTCCAGCAGCTCGCCATAGCGCTTTTCGACCTGGGCGCGACGCACCTTGAAGGTCGGTGTCGCGAGTCCGTTGTCGACCGACCAGCTGTCCTTGACCACCACCATCTTGGCGATCGCCTCGTGCGGTTCCAGCGTCGCGTTCACGGCTTCCATGTCGCTGATCAGCCCGGCCTCGACTTCTTCGCGCGGCTTGTTGCGAGCGTCCTCGTTGAGTGAAACCAGCATGATCGGCTGTTTGAGATTGTTGCCCACGAAACAGACCTGGTCGATGTCGTGGTTGCGTGCCAGCTGTCCTTCAATCGGCGCCGGGGCCACGTACTTGCCCTTGGCGGTCTTGAAGATTTCCTTGACGCGGCCGGTGATGTAGAGGTAGCCGTCCGCGTCGACACGCCCGATGTCGCCGGTCTTGAGCCAGCCATCGTCGGTGAAGGTTTCGCGGGTCTTCTCGGGCTCCTTGTAGTAGCCCTGCATCACCGCGCCATGACGGAACAGGATCTCTCCGTCGTCCGCAATCTTCATGTGCGCGCCGGGCATGGTCTTGCCGACTGAGCCGATGCGGTTCATGCCGGGCCGGTTGGTGGTGGCATAGATCGCGTTCTCGGTCATGCCGTAGCCCTGGAACACCGTCAGCCCGATCTTGTCGAACCATTCGAGCAGCGGGATCGGCATCGGCGCGGCACCGACGATGCACAGATGCGCCTTGTCCAGACCGAGCCCCTTGAGCACCTTGCGCTTGACGATGCCCGACAGGATCGGGATGCGCATCAGCCGGTCGATCTTATGCTGCGGCAGCAGCCGCAACACGCCGGACTGAATGCGGTTGTAGACCAGCGGCACGCCGAAGAATCGCGTCGGTCTCGCGTATTGCAGCGCGGCCTGCAGTTTGTCCACGCTTTCGATGAAGTAGACCTGCGCGCCGAGCACCATGGACGTCAGTTCGACGGCGCCGCGTTCGAAGGCATGCGCCAGCGGCAGATAGCACAGCAGGCGCTCGCGCCCCCGGGATGGCATGGCTTCGATCAGACCGTCCGCGGCGAACATCATGTTGCCGTAGCTGACCATCACCCCTTTCGGATGGCCGGTGGTGCCGGAGGTGTAGATCAGCGTCATCAGCTGATCGGGTTTGGGTTGCGGCATTTCGGTGAGTGGCGCGTGTTCCTGCACCAGCACACTCCATTTGAGTGCCTGTTCCGGAACGCCGGGATAGGGCATCTGCACCACGCGAATCCCCGGCGGAACGGCCTTCAGGAAGCTGTCGATGTCGGGCATCGGGCCCAGGAACAGCACCTGCGTTTCGCTATGCTCGAGGATGTAGCTGACATGCTCCGGCGCTTGGTTGGGGTACAGGCCAACCGTGACGCAACCGGCCATGGTGATCGCCGCATCGGCCATGTACCAGTGTGCCGTGTTCATGCCGGAGATCGCGACACGGGCGCCCGGCGCCAGATCCAATGCCTTGAGGGCGGTGGCCATGCGCTGCGCCTGGTCGGCGACTTCGCTCCAGGTATAGCTGCGCCATTGTCCGTTGACCGGCTGATGCAGGTACGGTTCGTTGGGACGTTCCTTGACCCATTGCATCAGCAGATCAATCGGGCTGTGGATGCTCATAAAAGCGTGTTCCTCCGCCATCGTTTTTCGAGATGGCCGGCATCTTAACCAAAAGTGGCTGACTGCGAGCCTATCGTGGTACGAACTGTCGCAGTGTGCGTCGCTTGCGGGCTGCGCTGGCGTGAATCCTGCTTTTTCACTGCATTAAATTTCACCATGGCGCAGCGAGGTTCGGGGCGCAAAGCATTCGGCGCGTGGTGGATGAGGATTCGGGGGCGATCAAATGGATTCGAAAGTCATCGGGAGTGGTGTGCTCGCGGCAGGCGCCAGCGTGGAAGGCTGCGTGATCGAACGCGTGGTCGGCGCACCCAGCGAGTACGGCATCAACTATCTGGCCTACGACAGCGCCGAAGGGCTTGTGGTCCTGCGTGAATTTCTGCCCTTGGGTGTGGCGCAGCGCATCGATGGCCAGGTGCTGCCGCGCGGGGAGCAGGGGGAAGGGGTGTTTCGCTGGGCCCTGCGCGCCTTCATCGGAGACATGGAGGCGCTGATACGGATACGCCATCCCAATGTCGTGGCTGTTCGTCGCTGCTTCGAATCGGCTGGCACCGCCTACGCCGTGATCGAATACATCGAAGGCGAAGCCCTGACTGCGCGTCTGCAAGGTGGTGGTTTCGATGCTGCCGAGCTGGGGCATTTGATCGAACCGCTGATGGACGGCTTGCGTGTGGCACATGCCAACGGCCTGGTGCATTACAACATCGAGCCCGACAACGTGATGCTGCGCCGTGACGGCGAGCCGGTGCTCGTGGACTTCGGTGCCGCGCGCAATGTCGTCCGGCTTCGCCACGGCGCACTGGGAACGAGCGCGGCCAGCGGATACGCGCCGATCGAAGAGTACAGCGTGACCGGGCGGCGCGGCCCCTGGACCGACGTCTACGGTCTCGGCGCCATCGCCTACCGGGCGATGACCGGGCAGCGTCCTCCCTCCAGCGCGGAGCGTCAGGCCGGTTCGGTGCTGCGGCCCTGTGAGACGACCGCGTCCGAAGCGTTCCCGTTGGCCTTGCGGCAGGCCGTCGACTGGGCCCTGGCGCTGGAGCCGGCGCAGCGTCCGCAGACGGTCGAACAATGGCAGGCGGCGTGGCGGGGCCAGCTTCCGGTTCCGGACTTCGAACTGCAGCCGGCGCAATCCTCGGCTCAGGCGGCATCGCCGGTCGTGCCGGAACCGGCGGTGCCGGCAACGATCGCGCCGCCGACGGTGGTCCCGTCCCGCCGTCCGCGTCGTCCCTGGCTGCTGCCGCTCGTGGCATTGGTGCTGATGTCGGTGCTGGCACTGGGCTGGACGCTGCGCCCGTCCAGCCGCGAACCCGACCGGGGCGCGGATGCCGTCGTGGTGGCGGCCGAGCCCGCCGTCCCGACGGTTCAACCGAGCGATGCTGCGCCGGAATCCAGCGCTTCACCACCAAGAGCACTCGTGGCGCCAAAAGCCAGGCTGGTGTTGCAGGGTTCGGCGCTGGATCGTATCGCGACCCAGGCTCTGGATGAGGAGCAACAGCAGCGCGAGGCCGAGCAGCAGGCCTTGATCGATCAGCAACGCGAGGCCGAGGAAAGCGCACGACGTGAGGCGCAAGCCAGGGCGCGGCAGGCGGAGATCGAAGAGGAGGCGGAACGTCTGCGCAACGCGCGGGAAAATGCGCTGGCGCTGGCGCTGGAACGCCAACGCCAGGCCCAAATCCAGGAGCAGGCTCAGGGGGGCACGGCTTCGCCGGATCCGGTCGCCGTGCGTGAAGCCGAATTTCAGCGCCAGCGCGAAGCCGAGGCGCAACGCCAGGCCGAGATCGCGAATCGGGAGCGACAGGCACGCGAAGCGGCATTGGCCGCGCGGCAGGCTCGTATCGCGCGTGAGAAAGCCCAATGCGCCGTTCACATCACCGATGTATTCAACAATGCCGACTTTCTGTACGAGGATTTGGCCGCGATGGACGATGTCCAGACTTTGCCGAATGGTCGCCTGCGGACGCCGCCAATCGACACCGACGATGGACGCAAAGCCATTGTGGAGATCGATCGAGGGGGCTGCGCGCGAGTGCGTCCAGCGCGTTGAATTGTGTTCCGGTGTTCCGGTGTTCAGGGTTGTGGTTGTCCGAGCCTTGGCGCTGGCGCCAGTGAGGGGCGCCAGGCGTCGTCGAAGCGCACCGGGAAGTGAAAGGCGGGCTTGCCGCCGACATCGTCGACCAGGCCGCGTGCTCGCACTTGCGGGTCGCGCAGCGATTCCTCGAGTTCCAGCACCGGGCTGACACAGCAGTCCGCGGCATGGAGCCGTTCGATCCAGCCATCGCGCGTGCGTGTGAGCAGCAACTGCCGTATCGCCTCGGCCTGCTGCTTCGGCGGGAGGTCCAGCCACTCGGGATGCTCCACGGCCTTGCAGAAGCGTTCGAAAAACTTGGGTTCGAGCGCGCCCAGGGCGAGATCCCGGCCGTCGGCACAGCGATATACGGCGTAGTTCGGCAGCCCGCCATTGAGCATGGCGCCGCCGCGCCGCGCCGGTGTTCCCGAACGCACAAGTGCCAACGACATCGTCTGCAGAGCCAGGGTGCCATCAAGCATGGCCGCGTCAAGCGTCGCGCCGATGCCGCTCTGTCGCGCACCGTACACGGCGGCTACGATGGCGAGCGCACTGGTCAGCGCGCCGCCGGCCAGGTCGGCGATCTGCAGGTTCGGAATCGCCGGCATCTGTTCGGCGCCAGTTCCGCACTCATTGATGACGCCGGCGTAGGCGCAGTAGTTCAGATCATGTCCTGCCTGTGCCGCGTAGGGGCCGGTCTGGCCGTAGCCGGTGAGCGAAGCCACCACCAGGCGTGGATTGCGTTCGCGCAGCCGCTTCGCGTCCAGGCCGGCCCGCGCCAGCACGCCCGGCCGGAACGATTCGATCACGACATCGGCGTGCATGATTCTTTCGAGGAAGTCGTCGATGTGCTCGGCGCGGCGCAGGTCCAGCGTCAGCGATCGTTTGCCGCGGTTCACGAGTTCGAACAACTCGGCGGACATGCCGCGCAGGCTGTCGCCGCCGTTCGGGTCTTCGATCTTCGTGACCTCGGCGCCGAGCTGCGCCAGATACAGGGTGCAGAACGGGCCAGGCAACAGGCGCGTCAGGTCGAGTACGCGCACGCCTTCCAGAAGTGGGTTGCTCATCGGGAGTTCCGGTGTCGGTGGTGCGGTATTGAAGCTTGCGTAGCCGCCAAAGGAAACCACCCGCCGGGGCGGGTGGTTGGTGAAACCTCGGATGTGATCCGGCTCCGCTCAGACGCCAGCGGCCCGTTTCAGGGGAGGCGGCTCCTCGGCCAGCTGATGACCCTGTTCGTCGAGCTTGATGAAATACTGCTCCGGCGTGAATTCGTCGACTTCGATGGCATCGAGCCGTGCGTCGAGCGCGGACTTCAGGTGGCTGACTTCGCTGGCATCGATGATCCCGGCCTTGGCCGCTTCCTCCGCCAGATCGGCTGGCAGCGGACCGCGTGGGAGCTTCTTGGCCTTCTGTGCCTTGATGATCTTCTCGGCGGCAACATGGGCGCGGCTGACCAGACGGAAGGCCTTGAGGAGCCGCCCGACGCCGAGGCTTTCATCGTCCGACAGGAACACGCCCTTGGCGAGCCGCTGGTACTGGTCGTTGTAGGTCTGGATCGTCAGTGCGGCGGCGTGGGACCGCGCATCGGACGGGTGCTTGCCCATCGGATTGATGCGTGCCCACGGCAGCAGAAACACCCGCATCAGCGTACCGATGAGGCCGTCGAAGTTTTCGAAGATGCCCTCGTAGGCGCTTTGGATCTGCGCCAGCGCGAACTCGCAGCTGTACTGGACCAGGGGTAGATCCTCCTCGCGCCGGCCCTCGGCCTCGTAGCGGCGCAGCGCGGCAATGCCGAGCAGCGAGTAGGCGATGACGTCGGCGAACCGGCCCGACAGTTTGCCGCGCGCCTTGAGTTTGGCGCCCAGGGCGAACAGCGCGATGTTGGCCAGCATCGAGAAGCGCGCCGCACTCCAGGCGAAGCGGCGGTAGTAGCGCGCGGTCGGACCCGACACTGGCGATCCGGCCAGCCAGCCGCGGGTGATGCCATAGAGCCCGGCGCGTCCGATGCCGACGAAGAACGAAGCGATCCAGGCCAGCAGATTGTTGCGGAAGGCGGCACCGTCATCATTGTCCACCGCGTGCACGATCTTGAGCGCATACGGGTGACAGCGCGTGGCACCCTGGCCGAACACCAGCAGGGTGCGCGTCATGATGTTGGCGCCTTCCACGGTGATGCCCACCGGCACGCTGGTATAGGCGCGACCGAGAATGTTGTTCGGCCCCTGGATGACGCCGGCGCCCGAGAAGACATCCATGCCGTCACTGATCAGTTCGCGGGCGAGGTCGGTGGTGTAGGCCTTGAGTGCCGCGGCGGCGACCGGCGGGCTGGTGCCGTTGTCGATGGCCGAGCAGGTGAATACGCGCGCGCCTTCGCACATGTAGGCGATGGCGGCGATCTTGCCGACCTTGTCCTCGACGCCTTCCATGCGGCCGATCGGCAGGTTGAACTGCTGGCGCACCATCGAGTAGGCACCGGTGGCGGCGGAAGTGGCGATCATGCCGCCGACCGCGCCGGCCGGCAGCGAAATCGCGCGGCCGCCGGCGAGCTGGGTCATCAACATGCCCCAGCCCTGGCCGATCTTCTCGCGCCCGCCGATGATGTTGTCGATCGGGATGACCACGTCCTTGCCGACCAGCGGGCCGTTGTAGAAGGTCTCGCCGATCGGTAAATGGTGCTTGCCGTTTTCGAAGCCCGGCGTGTCCTTGTGGATCAATACGGTATTGATGCCGCAGTCCTCGTTTCCACCGAGCAAACCTTCGGGATCGCGCAGGCGGCAGGCCAGGGTCACCAGCGTGGCGATCGGTGCCAGCGTGATGTAGCGCTTGCGGAAGTTCAGGCGAATCTTGATGTCGCCATCCGCATCCTTGAACAGGATGCCTTCGGCCTTGATCGAGGCGGCATCGGAGCCGGCGGTGGGTTCGGTCAGCCCGAAGCAGGGCACGTATTCGCCCGTCGCCAAGCGCGGCAGATAGTGCTCCTTCTGTTCCTGGCTGCCGTAGTGCTTGATCAGCTCGGCGGCCCCGAGCGAGTTCGGAATCACCACCATGGTGCCGACCGGCTGCGAGGCGGTCTGCAGCTTGAGCAACACCGAGGAGATGCCCTGGGTGGAGAAATCGAGCCCGCCGTATTGCTTGGGAATCAGCAGGCCCATGAAGCCCTTGGACTTGATGAAGTCCATGACTTCGTCGGGCACCTTGCGAGTCTTCGCGATCTCATAGAAGTCACACATCCGCAACAGCTCGTTGCAGGGGCCGTCGACGAACGCCTGCTCCTCGGGCGGCAGCGTGGCGTAGGGCTGCTTCAGAATGTCCTTGAAATCCAGCTTGCCGGAGAACAACTGGCCGTCGATCCAGACGTCACCCGCTTCCAGCGCCATCTTTTCGGTTTCGGAAATGCGCGGCAGGATCTTGGCCGCCTTCATCCAGTGCATCAGAGCTTTGAACATGGGAACCTCGTGACGTTGGGCGATCGCCGCAGACTCGCGCCTGGACCTTGCGGCCTGACGGCGGAACGAGCCGATCCGGCGCGGCGCTTGCGTGATTCGGGGCTCAGCCCCGGAACGGCAGCGGGCGTTTGAAGATGCATCCTCAAGCTCCTTGGGTGTCGCCACCCGGTGGCGAGCCGCAGCCCTGAATCGTGCGTCGCCGATGGCCGCGTCTCGGATGCTGCATTGCATCAGACTATACGCCGCCATTGGTGACAGCCGCAATACGGTGCCGTATGTTAATAAAAGGTTCAGGAATCAGTCCCTTCCGAAGGAATACGCGATGAGCAGCAATGAGCCGATTGTCATCCCGCCGGAACTCGGGCGCTTGGACCCGCAGACCCGGCAACGCATCGAACAGGCGGTGCTCGACATCTTTTCGGAACGCGAATTCCACCGCGTGGGTCTGATCGAGATCGCGCGCGGCGCGAATGTGTCGTTGCAGACGATCTACAAGTACTACGGCAGCAAGGAAGCGCTGCTGTTCTCCAGTCTGGATACCTGGCTCGATCGGCTGACGCTGCGCATGCTCGACCATCTGCAGGGTATCGAGGACTACAAGGAGCGTCTGCGCAAGGTGTTCTGGGTGACTCTGGATTTCTTCGAGAAGAATCCCAAGGTCGTGCAGATCATCCTCAGTTCGGTCTACATCAATACCTGGCAGCAAACCCGCAACTATCAGAATCCGGAACTGTTCGGTGCCTTCATGAAGGTCTTGGCCGAGGGCCGCGCCAAGGGCGTGCTCACCGACGCCGTCGACGAGAAGATCCTGCTCGACTACATGCTCGGTGTGCTGGTCCGTCTGGTACAGATGTACGTGCAGCGCGGCATGCGCGAACCGCTGACGCCGCAGGCGAACGTGCTGTTCGAAATGGTGTGGCGCGCGATCAGCAAGCCGGCGTAGCCTCAGTAGGCTGCGCCGCCGATCGCCTGGACCTCCTCGGCATCGTGTACGGCGTTGCGCTTGAGCGTGTGTTGCACCACGGCGCTCCAGTCACGCCCCAGAACTTCGGCTTGCGAGCGTGCCGGCTGCGCAAATGCCGCGCGCGCGGCGGCGTTGCGCGCGGTCAGTTCGAAGCTGTCGATCACCTCCAGACTGCCGTCGCCGGGCAGGTTGTTGTCGGCGCGGTCCACGGCATAGCTGGTACCGCGTATCACGCCGCCTTCGACCCAGTATTCGGTGAAACCGTGGCGCAGGGTGTTGTACGCAGACCAGTCGGCCGGTGTTTCCAGCAATTCGTACAGCGACTGTCCGCCGCCGCCCTGGGTGACCTGGACGTAGCCGCCGTCGCTGGCGCGTCCGAAAGCCATCGGCTTGCTGCGCTCGTAGATGTGATCGTGGCCGACCAGCAGCAGGTCGACGCCGTAGCGCAGCAAGATCTGTTCTTCGAGCAGGACCAGGCTCAGGTTCGCCGGATTGCGGCCATCCTCGTTGGTCCAGATGGTGTAGTGCTGGGCGACGGCGATGAAGTCGATTTCTCCGCGCGCGCGCCGCAGCGCGGCCTGCGCAAGGTCGGCCTCCATCGCCAGCAATTCGGTCGCCAGGCTGGCCGCCGAGATCACACCGTCCAGCAGGCAGCCGGCCGTGCTGCAGAAGAAGTGCACGCGGCCGTAGTCGAATCCGTAGTAGAAGTTCTGACCCGGCTGGCGGATTCGCGAGTCATAGCCATCACCGCCGCCGTCCTTGGCTTCGTGATTGCCGGGCGTGGTCATCACCGGAATGCGTGCCGCCAAGGGTTCGAGCATGTCGAAATACGTGTCCCAGACCGGCTGCTCGCCGTTGGCGTAGGACAGGTCGCCGACGATCATCAGGAAGTCCGGCGCGCGTTCGCTCACTGCGGCGGTCACGGCCCGCGCGGCTTCGCTGGTGCTCTGATCACCGTAGTGGCAGAAGCGGAAGCCGGCGTCGGCCATGGGTGTCGGTGCCAGGAGGTAAGTCGGCGACCAGCCGCCCTCGTCGGAGCCGACACGGTAGCGCAGCGGTCTCTCGCTTGAGATGCCGCCGGCGACGGCGGACTGGCACAAGGCGTCCACGTCGTAGACCGCGTCTGCCGAGGCTTCGGCGCGCATCGGGAACGCCGCACCGGCAATCTCGGCCTCGTCCATGTCCGGTTCCACCGGACCGTATTCGACCGCGCTGGCCGGTGCGTCCGAACCGTCAGTGAACCAGGTCAGCGTCCGCGTGCTGTATGGATCGTCGCTGAAGCTGACATGCAGGCCCCGAGGAGGATGCGTGCCGACGGGCTGCGGCGGTGGCGGTGTGGGGTCCGGGCCCGGCGTGCTGCCATCGCCGCCACCTGAGCCACCGCAGGCCTGCAGCAGCGGAAGAGCGAGGGCGCCGGCTCCGGCGCGCAGCAGCCGGCGGCGAACCGGGTCCGGAAGCAGACCCGGCGAAATATCGTCCTTGAACATGTCTTGTTGAGCTTGGGAAGCCTAGCCCGGCAGACTCCCAAAAATGCGTGGCGTTTCTGTGACGACCGGACTGGGACGGCTACAAGGAACGAGCCCATTCGAACAGTACCGCGGCACCCAGTACGAGCAGGACCACGCCCATCGCCCGGTCGATCAGGTGCGCTCGGGCCTGTAGTCGCCGTCGCAGGCCCGCGTGCGAGAGCATCAGTGCCAGCGCCGCGAACCAGGCGAAGGTCGCCAGCGGCAGCCACAAGCCGATCGTCAGCCGCAAGGCCCAATTCTGGGTTCCGGTGGCGACGGCGGAGAACAGGGCGACGAAGAACAGTGCCGCCTTGGGATTGAGGATGTTGGTCGCAAGGCCCAGGCCGTAGCTCTTGCGTGAGGCGACGACCGCGTCCGGCTCCGCCGTCTGTGTGCTCATCGGCGGGGCGCGCAGCGACTTGAGGCCGATCCAGATCAGTACCGCGGCGCCGAGTACGGCGGCGACGTCCAGCAACGGCGGAAACGCTTGTACCGCCCAGCCCAGGCCGAACAGACCGTAAGCCACATGGAACAGGATGCCACTGCCGATGCCGGCGGCGGTCCACACGCCGGCGGCGCGGCCATAGGCCAGCGACTGGCGGATCACGACGGCGAAATCGGGCCCGGGGCTGATCACGCCCAGCGCGTGCGCCAGCATCACGCTGACGAACATCGACCAGTCGGCCTGCGACATCAGCGGTCGCCGTCCTGTCGGTATGCACCCGGCCAGGGCCCGCTTATCGGCGGCAGCACACGTTCGGCCTGCTCGGTGCGAAACACCTCGAAGCCGCGGCGGCGATAGTTGTCGAGTGCGCGCGGATGGTCCAGCGAGCAGGTATGGACCCAAACGCGACGTGTGCCGGGCAGCGCCCAGGCCCGCGCGGAGCCGGTATAGAGCAGCCAGGCGCCAAGACCCGTGCCGATGGCCTGCGGCAGCAGCCCGAAATAGACGATTTCGACAGCGCCTTGCGATTGTTGCTCCAGCTCGATGTAGCCGCTGGGTGCGCCGCCTTGCCAGGCCAGCCAGATCGAAACCTGCTCGCGATCCAGCCATCGCTGCCAGCGCGCATGCGTCCACGACAGCCGGTCATGCCAGTGCCAATCACCGCCCACGGCGGTATACAGATAGCGGGCAAACGCCGGTGTCGGTGCGATGACGCGTTCGAATGCCAGGCCCGGTGCTGCAGTCGACGGTGGGCGCGGCGCCGGGATCAGCATCTCGGCCCGCAGCATTTGCAGCGACCATGTCGTGATCGTCGTCAGCACCGGAATCGGGTATCCACCATGTCAGGATCGGCGCGAAGGATAATGGCTGAACCGGCCGCTCGCGAACGGCGCGTCTGCGAGTGGTTTCGGGCCGTGCTTCAAACCATTCGACAACGTGCCGCGTCACAGTGTCGATGAGCATGGTCATGACCTCCAGCCCAGCGCGCGATGAACCCGCGCAGACCGACGAGCTTGCCGCGCGTGAGGCGACGCTGGTGGCGCGCGCCCGGTCGGGCGAGGTCCAGGCTTTCGAGACCCTGTACCGCCTGCACCTGCGGCCGCTCTATGGACTGTGTTGGCGTCTGTGTGACGGTGACGCACGGCGCGCGGACCAGGCCACGCAGGACAGTTTCATCAAGGCCTGGGAGAAGCTGCCGGGGTTCCGAGCTGACTCGAAGTTCGGGACCTGGTTGCATCGGATCGCGGTCAATCAGGTACTCGGTGAGTACCGCCTGTTGCGACGCTGGACGAGCTTTGAAGACGCGCCGCCTGAGCCGGCGCCGCGCGTCGGCGACGCCGAACGCAGTGACCTGCGGTGCGATCTCGAGGCGGCGCTGGCGCGCCTGCCCAAGGGCGCCCGCGCGGTGTTGATCCTGCACGACGTCGAAGGCTACAAGCATGAAGAGATCGCGGAACTGACGGGGATCGCGGTGGGCACCTCGAAGGCGCAACTGCACCGCGCCCGAAAACTGATGAAGGAGCAACTGCAATGAATCCCCCGTCGTTCGAAGACGATGAAATTCCGCCGATGCCGGAACTGAGCGGCCTGCGCGAGCCGCGGATGCCTGAGCGCGATCTGTGGCCGGGAATCGAGACGCGTCTGCAGCCGAGACGGACGCCGTGGCGGCGCCGTTCGTGGCCCTATGCGCTGGCGGCGAGCCTGCTGGCCGCGTTGGCACTGAGCCTGTGGCTGCGTGTCGGTGGCCCCGAGGTCGTGCCCGCGGCGGCACCTGACATCGCGCGTACCCGTCTGCCGCTGACGGTGGACAGTCGCGCCATCGTCGAGGCGCATCTGCAGATGCTTCGGCAGAGCGACCGGCAAATCGAACAGGCCTTGCAGTCCGGTGGCAGTTCGGCGTCGCTGCTGCGCATCCGCAGCGCCAATCGCGGTCGTGAACAGCAGTTGCAGGCGATGCTCGCTTCGGACGAGCACGCTCAGATCAAACTCTAGGAGCACCCAGGCATGTACAAATACTATCGATCCGCTGTGCTGATGCTCGCGATGGTCGCGAGCGCAAGCGCGTTCGCCGCCCCGCGTCCGATCGACGAAACACGCCCGCTGGATGCCGACGGTCGCGTCTCGGTCAGCAATGTGGCGGGTTTCATCCATGTGGAGGCCTGGGATCGCGAGGAGGTTCGGCTGACCGGGCGGCTCGGCGATAACGTCGAGGCGCTCGAGATCGAAGGCCGTGCATCGCAGCTGAGCATCGAAGTGCGCTATCCACGCAGCCTGCGCAATGCCGACGAAACCGAACTGGAACTCAAGGTGCCGCGCGGCGCGGCTCTGGAACTGGAGGCGGTCAGCGCGGATATCGAGGTACGTGGCATCTCGGGTCGCCTGCAGGCGCAAAGCGTCAGCGGTGAGGTCTCGGCGCAAGTCGACAGTGAGGAGGTCGAGCTGAGTTCGGTCAGCGGCGATGTGAGCCTGCGTGGCCCGGCCCGCCGCAGCAAGCTGGAGTCGGTCAGTGGCGATGTCACGGTCACGGGCGCCTCGGACGACTTTCATGCCGAAACGGTGTCCGGGGACATCGAACTGGTGGGCGGCCCGTTCCGGGAGGTCGATGCGCAGTCGGTCTCGGGCGATGTCGATCTGGATATCGAGCTGAGCCCGGGGGCGGAAGTCGACGTGGAAACGCTGTCCGGCGAGGTTCGTCTGAGTCTTCCGTCCGGGACCGATGCATCGGTGGCGATGCACAGCTTTTCGGGTTCCCTGGTTTCCGAACTCGGCACGGTGCTCGATGACGATGCCAAGGACGTTCGCTTCAACCTGGGCAAGGGCGGCGGCGGCATCGATCTGGAGAGCTTCAGCGGCGATATCGAGCTGCGCGCCAGGCAGTAGTCCAGCGGCCAGCCGTCATCGAACTGTCACCGCGGGCTCCGATACTCGCCCGCGAGGATCATGATGACCACTGCGACCGACACTGCACCACGCTATCGAACGATCTGGATCTCGGACGTGCATCTCGGCACGCCGGGTTGCCAGGCCGAGTATCTGGTCGATTTCCTCAAGCACAACCATTGCGACACGCTCTATCTGGTCGGCGACATCATCGACGGCTGGAAGCTCAGCGGTGGCTGGTACTGGCCGCAGGAGCACACCAATGTCGTGCGCAAGGTACTGACCAAGGCCAAGCGCGACACCAAGGTGTACTACGTCACCGGCAATCATGACGAGTTCCTGCGCCGCTTTGTCGGTTTCGGTCTGGCGATGGGCAATATCCAGGTCGTCAACGAGCACGTGCACATCACCGCCGACGGGCGTCGGTTGCTGGTGACGCATGGTGATGCCTTCGACGTGATCACGCGATATCACAAGTGGCTGGCGCTGGTGGGTGATGCCGCCTACAACGGCATGATGAAGGCCAATCATTATTTCAACCGTGCGCGGCGACGGCTCAACATGCCGTACTGGTCGCTGTCTGCGTATGCCAAGCAGAAGGTGAAAAACGCCGTCAACATCATTTCGGAATTCGAGGAGGCGGTGGCGCGGGAGTGTCGGCGCCGTGGTCTCGATGGGGTGGTCTGCGGCCACATCCATCATGCCGAAATCCGCGACATCGATGGCGTGACCTACCTCAATTGCGGTGATTGGGTCGAATCCTGTACCGCGCTCGCGGAGGATCGCAACGGCAGTATCGAGATTCTGCGCTGGATCGATATCGCTCGCCTCGATCAGCGCGACAACGTGACCGCATTGAGCGCACGCACCGGAAGCTGAGCGCCCCCTGCGGCGCGCAACCCAGTCTCAGCACCGTTCGTTCTTCCGAAAAAAATGTCGGCCGGCGGAAATATTTATTTCCGCTTTACTTCTGTGCGTCGAATCAGCTTAAAATTGCTCCAACAGGCGAGCTCCTTGGTGCTTAATTCAATCCCCCATATGGGGGATGCGCCCCTGGGTTCGACGCGATGGTCATTGTGACAGGGAAGTCTTCGGGGGCTTTGACGTGGTGATGATTCAGCCGCTGTGCTGGATGCCCCGCTTCAATGAGAAGGATTTTGTGCCCAGTTGCGTCGCCAGGGGGTGTGGCGGCGACGCAAGCGCAATTTTGTCAATTTGAAGTCTGCCGGAGCATCTACATGCGGTACTACGATTCAGCCTTGGGCCGATACCGGTTCAAACGACGATACAGCTTCGCGGCCTACGGGTTCGCCACGGGCATTGCACTGGGACTTCTGATCGCCGTGCTTATGTAGGCCGATCGAGCACCGCCGAGTACGTCAGCCGATTCCGATCTGGTGCAGCCGATCCTGCAGCTCATGAATATCCGTGGTGTTCAGCGCGTGATCCACGGCTTGACGCAGTGCCGCGATGTCGGCGTCCAGAATGATGCGCTTGACCTCCAGCACGCTGGAGGGATGCATCGAGAATTCGGTCAGACCGAGCCCCAGTAGCAGCCGCGCATACTGCGGGTCGCCAGCCATTTCGCCACACATCGCAACGGGAATACCGGCCTGGTCACCGGCTTCGATCGTCATCCGGATCAATCGCAGCACGGCGGGATGCAAGGGGTCGTACAGGTAGTTGACCTCGTCGTCACCACGATCGATCGCCAGTGTGTACTGGATCAGGTCGTTGGTGCCGATCGAGAAGAACTGCGCGTGTCGCGCCAGCATCGGAGCGGCGAGGGCTGCGGCCGGCACCTCGATCATCGCACCGACCGGCACCTGGGCGCCCATCGCCACGCCTTCACGGTGCAGCTGAACCCGTTCATCCTCGATCAGGCGCCGCGCCTGCCTGAACTCCGCGGTGCTGGAGATCATCGGAAGCATGATCTGGACCTGGCCGAGCGCGGAGGCGCGCAGCAGGGCGCGAATCTGGGTGCGAAACAGATCCAGATCCTTCAGGCACAGGCGGATCGCACGCAAACCCAGGGCGGGATTGCTGGGCATCGGACCGGGACGGTTTGCGGAATCGACCTGTTTGTCGGCGCCGAGGTCGAGTGTCCGGATCGTGATCGGACCGTTCACCGCGGAAACGACGCTGGAGTACGCCTCGAACTGCTCGTCCTCGTCGGGCAGCGTCTTGCGATTCATGAACAGAAATTCGGTGCGGTACAGACCAACGCCTTCGGCGCCGACACGCTTGGCTTCCTTACTGTCCTCGCTCAGCTCGATATTCGCCAACAGCCGCACTTTGACGCCGTCGCGTGAGATCGCGGGATCGTCCTTGTGCCGGATCAGCATGCGCCGATAGCGCTCGTCGCGCTCCTGACGGCGGCGATAGAACGTCAGCGCGCGTTCGTCCGGCGCGGCCACCAGATGTCCGGCCTGGCCGTCGACGATGATGTGCTCGCCTTCCCGCAGCCAGCGTCGTGCGTTGTTGACGCCCACCACCGCGGGAATGCCCAGGCTGCGTGCCAGAATCGCCGTGTGCGATAACGGGCCACCGTATTCGGTCACGAACGCAGCAGTGGATTGCTGTGCGAGCAGGATGATGTCGGCGGGGGTGATGTCGTCGGCGACGATGACCGCCGGTACGCCGTCGCGGTCGGCGTGTGCGGAAACCTGGCGGTCGTTCTTCAGCAGTACACGCATGATTCGCGCGACGACATGCTCGACATCGTCCCGCCGCGTGCGCAGATAGGGATCGTCCATCTGCTCGAACACCGCTGCCAGCGCGTCGCCGGTGCGGCGCAGCGCGGCCTCGGCGTTGACGCCGCCATTGCGAATATGGGTGACGGTGGACTCGGTGATGGAGCGGTCATCGATCATCAGCAGATGGGTATCGATGAACGCCGCGATGTCCTGTGGCGTGTTCGCCGGAATTTGCGCGCGGACCTCGCGCAGCTGTTCGGCCGCGCGGCGCTGCGCGCCGTAGAAGCGCGTGATCTCGTGTTCGATCTCGTTGGCGGCCAGTGAATATTCCGGAATATCCAGATCGCCGCCGGACAGCTTCTGCACGCGGCCGATGGCGATGCCGCGGGAAACGCCGAGACCGGAGTACCAAAGGCTCATGGTTGGGGTGGCCGGGCCCTGATGCACCAAACGCTCACGCCTCTTCTCCAAACCGGTCCGCCACCAATGTCACGAGTGCCTCGATGGCGGCGCCGGCGTCTTCGCCGTCCGCGACCAAGGTGATCCGGCTGCCACGTGCGGCGGCCAGCATCATCACGCCCATGATGCTCTTGCCACTGACTTCGCGGCCGTCCTTGCGCACGCGAACGTCGGCTTCGAAGCCGGCGGCGGTGGTCACCAGCTTCGCGGCGGCACGCGCATGCAGACCCAGGCGGTTGACGATTTCGACGGTGCGCTCGACGGTTTTCATGGCTACGACGGATCGGGCGGGTTCAGGTGGAGGGGCGGGAGCAGATCACGATGCCGCGTTGTCCGCCTTCGACGGCATTTCGGGCCATCTCGGCGAGTTCCAACTGCGGATAGTTGAAGATGCGCACCATCATCGGCAGGTTGACGCCCGCGACGACGGTGGTGCGCTCGTCGGTGTTGAGCTGGTTGGCGATGTTGCTGGGGGTGGATCCGTAGGCATCGGTCAGTAACAGAACCCCGCTGCCGCGATCGAGCCGGTCGATCATGCGCCGGCCCTGACGCTGCAGCATGTTCGGATCCTGGATGCGCCGTACTTCGAGTACATCACAGGGCAAGGGCAGTGGGCCGAGCATGTCCGCCAGGGTTTCCAACAGGAAGTGACCGAGCTTGCCATGCGTGACCAGCAGCAGGCCGACCGGTGCGGCCGCCTGCATCATTGGTGTATCTCGAGATGGCGCACGATGATCGGATCGAAGCGGTCGCGCATGAGCTGCGCGAGGCGCTCCACAATGAATACGGAGCGATGCTGCCCCCCGGTGCAGCCAATGCCCACGGTGAGGTAGGAGCGGTCCTGCGCGTCGAATGAGGGCAGCCAGGATTCGAGAAAGCCCTGAATGTCGCCGAGCATGCGCTGGACTTCGCCCTGCGCCGCCAGATAGTCAGCCACCGGTTGGTCACGGCCGCTCAGTGCGCGCAGGCCAGGCTCCCAGTGCGGATTCGGCAGGCAGCGCACATCGAACACGAAATCGAGGCCGTCGGGCACGCCGTTCTTGAAGCCGAAGGATTCGAAGGTCAAGACCATCCGGCCCGGTACGCCGGGGCTGCGCAACTGGATCATTTCGCGCAGCTGGTGCACGTTCATGTCCGTGGTGTCGAGCGTGAGATGGGCGAGGTTGGCGATCGGGCTGAGCAGGCGGCGTTCCAGTCGGATCGCTTCGTTGAGCGGTGTATCGGCGCCAGACAGCGGATGCCGCCGCCGGGTTTCGTTGTAGCGTCGTCTCAGACTTTCGTCCGACGCTGTCAGAAAGATCACCTGGGCTTCGATGTCGATGCCGCGCAGCTGGTCCAGATAGACCGGGAACTGTGCGATTTCCTCGGGACTCTCACGTGCGTCAATGCCGATCGCCAGGCGCTCGTAACGGTCGCGCAGCGTTACCGCGGTGTGCTGCGAAAGGTGCGCCACCAGCGCCAGGGGCAGATTGTCGATGCAGAAGTGCCCCATGTCCTCGTACTGGCGCAGCGCGACGCTCTTGCCGGCGCCGGACAGTCCGCTGACGATGACCAGTTCCATTGCTGCGATCGGATCCTATTGCGTCCGGGGGCGGTTGATGGCGGCCTGTTGCCGTTCGGCGAATTCGAGGTCGGCGCGCTGGCCGTACAGCCGCAGCCAGAAATCGCGACAGGCGGCTTCCACCAGTGTCGCCAGATTATGCCCGATGGTGACCGGCATCGTGATCTGGGGAATGTCGATGTCGAGCCAGGCCCGGCTTCCGCGCTGGCCTTGAAGGCGCTGCAGATAGGCTTCCGGGTCGGTGGTCGAGGCGCGCTTCAGATACAGCGCCAGATCGATTCCGACAGTGTCGCGTATGGCCACCGTTCCGTACATCGATCGCGCGTCCAGTATGCCCAGACCACGAACCTCCAGCATGCCGTTGAGCAGGCTCGGGCTGCGGCCTTCGAGCACTGGACCTGGCAGGCGCCGCAGTTCCACGGCGTCGTCGGCGACCAGGCGGTGCCCGCGCGACAGCAATTCCAGCGCCAGTTCGCTCTTGCCGATTCCGGACTCGCCGGTCAACAGCACGCCCAGGCCAAACACATTCAAGAGCACGCCGTGGACGGTTACCCGCGGCGCGCGCAACGCTTCAAGCGCTTGACGCAAGCGTGCTACGGCCTGATGCGCAGGCAGCGGGGTTGAAGCCAGGCTGAAATGCCGGAGCGCGGAATCGGCGGTGTCGATGACGGCGCCCGGCGTCAGCAGCAGGCTGTGCAAGCCCGCCTTCGCCAGCGTGCCGAAGCAGCGCGTGCGGGTGGCGGGATCGCTGCGCTGCCACCACGCTGAGGCGGCGTCTCCGACAATCGCCAGTCCGCGCGACAGACTCGGATGGAAATAGCCGAGGGTGGAGACTGCTTGTGCCGGATTCGGGTCGCAAAGCCAATGTGTATCCGGCAGAGTCTCAACAAGACTGCGCAACTCGGGATCGGCGCGACGCCCTGAGGCCGGTTCGATCGGTACTTCGGCGTCCATGCGCCCGGGCCGGGATTGGCGTTCGCTCAGGCGATGGGGGCTATTGCCCGAACAGTTCGAGCAGGGCGCCTGCGTCGCCGGTTTCGCGCAGGCTGGCGCAGAACGCCTCGTCGGAGAAGGATTCGGCGATTGCCGCCAGTATCTTGAGATGCTGCTCGGTGGCGGCCTGCGGCACCAGCAGGCCGAACATCAGGTCGACCGCCTGCCCGTCGTGCGCGTCGTAGTCCACCGGGTGTTTGAGCCGGACGAAGGCGCCGACCGCCTGCTCGATGCCGGCCATGCGCCCATGCGGAATCGCCACGCCGTGGCCGAGGCCGGTGCTGCCCAGCTTCTCGCGTCCGCTCAGCGCGGAGAGAATATCGCTTTCACCCAGCGCGGGGGTTCCCTGCGACAACAGCTTGGACAGTTCCTCCAGCGCGCGCTTCTTGCTGGTCACCGTGACGCCGCTGGCGATCCGGTCCGCAGCCAGTACTTCTTTGAGTTTCATTGAGACGGCTCCCAGATGTGGGACGGTTGGGTCGTTGCGCAAAAGCAAAAGGCCCAGCCGCTCCCAGGCGGCCGGGCCTTCCTCAGTTTACTGCTCGAAAACGTGCTTCTGCGCTTCCTTGGCGTGATGATCCCGGGACTGCTCCTTGAACTTGCGGGTCTGACGGTCGAGACGGTCGATCAATTGATCGATCGCCGCGTACATGTCGCCTTCCACCGCTTCGGCGTGCAGATTGCCGCCGCATGCGTGCACCGTCGCTTCGGCCTTGTGTCGCTGCTTTTCGACCGTCAGCACGACATGGGCGTCGAGCATCTTGTCGAAATGTCGTTCGACGCGCTGCATTTTCAGCTGGACGTAGTCGCGCAACGGGGCGGTCAGGTCAAGGTGATGTCCGGAGATGTTCAAGTTCATGCAATGACTCCTAACGAAATGGGTCGGCAGGACCCAGAGGGAACCCCGTGGCCGGGTGCGTCATTGCATGCCGCTTAGCCGCGGCAACGTGGTTCCGGTTAGGCCATGCGGCGGCGCTCGTGGGCGGCCGGAATCCCGAGTGCTTCCCGATACTTCGCGACCGTCCGTCGGGCGACCTGGATGCCATCCTTCAGCAGCAGGGTCGACAGTGTCGCATCGGAGAGCGGTTTGTCAGGAGTTTCCTGGCCGACCAGGCGCTTGATCATGGCCTGGATCGCGGTCGCAGAGCAGGTGCCTCCTTGTGTGGTTCGAACGTGGCTTGAGAAGAAGTACTTGAGTTCGTACAAACCTCTCGGGGTCAGCATATATTTGTTTGCGGTCGCGCGCGAAACCGTGGACTCGTGGATGCCCAGATTCTCGGCCACGTCGCGCAGCACCAGCGGCCGCATCGCTTCGTCGCCATAGTCCAGAAAGGCTCGCTGTTCCTCGATGATCCGGGTTGCGACGCGCAACAGCGTTTCATTGCGACTTTTCAATGAATTCAGGAAGTAACGGGCTTCCTGCAGGTGCTGCTTGAGCGTTTGCTGGTCGCTGGAATTGTCGGCGCGGCGGATCAGCCCCATGTAGTGGCGATTGATGCGCACGCGTGGCGCGATTTCCGGATTCAGCGACACCTGCCAGCGACCGGACTTCTTGACCACAAAGACGTCCGGAACGATGTATTCGGGCTCGGTGCCGGCGTAGGGGCGGCCGGGATGCGGTTGCAGTGACTGGATCACGGCGACGGCCTGTTGCAGGCGTTCCCGATCCAGCCCGGTAACGCGGCACAGCAGATTTTCGTCCTGCCGGGCCAGTTCGGCCATGTGCTTGTCGACGATCCGGAGCGCGGCGCTGCAGATCACGTCGTCGCAATCGTGCTGCTGCAGTTGCAAGCGCAGGCATTCGGAGAGATCGCGCGCGGCGACGCCGGGCGGATCGAAGTCCTGCACCAGTGCCAGCACCCGGTCGATGTCGTCCGCGTCGATGCCGGGCATTTCCAGCAGACGGGCGGACACGCCTTCCCAATCATCGAGATAGCCATCTTCGTTGACCGCGTCGACGAGATGGGCGGCGATCTCGGCGTCCCGTTCATTGAACGAACACAGCCCGGCCTGCCACAGCAGATGGTCACGCAGGGTGCCGTTGGCGTGCAGGCTGGCCTGGCGGTACTCGTAGAGTTCGGCTTCGGCCTCGGCATCACGGTGCGGCGCGCCGTCGTAGCTGTCCGACCAGATCTCCAGGTCCAGCTCGCCGCTGACCGGTGTTTCCTCACTGGCCGGCTTTTCGGCCGCGTTCTCGTCGCGCAGCGCGACCTCGTCGATCGGTGCGGCGCCTTCTTCCTCGATGCGTTCAAGCATCAGGTTGGAGTCCAGCGCCTGCTGGATTTCGGTCTGCAGGTCGAGCGTCGACAGCTGCAACAGGCGAATGGCCTGCTGCAGTGCAGGCGTCATCGCCAGGGTCTGACCCATTCGGAGCGAAAGGTTCTGTCTCACGAGTGGTTTCGTGCCGCGCATGCTTTTTGCATAACGCGCATTGTACGCAGCCCGATCGGGCTTGCGGGAGCCCTGGGTGGTTGTGGTAACGTCGCCCGGATATTAACTGCGCATGAACGGACGCCTACGGCGTCGAGCGCGTCTTCAGGCCGGCTTCAGAGCCTGAAGTCTTCTCCCAGATAGACGCGTCGCACCCGCTCATCACGCTCGATCGTGGCGGGATCGCCTTCGGCGATGACTTCGCCTTCAGCCAATATGTACGCGCGCGAGCAGATGCCCAGCATTTCACGCACATTGTGATCGGTTACCAGCACGCCGATACCGCGGCCCTGCAGCTGCGTGATGATCGAGTGGATGTCCTTGACCGCGATCGGGTCCACGCCCGCGAACGGTTCGTCGAGCAGGATGAAGCGGGGATTCGCCGCCAGTGCCCTGGCGATCTCGACCCGGCGGCGCTCACCGCCCGACAGCGACTGACCCAATCCGTCGCGGATATGTTCGATGCGAAATTCCTGCAGCAGGCGTTCGAGCTCGTCCTTGCGTCCCGCCGCGTCGAGATCCTTGCGGACCTCTAGCACGGCACGAATGTTGTCAGCGGTACTCAGCTTGCGGAACACGCTGGCTTCCTGCGGCAGATAGCCCAGGCCGCGGCGCGCGCGGGTGTGCATCGGCAGATGGGTGATGTCTTCGCCGTCGAGCTCGATGCGCCCGCCGTCGGCCGCGATCAGGCCCACCATCATGTAGAACGAGGTCGTCTTGCCGGCGCCGTTGGGGCCGAGCAGGCCGACGATTTCACCGGCGCGCACACTCATTGATACATCGCGAACCACCGTGCGCTTCTTGAAGCGCTTGAGCAGGTGATGAGCTTCGAGCAAGGAGCCGCTCCGGGCAGCGGCGTCGGCAGGTGAGGGCTCGGCTTGCATCACGGCTGTTTGTCCTTGGTGTCTTGTTCGAGCGCCGCCGGGTCCAGGGTGATCCGCACCTGACCGCTGGTGCCGCCGCTGGCCTGGATTCGACGTTCGTTGAGGTCGTACCGCAGGGTATCCGTGGTCAGGCGGTCGCGGCCGCGCAACAGGCGCACCTCGCCGGTCAGTTGCAGAACGCCGTTGCGCGAGTCGTACTCGATGCGTTGCGCGTTGGCGTCCACCGGCGGCGCCTCCTTGCCGACGCCGCCGTTGTGCGCGAAGTGAGCCGGTGCACCGGTGACCACGATCACGAACTGGCGATTGTCGAGCTGGCGTAGTTCCAGTTCGTCGCCGGACAGATTGAAGTCCCGTGCGCTGACCTTGACGTCCCCTCGGTAGATGGCCCGGCCGTCGCGCAGGATGTCTGCGCTTTGCGCTTCGATGTCGATCGGCCCGGTCGGGCGCTGATAGCCTGGCGCGGGCGCGGGCGCGGCAGCGGCGCTGACCGGCGTCTCGGCAGCTTGCTGTGCCCAACAAACCGGAGCGATGCCGCCCAGCGGCAGCGCCAGCAGCAACAAGGGTCCGAATCTACTCGCTCGGGTCATAGCGCACCTTGACGTTGCCCTGCAGTTGAACCCGATCGGCGTCCCAATCCGCGCGCATGCCGTTGGCGTCGGCGGAGCGGGCCACGCCGGCGATGGATACCGGGGTTTCGGTGTAGATCTGATGCACCTCCGGGTCAACCCACATCTGCTGCGTCTCCAGTTTCAGCGGCGGATCGCCTGGCCAATGTCCCTCGATCGTCACCGTGTTTTCCAGCAGCAGGCGCCGCGAATCCGGTGGCGCATAGCCTGTGGGCGCGCGCAGTACCCACGGCCCCTGCTCGCCGCCAAGCTGGTCCACGGTGAGTTCGGTGAGGCGCGCCGAATCGTCGGCAAGCATTTCGATGCGCTGGGTGCGTACGCGCTGTTCCGGGTTGCCGTTGGCGTCGTAGCGCACCCATTCGGTATCGTCGAGATAGTAGCGTGGGCGATCGGTGTCGAGCGCTGCGCTCTGCGCAGCCGGTCGCTTCACCGATACCCAGGTCAGGCCCAGCAAGGCGACGGCGATGGCGAACGCGAACAGTGGGGCAGGACGCTTCGGCATCAACCGGCACCCACGGTGCCGGCCGCGTCCGATTGGCCGCGCGCGTCCATCAGCAGGTCGCAGGCTTCGCGCACGGCGCCGTCACCGCCGCGCCGTGTGCTGACCCAATGGGCGGCCGCCAGCGCTGAACGATGCGCATCGGCCACCGTCAGCGCGAGGCCGCAGCGTTGTAGCAGCGGCAGGTCCGGCAGATCATCGCCCATGGCAGCGCATTGGTCGGCTTCGAGTCCGAGTTGGGTTCGAATCTCTTCGAACGCGGGAAGCTTGTCTTCGGTGGACAAACGCAGGTAGCGAACGCCCAGCGATTCGAAGCGGCGCCGCATTGCGGGCGAGGGCCGTCCCGAGATGATCGCCACTTCGATGCCGGCCTTCATCGCCAGCTTGATGCCGAGTCCGTCCTTGACATCCACGGCCTTGAGTTCGAGGCCATCCGGTCCGAGATACAGCTTGCAGTCGGTCAGCACACCGTCGATGTCCAGGAACAGGCAGCGGATGCGGGCCGCGCGGCGTTGCAGTTCGGCAGCGTCGAGCTGGTTCATACGACACCCGCACGCAGCAGGTCGTGCATGTGCAGCACGCCCTGAATCCGTTGGTCCGCGTCCAGCACCAGCAGCACCGTGATCTTGTGGCGTTCCATCAGGTTGACGGCTTCGGCGGCGAGCTGCTCGGCGCCGACGGAACGGCCGCCGCGCGTCATCACCTGTTCGATCGGTGTGCGATGAATGTCGACGCCGCTGTCGAGCACTCGGCGCAGGTCACCGTCGGTGAATACACCGATGGCATGATCATCATCATCGACGATGGCGGTGATGCCCAGGCCCTTGCGCGACATTTCCAGCAGCGCGGCGGACAGCGTGACTTCGCTGCCGACCCTGGGGATGCGTTCACCGGTGTTCATGATCTCGCCGACCTTGAGCAGCAGGCGGCGTCCGAGCGAGCCGCCCGGATGGGTCAGCGCGAAATCGGCTTCGGTGAAGCCGCGGGCTTCGAGCAGTGCGATCGCGAGCGCGTCGCCCATCGCCAGCGTCACGGTGGTGCTGGACGTGGGCGCCAGGTTCATCGGGCAGGCTTCCAGTGCCACCGAGACGTCGATATGCACACTGGCCTGCTGCGCCAGTGTCGAGGCCGGCTTGCCGGTCATCGCGATCAGCGGCACGCCCAGGCGCTTGAGCAGCGGCAGGATGGTGACGATCTCGGAGGTTTCGCCGGAATACGAAATCGCCAGTACCACGTCCTGGCGCGTGATCATGCCGAGGTCGCCGTGGCTGGCTTCACCGGGATGCACGTAGAACGCCGGTGTGCCGGTGGAGGCCAGTGTTGCCGCGATCTTGTTGCCGATATGTCCGGACTTGCCCATTCCGGTAACGACCACGCGTCCCTGGCAGGCCAGCATCAGTTCGCAGGCCTGCACAAAGCTGTCGTCGACACGCGTGAACAGCGCCTCGATGGCGTCGCGCTCGATCTCCAGTACCTTTCGGCCCAGGCGAATCAGCTCGGGATGGTCCATCGTCTCGGGTGCGCGAAAATGGGCGGATGCGGAGTTTAGCCGATGGCCGGTGCCCAAACCCAAACGCTCATCGCCCAAGCACTCATCGCTTGATGCTGGCGTAGGCGTCCAGCGCACGCTGGCGCGAGGCGCCCAGGTCGGCCAGCGGCGGCGCGTAGTCGCGGCCGCGCTCGAAGCCGGCGAACTGGTCGGGCTTCGCATCGAACGGGGCCAGCGCCGCCTTGGCGGGCAGCGGCGCCAATTCCGGCACCCAGCGCCGCACGTAGTCGGCGTTCGCATCGAACTTTTCGGCCTGGCGCACCGGATTGAAGATGCGAAAGTAAGGCGCCGCGTCCGCGCCGCAACCGGCGACCCACTGCCAGCCCAGGGTGTTGTTGGCGAGATCGGCGTCTACCAGCGTGTCCCAGAACCAGCGGGCACCGTCCTGCCAGGGCAGCAGCAGATTTTTGGTGAGAAAGCTTGCCACGATCATGCGGACGCGGTTGTGCATCCAGCCGTGTGCCCAGAGTTCGCGCATGCCGGCATCGACGATCGGAATGCCGGTGTTTCCGCCTTGCCAGGCTTTGAGGTCCAGCGCTGCGTGCTTCCCGTGCCGCCACGGGAACTGCTCGAAACGCGCGTTGAGCGGCCGCTCCGGCGTCTGGGGATAGTGGAACAGCAGATGATGAGCGAACTCGCGCCAGCCGAGTTGCCGCGTGAATTGCTCGCTGGCGGTGATGGCACCACTGCGTGTGGTCTGCTGCGCAGCCTGTTCCAGGGCGGCGACGACCTGCCTTGGCCCGATCTCCCCGAAGTGCAGGTAAGGCGACAGTCGCGAGGTACCGGCCAGAGCCGGTTGGTCACGCGCGTCTGTGTAGCCGAACATCGCCTCCTTGCCGAACGCGCGCAGCGCCGCTTGCGCGCCGCGCTCACCTGGCGCCCAGGTCTTTTCAAGACCGCCAGTCCATTCGATCGTCGGCAGCAGATGCAGAGATGCCAGGTCATCACCGGTCGGCGGCGTGGCCAGCCCGGTGATCTTGCGGACGGCCGGCTCCGGCCGAGCGCCTGGCAGGCGCTGGCAGCTGCGCCAGAACGGCGTGAACACGCGATACGGGTCTCCGCTGCCGCTGCGGACCGTCCAGGGCTCGTGGAGCAGGGCTGCGTTGAAACTCTCAAGCTCGATTTCATCGTCGCCCAGCACGCGTTTGATGTGCGCATCGCGGCGAATCGCAGCCGGTTCATACAGGCGATTCCAATAGAGTCCCTCGGCGCCGGTTTCCCTGATCAGTGCGCGCAGTACCGACAGGCTGTCGCCGCGTCGCAGCAGCAAGGGCGCTCCCGCGTGGCGCAGGGCATCGCCCAGGGCCTGCAGACTGTGGTGCAGCCACCAGCGCGAGGCGGCGCCGGGTTGCCAGGGCGCTTCCTCGTCGGGTGCCCAGATATAGACCGGCAGGACGCGCTCAGCCGTGTCCACGGCCCGTCGCAGGGCGGGGTTGTCGCTCAGCCGCAGGTCACGGCGGAACCAGACGATGGCGGTCTTCACGGGTGCACGGCAATCCCTATGTCGGTCGCGGGGCTCTAATCGAGGCGAGCGCCTGATTATGCGCACCGTCAATCGTCGGCTCGGTGAACAGACGACCTTGCAGCGGATTGTCGAAACATTGGCGAGTGCGCGCAGAGCCGTCGAAGCGGCGCTAGAATCCGCCGCCTTATGAGCAAATCCCAAGCAGCGGCGCTCGAAATATCGGGGCTGCAGAAACACTATGGTTCGGTGCACGCGCTCAAGGGCGTGGATCTGCGCGTCGAACGCGGCGAGTTTTTCGGACTGCTCGGCCCGAACGGCGCCGGCAAGTCCACGCTGATCAGCGTCGTTGCCGGACTGGTGCGCGCCGATACCGGCAGCGTCGCGGTGCTCGGCCACGATACCGTGCGCGACTGGCGGGCGGCCCGGCGCAATCTCGGCGTGGTGCCGCAGGAACTGGTGTTCGACCCCTTCTTCAAGGTGCTCGACATGCTGCGTATCCAGGCTGGCTACTACGGTTGCGGCAAGGAAGTGTGGCCGTGGATCGACGAGTTGCTGGAACGACTCGATCTGGCCGGCAAGCGCGACCAGTCGTTGCGCTCCCTGTCCGGCGGTATGAAGCGGCGCGTGCTGATCGCGCAGGCGCTGGTGCACAAACCTCCGTTGGTGATCCTCGACGAGCCGACCGCCGGCGTGGATGTCGAGCTGCGGCGCACGCTGTGGACCTTCGTCCGCGACCTGCACGCCAAGGGCACGACGGTGGTACTGACAACGCACTATCTGGAAGAAGCTCAGGACCTGTGCGAGCGCATCGCGATCGTCGACAAGGGGCTGGTGCGTGTGGTCGAGACCACGAAACAACTGTTGGGCCGGCACCCCTACCGGTTTCTGAGACTGCAGCTTGCCGGTGGGGGCGTGCTGCCGGAATCGCTGCGTCCGCTGGTGACCTCCGAGAAGGACGGCGTGCTGGAACTCAAGCTGGAACGGGAGGCGCATCCGATCGGCGGTGTATTTCAGGCACTGAGCAGCGCCGGGCTCGAAATCGGCGATGTGCAGACGCGCGACCCCGATCTCGAAGACGTCTTTCTGGAGCTGACCTACCCGGGGACCCACTCATGAACGACCGTATCGGTTTCCGGACACTGCTCAAGAAAGAGGTCCAGCGATTCTGGTCGGTACTCGGCCAGACCGTGACCGCACCGGTGGTGACCGCGCTGCTGTATCTGCTGGTGTTCGCGCAGGCGATGAAAGGTCGCGCGCCGGTTTATCCAGGCGTGGAGTACACCGAATTCCTGGTGCCCGGGCTGGTGATGATGACGGTCATCCAGAACGCGTTTGCCAATAGCGCGTCCAGTCTCACGCAATCCAAGATCATGGGCAGTCTGGTGTTCCTGATGATGGCGCCGCTGGGCGCCTTCGAATGGTTCGCCGCCTATGTGGTGGCGTCGGTGCTGCGCGCCTTCCTGGTGGCCGCCGCGATGTTGATCGTGACGATTCCGTTCGTGGGTCTGACGTTTCATTCGCCGCTGGTGCTGATGGCGATGTTCCTGCTGACGGCCGGTACGCTGGCGAGCCTCGGCATCATTGCCGGTATCGTCTCGACCAAGTTCGATCACATCGCCTCGTTCACCAATTTCATCATCACCCCGTTGTCGTTCCTGTCGGGTGTGTTCTATTCGGTGCATGCCCTGCCGCCGCTGGCCTACACCGCCTCGCGCTTCAATCCGTTTTTCTACATGATCGACGGATTCCGCTACGGCTTCTTCGGCCATGCCGACGTGCCGGCCTGGCAGAGCCTGTGCTGGACCGCGGCCGGATTCACGATCGTGGCCAGCGTCGCGCTGTGGATGCTGATCACCGGCTACAAGCTGCGCCGCTGAGCCGCGCGGGTCCAACGGGCGTTAAGCTCCACTCAACCAATCAAGCAGGGTACGAGTCAAATGACCGCAGACGAAATCAAGCATCTGATCGAGACCGGTCTGCCGGACGCCACCGTCAGCGTGATCGGCGATGACGGCGCGCATTTCCAGGCGGAAGTCGTGTGGGCCGGGTTCGAAGGCAAGAACATGATCGCCCAGCATCGCGAGGTTTACGCCACGCTCGGCGCTCGCATGGGCAACGAGATTCACGCCTTGCAGCTGCGAACGCGCGCCAGCTGAGCCGACACGCCCCATGGACAAACTGATCGTCGAAGGCAACGGCCCGCTCCGGGGCGATGTCCGCGCATCCGGCGCCAAGAACGCCTCCTTGCCGATCCTGTGCGCCTGCCTGCTGTCCGACGAGCCCTTGCACGTCAGCAATGTGCCCGAGCTGCACGATGTCACCACCACCAAGCGTCTGCTCGCGCAGATGGGCGTGAAGGTCTCGCTCGGGGAAGCCAACAGCGTCACCGTCGATGCCCGCGGCGTGCACACGCATATCGCGCCGTACGAACTGGTGAAGACCATGCGCGCCTCCATCCTCGTGCTGGGGCCGCTGGTGGCGCGCCACGGCGAGGCGCAGGTGTCCTTGCCCGGTGGCTGCGCGATCGGCGCGCGCCCGGTCAATGTCCACCTTGAGGGACTCAAGGCGATGGGCGCGGAAATCCTGCTCGAAGACGGTTTCATCAAGGCGCGTGCGTCACGCCTGCGCGGGACCACCGTGGTGATGGAGCAGGTGTCGGTGACCGGTACCGAGAATCTGATGATGGCGGCCTGTCTGGCCGAAGGCACCACGGTGCTCGAAAACGCCGCGCGAGAGCCGGAAGTCGTCGATCTGGCGGTCTGCCTGACGGCCATGGGCGCGCGGATCCGGGGCGCCGGAACCTCGACGGTCGTGGTGGAAGGCGTGGAGCGGCTGCACGAGGCCCGCCATCAAGTGCTGCCGGACCGCATCGAAACCGGCACCTTCCTGGTGGCCGCGGCGATGACACGTGGCCGCATCACGGTGCACGACACCGATCCGGACCTGCTCGACGCCGTGCTCCAGAAGCTGCGTGGTGCGGGTGCCGTGATCCTGGCCGGCGACAGCACCATCGAACTGGACATGCGTGGCGCGCGGCCGCGCAGCGTGGACGTTCACACCGCGCCGCATCCCGGTTTCCCGACCGACATGCAGGCGCAGTTCATGGCGCTCGACGCGGTTGCCGAAGGCGCCGGAATCATCACCGAGACGATTTTCGAAAACCGGTTCATGCACGCGCTGGAGCTGCAGCGCCTCGGCGCCGATATTCGTATCGAGGGACACACCGCCGTCGTCAGTGGTCGCGAGCGGCTCAAGGGCGCACCGGTGATGGCGACCGATCTGCGCGCATCGGCTTCACTGGTGCTGGCCGCCCTGGTCGCCGAAGGCGAGACCCTGATCGACCGCATCTACCACATCGATCGCGGCTACGAGCACATCGAGGACAAGCTGCGCGGACTCGGCGCCAAGATTCGACGTCAGTCCTGAAGGCGGCTTCGGGCTTCAGAAACTGAGCAGCGGTCCGCTTCCGGCATCACTGCGTTCGCGTCGCGCCGCCGGTGAACCCCGACGAGGGATCGGGGGCAGCTGAACGCTGTGCTGCTGGTGCCCCAGCATGTGGAAATCGGCGGTGCGCGCCAGCACCTCGGCGATGTCGGGCCAGTTGACGCCGGCGCGGCTCGCCAGTTCACGCACGCGCGGATTGGCATAGCGGCGACGCAGCACCCGGTTGCCGTTTTGCTCGACGCCCAGCGCGCGTGGCAGACCCAGCCATTTGAATTCCTGGATCAGCCAGGTGGCCAGCGACAACGGCGGTGGCCGTACGCCAAACCGTTTCGAGAGGTCGCGCAGTACCGATCGCAGCGGCGGGATGCGCGGGTCGAACAGCCACAGCGGCTCGTCTGCCAGATCCCAGTGCTGCGGCAGGCTCGCGAGCAGCTCGGCCGCGAAGTCGGCGCTGATGGCCGGCAGCCATTCCAGGTCCGAAGCCGGCATCACCTTGAGGCTGCGCATACGCACGCGTTCCAGCAGAGAGACCAGATTCGGATTGTGTTCGTAGCTGCCGCTGCGGGAATCGCCCAAGACCAAGCCGGTGTGGACGCGGGCCGGTGCACGACGAGCTTTGTGCAGCTCCCGCATCAGGGTGTTGTAGGCCAACACCAGGCAACCGGTTTCGCGCGGCATTTGCAGCGCGCGCCGCATTGCACGGTCCTCGTCCCAGGTGCCGAGCTGTGCGAGTTTGCGTGTCGGGTCCAGCACCTCGCCCAAGGAAAAGTCGGTGACCAGGCTGACGTGCCGCACGCCGCTGCCGATGATGGCCGCCGCCAGGCTGGTCATTGCCAAGCGCAGCGCCGGGAGATTGTCGTAGCGTTTTGAGAGTGCGCCACGCTGCAGCATCACGAAAATCGAGGCGCGCTCGCTGACCGGCGCCAAGCCGCCGACGAAGCGTTCGTAGCTGGGTATCGCTTCGAGTCTGCGCACTTGCTCGCCGCGTCGGGTCAGCGCTGCGACGAGTGCTTGCGTGAGGCTGCCCGGAGTGCCGATGACGGTCGAGTGCCGCGTCTGCGCGTTCGGTAATGGCGCGGTCTCCTCGACACGTTCTGTCACCCGCTGCTTCACCCGTTCCGATGTCTCCAGCGTTGGCCTGAACGGGGTCGCATCGGGTGCACGTTCCGCATTCGGTGCGGGCGGGGAAGCGCTTGGCTCGGCGTAGCCATCGGGCACGCGATCGATATCCAGTGCATGACTGAGCAGCGCTTCCGGGCTCCAGAAGAAGCGAATCGTAGGGCAGGCCGAATCGCCGAAGTCGATCACCATTACCGCCGGGGTGCGCGAATGGCGTGGCCGGTCGCCGTGGCGCAGTTCCGTGTGCGTCCAGTCCGTTTCCCAGACGAATTCGATGATCGTCGAATGACGGCAGCGGTGCGCGGCCGCCAGACGGATTTCGTGCAGACCGAGTTTGCGCAAGCCGAACACGAAGCCGCGAATCGCCTGGCGACCGGCGTATTCGTAACCGCTGACCATGTCGATCAGCCGGCTGGCTTCCGGCAGCAACTCCGTTTCAAGTGAGTTTCCCCGCAGCAGCAGGTTGACGTGTTCGACCCAATTCTGTGCAAACGTATTCGACATGTTGACCCCGATATCTGGTGGGCATCCATGCCGCCGTAGTGCATTTTCTCTACAGCAATATTCGTGGCTGCCAGCGCGGATTGTCCGGCGATGCAGACTGAACGGCGCCGATTGAGCGATCGGCGGCCGGGACCGCCGCTCCGTGTTGCGTGATTCGTTGAGATGGCTCAAGTTGATTCACCGCCCCCGGCCGGGAGAAGTGCATTGCCGCAATTCCCAGAAGTCGCAGTCGTCATCGTCGGCCTGGGTCTGCTCGGTGCCTGCCGCCCCGGGTCGCCCGATGCGTCGCCCGCGCTCGCCGGTTCGGTCTGGGTTGTCAGCGAATCCGACGGGGTAGCGGCGGATACGCGCTATGCCTTGCTCACCGGTGGCAAGCTGATCGTGGACGCGGGGGCGGGCGGTGGTCCGCCGATGGTGGGACGCTGGTCTCGGGCCGGGACGGTCTGGTCCTGGTCGAGGATTCGATCGCCTATCCGACCGACATCGTCGAACACGACGCGAAGCAGCCGGTGCTGCGCAGCCACAATCCCGGTGGCACGCTGATGATTCATCGGATGGCACCGCCCCGGTAGCCGCCGCGGGGTTTCGGCGGCGATTGCCGGGGCTCGGTACAATCGCGCGCCCAACCCCAAGCCAAACGACCACGGCGGCCATGACCATGCTGACGCTGGCTCTCTCGAAGGGCCGCATACTCGAGGAAACCCTGCCGACACTTCAGGCGATCGGTCTGCAGCCGGCTGGCGATATCGATCGGCTGCTGCGCGTGCCTTCACGTCATCCCCAGGTCCAGCATCTGATCATCCGCCCCACGGATGTGCCGACCTATGTGGAATACGGCGCTGCCGATTTTGGCATCGTCGGCAAGGACATACTGATGGAGCACGGCAGTGGATCGCTCTACGAGCCGCTGGATCTCGGCATCGCACAATGCCGGCTGATGGTGGCCGGCTTGCCCGGAACCAAACCCCTGCGCCACCGTCGTCTGCGCGTGGCGACCAAATATCCCGAGATCACGCGGCGCTACTTCGCGCAGCAGGGCAAGCAGGTCGAGATCATCAAGCTGTATGGCTCGATGGAACTGGCGCCGCTGGTGGAACTGGCGGACGTAATCGTCGATCTCGTCGCCACCGGCAAGACGCTCAAGGCCAACGGCCTGGTCGAACTGGAGCACATCGCGGACGTATCCTCGCGTCTGGTCGTCAACAAGGCTGCGATGAAGACCAAACATGCCGCACTGCGCTACTGGCTCGACCGTTTCCGGGAGGCCACGGAGACTGCCCATGCCTGAGATCAATCGCCTCGACAGCACGAACGCGGATTTCGGGGCGCGTCTTGATGCGCTGCTCGACCGTTTGCCCGAGCGCGACTCCCAGGTGCAGAGCGTGGTCGCCGGCATCATCGCGGACGTGCGTGTACGCGGTGATGCCGCGGTGCTCGAATACACGCGACGCTTCGACCGCTTGGATGCCACCAGTCTGAAGGCCCTCGAGATTCCGCGCGAGCGATTGAAGGCGGCCTGGGATGGGCTGCCGACGGCGCTGCGCGAGGCCCTGTCGACAGCACATCGGCGCATCCGTGACTATGCCGAACGGCAGGGCCTGCAGGGTTTCAGCTTTATCGATGCGCACGGCAACGAACTCGGTCAGCGCGTCACCGCGATGGACCGCGTAGGGCTGTATGCGCCGGGCGGCAAGGCGGCGTACCCGTCGTCCGTGCTGATGAACGCCGTGCCTGCCAAGGTGGCCGGCGTGCGTGAGCTGGTGATGTGCGTGCCGACGCCCGACGGCATCGTCAACGAGACCGTGCTGGCGGCGATCCACTTGAGCGGCGTCGACCGTGTGTTCACGATCGGCGGCGCCCAGGCCGTGGCGGCGATGGCCTGCGGTACCCAGACGATTGCCCAGGTCGACAAGATCGTCGGCCCCGGCAATGCCTATGTCGCCGAGGCCAAGCGTCAGGTCTTCGGCATGGTCGGGATCGATTCGATCGCCGGCCCGTCCGAAATCGTGGTGATCTGCGATGGCCAGACCGACCCGCGCTGGACCGCGATGGACCTGTTCTCCCAGGCCGAGCATGACGAGGAAGCCCAGTCCATTCTGATCTCGCCGGACGCAGCCTATCTCGACGCGGTGCAGGCGGCGATGGACGAGCGGCTCGCAGAACTGCCACGTGCCGAGATCGTGCGTGCCTCGCTGCGCGCGCGCGGCGCCCTGATCCTGGTGCGCGATCTGAGCGAAGCCGTCGGGGTTTCGAACCACATTGCGCCGGAGCATCTCGAGCTGTCCGTGGCCGATCCGGACGCCTTGCTGGCATCGGTGCGTCACGCTGGCGCGATCTTCATGGGCCGACACACGCCCGAGGCCTTCGGCGATTATTGTGCCGGCCCCAATCATGTGTTGCCGACCTCGCGCGCGGCACGTTATGCAAACCCGTTGGGCGTCTACGAATTCCAGAAACGCAGCAGCCTGATCCGCTGCAGCCCCGAGGGTGCGCGGGCGCTGGCGCCGATCGCCAGCCGGCTCGCGGACGCGGAAGGCCTGCAGGCTCACGCCGCGAGTGCCAGGGATCGTAGCTGAGCGTCGAGCCCCTGACCGGAAACAACGGCCGGATTCAGGCTTGCCGACAAGACAATGGCCCGCACCGGATTCCGATGCGGGCCATTGTTGACCGCCGTTGTACGGATCAGCCTTCCGCGAGCTTGTCCAGATAACGCTCCGCGTCCAGCGCCGCGCGGCAGCCGGTGCCGGCCGAGGTCACGGCCTGACGGTAGACATGATCCATCACGTCGCCGGCCGCGAACACGCCTTCGACGCTGGTCGCCGTGGAGTCGGCACCGGAACCGGCCTTGACCTGGATGTAGCCGTTCTCCATGTCGAGCTGGCCTTCGAAGATGCCGGTGTTCGGACGATGTCCGATCGCGACGAACACGCCGGCCAGCGGCACATCCCGGGTTTCGCCGGTCTGCGCGTGCTTGATGCGCATGCCGGTGACGCCGGTGTCGTCGCCGATCACTTCGTCGAGCTCGTGATTCCACTCGATCGCAGCCTTGCCTTCCTCGACACGCTTGGCGAGCTTGTCGTGCAGGATCTTCTCGCCGCGGAACTTGTCGCGACGATGCACCACGGTGACTTTCTTGGCGATGTTGGACAGGTACAGCGCTTCCTCGACGGCGGTGTTGCCACCACCGATCACGGCGACTTCCTGGTTCTTGTAGAAGAAGCCATCGCAGGTTGCGCACGCTGAGACGCCCTTGCCCTTGAAGGCTTCCTCCGACGGCAGGCCCAGGTACATCGCCGAGGCGCCGGTGGCGATGATCAGCGCGTCGCAGGTGTAACTGCCCTGGTCACCGACCAGCGTGAACGGACGAACCTTCACATTCACTTCATGGATGTGGTCGTAGATCATCTGCGTGTTGAAGCGTTCCGCGTGCAGCCGCATGCGCTCCATCAGGTCGGGACCGAGCAGGCCCTCGACGTCGCCGGGCCAATTGTCCACGTCGGTCGTCGTCATCAATTGCCCGCCCTGCTCCAGGCCGGTGATCAGCGCGGGATTCAGGTTGGCGCGCGCCGCATAGATCGCGGCGGTATAGCCGGCCGGGCCCGAGCCGAGAATGATGAGGCGATGGTGTTGGCTTGTACTCATTTTTGATTTCCATCAGACCGTAAGGTCCCGCCCTCCGCGAACCGGAGGACGGGCGTTGAGGCGGCCGTGCGGGTTTACAGCGACTCGCCGTGCTGCGCGAGATATTCGGCCACGCCGGCGGTGTCCGCCTTCATCCCGCTCTGGCCCTTCTGCCAGCCGGCCGGACAGACTTCGCCATGCTCCTCGTGGAACTGCAGCGCATCGACCACGCGCAGCATATCGTCGACGTTGCGGCCCAGCGGCAGGTTGTTGACGGTCTGGTGCTGCACCGTGCCCTCCTTGTCGATCAGGAACGAGGCGCGGAACGCGACGCCGGCGCCCGGGGCCTCGATGCCATAGGCCTGCGCGATCTCATGGGTCACATCGGCCACCATCGGGAATCCGACTTCACCGATGCCGCCCTTGTTGATCGGCGTCTGGCGCCAGGCGAAATGGGTGAACTGCGAATCGATCGACACGCCGACGAGCTGCACGCCACGCTCTTCGAAGGCCTTGCGGCGATGCTCGTGCGCGATGATCTCGGACGGGCACACGAAAGTGAAGTCCAGCGGCCAGAAGAACAGCACGACATATTGGCCACGCAGTTCGGACAGTTTGAAGCTCTCGGTGATCGAGCCGTCGCCGAGTACGGCCGCGGCAGTGAAATCAGGGGCGGTACGCCCAACCAGTACGCTCATGCTTGATGCTCCTAGATGGTTTCAGCACTACGGATGCAGCTTCGCCGCATCATGGCGCGGAAGGATAGAAAATACCGGACAATAGGTCAATGCAAACGTTTGGATAAAATCAATAGAATTTACTAATTGAAGGTGTCGTCATGGTATCGTCGCTGGAGACTTGACGATGGGGTTTGCGATGCAGTTCTTCAAGTACGTCGGCGTCTGCGCGATCTTCGTGATCATGTCGAATGCCCCGATCGAGGCGGCCGCCGCCGCACCGCCCGAACTGAGGGTGCCCGACGGTTTCAGTATCGAGACCTTTTATGACGATGTACCGGGTGCCCGGGCACTCGCCCGGGGCGACGATGGAACGATCTATGTCTCCACCCGTGAAGTCGGGTCCGTCTACGCGCTGAGCGACGAAGATGGTGATGGCACGCCCGACCGACGCCGCGTGCTCGCGCAGGGCATGACCCAGCCGACCGGCATCGCCTGGCATGACGGCGATCTGTACGTGGCGGAAATCGACCACATCTGGCGCTATCCGGACATCGCCAAGCATCTCGATTCGCCGCAGCGCGAATCGGTGCGTGATGACCTGCCGGACGCCACTCACCATGGTTGGCGCTACATCGCGTTCGGACCGGACGGCAAGCTCTACGTGGCGATCGGTGCACCCTGCAATATCTGCGAACCGGACGACTTCGTCCGGGATGACCGCAGCCTGCAATTCGGCTCGATCACGCGCATGAATCCGGACGGCTCGGAGTGGGAAGTCTACGCGCGCGGTATCCGCAATTCGGTGGGCTTCACCTGGGACGACGAGGGTGAACTCTGGTTCACCGACAACGGCAGGGACTGGCTCGGAGACGATCTGCCGCCGGGCGAACTCAATCACGCGAGCGGTCCGGGTGAACACTTCGGCTATCCGTACTGTCACGGCGGTACCGTGCCGGACCCGGAATTCGGCAAGGGCAAGGACTGTGACGAGTTCGTGGCGCCGGCGCAGGCGCTGGGGCCGCACGTGGCGCCGCTGGGCGTGAAGTTCTACACCGGCAGCCAGTTTCCGGCGGCGATGCGCGGGCAGGTCTTCATCGCCGAGCACGGCTCATGGAATCGCTCCGAGCGCATCGGCTATCGCGTCACGCGGGTCAGGCTGGATGACGACGGCAAGGGTGTCGAGTACGTGCCGTTCGTGACCGGCTGGCTGGACGGTGAGCGAGTGCGCGGCCGACCGGTTGATCTGCTGGTGCAACCGGACGGCTCGATGCTGGTTTCGGACGATGCGCAGGGGCGGATCTATCGGGTCCGGTATACCGGCGAGTAATGCGAGCTCGACGCCGGTTCGGGTTCCGTGCGAGCGTGAGCTTGCGTCGGACATCCCATTCAGGCAAGTCGTTCATAATGACGGCTTCAGACTTTTTGTCCTTACAGTCCCGCCGCTGCGGGCTTACACGTGCCGTCAATGACTAAAGAAAAATCCCTGATCCGTCGCGTTTTCGGATTCATCTGGGGCGCCGTCGTTCTGGTGTATCGGGCGATCGTGGTGATCAGCCTGCTGCTGTCGCTGCTGATCCTGTACATGATGTTCACCGGCGGGCAGCCGCCAGCCATCGAAGACAACATCGCGCTGGTGGTGGCCCCGGCGGGTACCCTGGTCGACGCCAGCGATCAGGATCCCGCGCAGCGCTTCTTCGAGGAACTCAGCGGGGAAGGCCCGTCGCAGACCCAGGTCGGCGATCTGGTCGAGGCGATCGATCGCGCGGCCGAGGACGATCGCATCAGCATGATCGCGCTGAAGCTGGATGAAATGACGGCCGCGGGCATGGCGCAGGTCGAGGAGGTCGGCATGGCGCTGGACCGTTTCAAGGCCAGCGGCAAGCCGGTCACGGTCTACGGCCAGTTCTTCGGTCAGTCGCAGTATCTGCTGGCTTCCCACGCCAGCGATATTTCTCTGGACCCGATGGGTTCGGTGCTGATCGAAGGGTTCTCCAGCTACGGCTATTTCTTCAAGGACGGACTCGACAAGCTCGGGCTCAATGTCCATGTGTTCCGGGTGGGCGAGTACAAGTCGGCGGTCGAGCCGTTCCTGCGCAACGACATGTCGGAGGCGGCCAAGACGGCGAATCGCGACTGGCTGGGTGATCTCTGGGGCGTCTATGGTGATGAGATCGCCGCGCAGCGTGGTCCCGATGCCCAGACGGTGACCAATTACGTGCAGAGCCTGGCCGACGAGATGGAACGCAGCGGGGGCGATTCGGCCAGCGTCGCGCTGGATGCCGGCTTGGTCACGCGCCTGGAAACACTCGGCGAATACCGTGCCCGTATGGGCCAGACCGTGGGCATCGACGAGGAAGGACATGGCAGCTTCCGTCAGGTGCGCGACCTGGCCTATCTGAAGTCGGTGCGTCACCACCAGCCGAGCACCGCCGCGCGCAAGGTTGCCGTGGTCACGGTGCAGGGCGCCATCGTCGATGGATTCGGTGAGTCCGGACAGGCCGGCGGCGACCTGATCGCCAGTCTGCTCGATGAGGCACGCCGCGACGACGAGGTTGATGCCGTCGTCCTGCGTGTCGATTCACCCGGCGGCAGCGTGACCGCGTCCGAGCGCATCCGTCGCGCCGTGATTGCGCTGCGTGACGATGGCAAGCCGGTGGTGGCCTCGATGTCCTCGGTGGCCGCGTCCGGCGGCTACTGGGTGTCGATGTCGACTGACAAGATCTACGCCTATCCCAGCACCATCACCGGCTCGATCGGCATCTTCGGCCTGTTGCTGACTACCGAGGACACGTTCTCGAAGCTCGGCATCAGTGTCGATGGCGTCGGCACGACCTCCTTGGCCGGTGCGTTCCGCGGCGACCGTCCGCTGTCGCCCGATGTCTCGCGCATCATCCAGGCGAGCATCGAACACGGCTATCAGACCTTCATCAATGGCGTCGCCCAGGGCCGCGAAATGCCGGTGGAGCGTGTTGACGAGATCGCGCGCGGTCGCGTCTGGAGCGGCCAGGACGCCCAGGAACTGGGCTTGGTCGATGCGCTCGGCAGCTTCGACGACGCGGTGCAGGCCGCTGCGGAACTGGCGGGTCTGAGCGAAGGGGACTATCAAATCGACCGGCGCGAACCCGACTGGGGTTTCCCGGGAGATCTGCTGCAGCAACTGCGTCCGCGCGTGAGCCTGTCGATGCTGCCGGGCCTCGGCTCGGCACTGGAGAAGATGGCCGCGCAAGTGGACTGGAGCCGGCGGCTGGCCTGGGTCAACGATCCGCAGCACCAGTACGCCTACTGCTTCTGCGATACCCGCGACGCGATGCGTTGACATGGATACGCTGGTCGTCGATGGAATGCGCATTTGCTATACGGCTGCGGGCTCCGGTCCACCGCTGTTGCTGATTCATGGCCTCGGCGCCAATCGCAGCGACTGGGATTCGCAGATTCCGGAGTTCTCCAAGCACTACCGGGTGATCGCCCCGGATCTTCCGGGCTACGGCGACAGCGCCAAACCCTTGCGCCTGTACTCGGTGCCGTATTTCGCGCAGCTGATGTGGCAGCTGTGTGATCGTCTGGGTCTGGAGCAGATCAGCATCGTCGGGCACTCCATGGGCGGCGCCACGGCGTTGCAGATGGCCGTGGATGCGCCTGATCGGGTCGAGCGCATGGTCATCGCCAACAGTGTTCCAACCTTCACGCCGCGCAATTTCGAGGAGTATCGGGAATTCGCGCTGCGCATGGGGCTGATGACGGTGTTCGGGCCGCGTCTGCTCGCCACGTTCATGTCGCGCCGGATGTTTCCGCGTGCCGACCAGACCGCGCAGCGCGAACGTTCGATCGCACGCAGCAAGCACAATCACCGCCATACCTATCTGGTGAGCCTGCTGGCGCTGGCGCGCTGGTCGGTACGCGCGGACCTGCCCAAGCTGCGGATTCCGACGCTGGTGATCGCCGCGGAGAAGGACTACTTTCCGTTCGAAGACGTCCAGCAGTTCGCCTCCGAGCTTCCGTTGGGCGAGCTTCAGGCATTCCCCGGCACCCGGCACGGTCTGCCGATGGAAGTACCGGAAGCGTTCAACGAGTCGGTGCTGGGATTCCTGTTGTGCGAGCCGGCCCCCGCCGTCAGGCGTCGGCGACGCAAGGCGGCAGTCGAGACTACCTGAGGGCGACGCGCAGAGCGGCGTTGATGTCCGGCAGCGCGGCGCCCGGCGCCAGCAGACGCATCGACAGGTCCACGGCCTGCACATGCTTGGTCAGACCGCCGATCGAAATCCGGTCCACGCCGGTATCGGCGATCGAGCGCACATTGTTGAGGCTGATGCCGCCGGAGGCTTCCAGTACGCTGTCGCCACGGTTGTAGCGGCGAAAATCGCGGCCCATGTTGACCGCCTTGGCGAGAATGTGGGTCGGAAAATCATCCAGCAGCAGCAGGTCCACGCGTTCTTCCAGTGCGGCCTGCACCTCGCTCAGGTTCTCGGCCTCGCACATCAGCGGCACACCCGCATTCAGCGCACGCGCTGCGCGAATTGCTTCCTTGATGCCGCCGGCCGCGACAATGTGGTTCTCCTTGATCAGGATGCCGTCGTATAGACCGAAGCGATGATTGTCACCGCCGCCTGCCGTTACGGCATGCTTCTGCGCCGAGCGCAGACCCGGCAGCGTCTTGCGGGTATCGACGATGCGCGCCTGAGTGCCACGAATCCGCTCCACAAAACGGCGGACCACCGTGGCCGTGCCCGACAGCGTCTGCAGGAAGTTCAGACCGGTGCGTTCGCCGGTCAGGATCGAGCGGGCGGGACCGCGCAGGACACACAGGCGACCATCCGCGCGGATGCTGGCGCCATCCTCGACGTCCCAGGCGATCTCGACGCGGGGGTCGATCTGGCGGAACACCTCGTCGAACCATGGGCGTCCGCAGAACACGGCACTTTCTCTGGCGACCACGTAGCCCACTGCCGTCGCGTCCGCAGCGATCAGTTTGGCGGTCACATCACCGCTGCCCACGTCCTCGGCGAGTGCACGCGTAACGAGGGCGGTGACATCCTTCTGTACTTCGTCCGGCAAGCTGTTTTGCCCCATCTATCGGTCCTGTGGGCTATTTTCAAGCGTCAACCGCGATTCACGGTGATGTCATATGGTACGTCGCGCCGTGGCGCGCGGCGAATGTGGCGCGCGCCACCTGCAGCTCAGGGCGACAGCAGCAATTCCAGCAGTGCCTTCTGGGCATGCATCCGGTTCTCGGCTTCGACCCAGACCACACTCTGCGGGCCGTCGATGACCTCGGCGGTGACTTCCTCACCCCGATGCGCCGGCAGGCAGTGCATGAACAGGGCGTCCGCCTTCGCCAGCTTCATCAGCGCCTCGTTGACCTGATAACCGTCGAAGGCCGACAGTCGATCGGCCTGCTCGTCTTCCTGGCCCATGCTGGCCCAGACGTCAGTGACGATCAGATCGGCGTCGCGCGCGGCAACAGCAGGGTCCTCGTCGATCTCGGCGTGGCTGCCGGCGAAGGCCAGCCAGTCCGGGTCCGGTTCGAAGCCCTTGGGGCAGGCCACGGCGAGCTGGAAGTCGAACAGGCGCGCCGCTTCCAGAAACGAATTGCAGACATTGTTGCCATCACCGATCCAGGCGATGCGTCGTCCCGCGATCGGCCCGCGCAGTTCGACGAAGGTCTGGATATCGGCCAGCAGCTGGCAGGGGTGGGTCCTGTCGGTGAGGCCATTGATGACCGGAACGCGCGAATGCTGCGCGATCTCCTCAAGCTCCGCCTGGGAATCGTTACGCACCATGATCCCGTCGCACATCGACGACAGCACGCGGGCGGTGTCGGCCAGCGGTTCGCCGCGGCCAAGCTGCGTGTCGCGCGGCGACAGAAACAGCGCGTGGCCGCCCAGTTGCGACATCGCCACCTCGAACGAAACGCGCGTTCGGGTCGAGCTTTTCTGGAAAACCATCGCCAGGCAGCGGCCGGCCAAAGGCCGCGCATGCTCGTAGCGCGTGGCCTTGAGCACGATGGCCCGGTCAATCAATGCGTGCAGTTCGGACGCTGCGAGGTCCGAAAGAAGTCGAAAATGACGCGTCACGGTGTGAGTCCCCGAAAAGTTCCGCCGTGACGCAGCACGGCGCAACCAGGCCACAGCCCGAAAGCAAAAGGCCGCCTCGCGGCGGCCCTGAGCTTCAAGCCTTGTTCAGCAGACAGCTTACCCGAGATTCTGCTCCACGAAATCCCAGTTCACCAGCGCCCAGAAGTGCTCGAGATAGCTCGGGCGCGCGTTGCGATAGTCGATGTAGTAGGCGTGTTCCCAGACATCGCAGGTCAGCAGCGCGGTCTTGCCCTCGGTCATCGGTGTGCCGGCATTGGCGGTGCTCATGATTTCGAGCGAACCGTCGCTGTTCTTGACCAGCCAGGCCCAGCCGGAGCCGAAGGTGCCGGCGGCCACATCGGAAAACTTCTTCTTGAAGTCCTCGATGCCACCGAAATTCTTGATCAGCGCATCGGCGAGCTTCTCGCCGGGCTCGCCGGAATTCGGCGTCAGGCAGTTCCAGAAAAACGTGTGATTCCAGACCTGCGCAACCTGGTTGAACAGCTTGCCGGACGACTTCATGATGATGTCTTCCAGCGCCATGCTTTCGTATTCGGTACCAGGAATGATCTCATTGGCAGTATCGAGATACTTCTTGTGATGCTTGCCGTAGTGAAAGTCGAGCGTCTCGGCCGACATATGTGGCGCGAGTGCATCGCGGGGGTACGGCAGCTCGGGCAACGTCAGGGCCATATCATTTCCTCTTGGTTGGCTGGGGCCGGCGCGGGGTACGCGGCCTTGCTTTGGGGGTCGCCAGTGGCAACTGCCGAAAACCTTAGGCCACGACCATGACATTTTCAAGCGAATTCGCGATCGATCGCCAAGTCGCCGAGCGCCTGCCAATGCGTTGACAGACGGGCGTTCAGCGGGTGTTCGGTTGCCCGCACGAGGCTCAGTTTGGCGGCGGATTCGGAATTGACGGGGCAAACGCCTATAATCGGCGGCCGCAATAGCCCACGTGCCCTAGAGGTGGCCTATGGACGCGCTCGAGCGCATTGAAAAGCAGGTTTCCGAAAATCCCATCATTGTCTACATGAAGGGCAGTCCGGATTTTCCCCAGTGTGGATTCTCCGCACGAGTTGTGCAGGTTCTGAAGTCCTGCGGGGTGGAGTTCGCCTACGTCAATATTTATGAAGACGAGGAGATTTACCGCGCGCTTCCGAAATATGCGAATTGGCCGACATTTCCGCAATTGTTCGTCAAGGGCGAACTGGTCGGCGGCTGCGACATCACGCTGGATCTCAACGAGTCCGGCGAGTTGAAGAAGATGCTGGAGGAGGCCGCAGGCATCAAAGCCTGATCCCCTGAGAGCAAGTGCATTAGATGTACCAGATCGGCGGCCTGTTTGCGGACAGGCCGCCTTTTTTGTGCTTCTCTCAATCCGACAGCGGCGGTTGATCGTGATCGTGCGTCGCCGTCGCCGTCGCCGCCGTCGGCTTGCCATCGACGATGACCGCCGTGAATCCGATCTTGTCGTGAATCGCCTGGCGGTTGTCATCCCAATACACCTGCAGAAATCCCAGCAGCCCGGTGGCCAGCCCCGCCGCGTAGCCGCCGTAGCGCGAGAATGCGTCCCAGTAGCTCAGCGGTCGTCCGCTGAGGTGCACGATGCGTATGCCGAGCAGGTGCTTGCCGGGGGTGCGGCCGTTCCACCAGACCGGCAGCAAGGTGAAATAGAGCGCGCCCCAACCTACGCCCAGGCCGAGGTCGCTGATCAGCGTACGCAGCGCAGCCACCACGCTGAAATCGCGAATCCGCTCGCCGAACGGGACGGATTGGGCATCAGCTTCTGGCTCCGGCCCGGAATCCTCGGTTTCACCGGGTGATCCCGGATGCCCGGCGATGGCTGCCCGTGCGGCATCAATCAGGCGCTCGCGCTCCGTGTCGTCGCTGACGGCGCCCTGAGCCAGCCCCTCGACCGATTCGATGGTGTCGTCGGCAGATTCGCCGGCGTCGCGCAGCGCGGTCGCAAAGTTCACCACGGCGGCCTCTCGGCAGTCGGTGTCGCGACATAGATCGATGCTGGCGACGGCGCCGCCGATGGCGAGTCCTTCCGCGCTCGGGCGGGCTTCGCGCGAACGCGTATCGGAGTTGGCGTCCTGCCAGATCGGGTTGAGGATCGAGACGGTAAGAGCGAATACGATGACCGCGCAAACCGCGAGCGCGCCTTTGCCGGCCAGCTTGGACCGGCGTCCCTTGCCGAGCCGCCGTCCACCCAGGACGTAGACGGCCGCCGCGGCGCCACCGGCCAGCAGCAGGCCGCCGCCGTGCGAGACCGTGGCCACCAGCGCGCCGTCGACCGCCAGGGCCAGCGCGCGCCGCGAAGGTTTCGCCAGCGCGGTGCCCATCAATTCGGCGGACACACGGAACGCTTCGGGGGTCACCGATCGGCGGCGAAGGGCGGATTCCGATCGGGATCGGTGGTCGGTCTGCATGCGTGAATGTCCGGTTCTGCAAGGGGCTGGGTATACAATAGCCATCTGCGCATCACGCTAGGCCGATCCCGAATCCCGCAAGGAGATAAAGACGATGGCTCGACACGTTCGATACCCTGAAGCCGGCGAAAAAGTTCGCATCGAAAATGGCAAGCTGCTGGTGCCGAGCCAGCCGATCATTGGCTACGTCGAAGGTGACGGTATCGGTCCGGACATCACCCGGGCCTGTCTGCGGGTCTGGGATGCGGCGGTCGAAAAAGCGTACGGCGGCGAACGCAGGATCCACTGGTGTGAAGTGTTTCTCGGCGAAAAGGCGGCCGGGCTCTACGATGGCGACTACTGTCCCGCCGAAACGCTGGAGGCGCTCAGCGACCTCGTCATTTCGATCAAGGGGCCGCTGACCACGCCGGTCGGCGGCGGCTTCCGCTCGCTCAACGTCGCGTTGCGTCAGGATCTGGACCTGTATGCCTGCGTGCGCCCGGTTCGCCACTATGCCGGGGTGCCCAGTCCGCTGAAGGCCCCCGGCAAAGTTGACGTGGTGATCTTTCGCGAGAACACCGAAGACGTCTATGCCGGTATCGAATACAAGACCGGCACGCCCGAAAACCTCAAGCTCGCCAAATTCCTGCGCGAAGAGCTGAACGCCAAGTTCTTCGATGACGCGGGTCTGGGCGTCAAGCCGATTTCGGAATTCGGTTCCAAGCGCTTGGTGCGCAAGGCCATCCAGTACGCGATCGACAACGGACGCGAATCGGTGACCCTGGTGCACAAGGGCAACATCATGAAGTTCACCGAAGGTGCGTTCCGCAGTTGGGGTTACGAGGTGGCGCGCGAGGAGTTCGGCGAGGTCACCATCACCGAGGAACAGCTCTACGGCGAGTTCAAGGGCAAGGTTCCGGACGGTCGGATCGTCATCAAGGACCGCATCGCCGATATCATGTTCCAGATGATGCTGCTGCGTCCCGAGGAGTTCGACGTGCTCGCCACGATGAACCTCAACGGGGACTTTCTCTCCGATGCGATCGCGGCCGAGGTCGGCGGCGTCGGCATCGCGCCGGGCGCCAACATGGCCGACCACGTGGCGGTGTTCGAAGCGACGCACGGCACCGCACCGAAGTACGCCAACCTCAACAAGGTCAATCCGGGTTCGCTGCTGTTTTCGGGCGTGATGATGCTGGAGTACATGGGGTGGCAGGAAGCGGCGGACCTGATCACCCTGGCCTATCCGGAAGTGGTCACCGACGGCATCGTCACCTATGATTTCGCTCGCCAGATCGACGGCGCCACTGAAGTCGGCACCTCGCAGTTCGCCGATGCGCTGATCGAACGCCTTCAGGGCGGTATCGACCTGGACGCGAAGCGGCGCGCGCAGCAGGAACAGTTGATGAAGGAGCGCAAGCAGCGCGAGATCCGCCGCCTGCTGCAGCCCATGGAAGAACTGGTCGCGACCGGCAAAGTGCCCACCACGGTGCGCGACCTGATGACGCGCTCCCTGATCACCGTGACCGACGAGGAAAACGTGGAGACCGCGATGCACGTGATGGCGGACGCGGGTGTCTCCAGCGTGGTGGTGGAGCCGGACGCGAGTGGCGCCTGGGGTATCCTCACCAAGCGCGACATCGTCACCAAAATCGTCAATGGCGACCGGAATCCGGCGACCACCAGGGTCGGCGAGATCGCGACGAGGCCGGTGGTCTCGGTCGCGGCCGAAGCCTCTGTTCGGGAGGCGGCCAGCCTGCTGTCGAGCCAGAACTTCTCACGTCTGACGATCGAGGAAGGCGGGCGTGTGATCGGCATGATTACCGAAGACGATATCTTCTCCACGGTGGAGCGCTTCGGCTGGTCCGAGTGAGCGGTGTCGCCACTGCGTGGCCACCTCGGGCGCGCAAAACAAGAATATTCTCGTACTCAGGAGTGTCAGATGGCCTTGCCCAAGATTCTGGAAGGCCGGCTCAGCCTGCCGGTGGTGTGTTCGCCGATGTTCATCGTGTCCAACCCGGACTTGGTGATCGCGCAGTGCAAGGCCGGCGTCGTCGGTTCGTTTCCGTCGCTCAACGCACGCCCCGCCGCGATGTTCGAGCAGTGGCTGCAACGCATCAGCGCCGAGGTCGAGGCGCACAGTCAGGCACATCCGGAGCAGCCCACCGCGCCGTTCGCCGTCAACCTGATCGTGCATCGGTCCAACGACCGTCTGCAGCATGATCTCGAGCTATGTGTGAAGTACAAGGTGCCGATCGTCATCACCTCGCTCGGTGCGCGCAGTGACGTCAACGAGGCGATTCACAGTTACGGCGGCATCGTGCTGCACGACATCATCAACGACCGTTTCGCGCGCAAGGCGATCGAGAAGGGGGCCGATGGCCTGATTGCCGTCGCTGCCGGCGCCGGTGGGCACGCGGGAACGACTTCGCCATTCGCGCTGGTGCAGGAAATCCGCGAATGGTTCGACGGTCCGCTGCTGCTGTCCGGTTGCATTGCCAACGGCCGTTCCGTGCTGGCGGCGCAGGCCATGGGGGCCGATCTGGCCTATATCGGCTCGGCCTTCATCGCGACCGACGAGGCCAACGCGATCGGTGACTACAAGCAGATGGTGGTCGATAGCCACGCAGCGGACATCGTCTACACGAGCCAATTCAGCGGAGTGAACGGCAACTACCTGAAACCTTCGATCGCCCGCGCCGGGATGGACCCGGATAACCTGGCCGATGGTGACGCCAGCGCAATGGACTTCGGTACAGCCGAAGTGAGCGACGGTACGGTCGGCCCCAAGGCCTGGAAGGACATCTGGGGTTGTGGGCAGGGGATTGGAGCGATCAAGGCGATCGAGCCGGTCGGTCAGCGGGTGGAACGCCTGTTATGCGAGTACCAGGCTGCGCGCCGGGCGCTCTGCGGCTGAGCGCGTTCGGGGCTGGGCTGAACGAGGCCCGCGTCGCGAGCAGCCGGCCGCAGCACCGCATACAGCGTCATGGCCAGCAGCAAGGGGCCGATGCCGGCCTGTCGGATCGTACCGATCTGGGTATTCAACCCCAGCGCGGCCATCGCCGTGCGCGCTGACCGCCCGAGTGACCGCCAGGACCTGCACTTCGTGAATCGTTGCGCCCGCGTACAGCCCGAAAGCGTGTTCGCTCAGCCCGAGATACGGAAAGAGCAGCGGGCATATGAACATGCCGAGTATGCCGAACACCGGCAACGTGGCCACGGCGACAGATACTCTGTGGGCCTGCCCGCGAACCACCGGTTCAGTGGCGAGCACCGCCAGACCGAAGACCGAACCGACCGCCACGGCGGCGATGGCGATGCCCGCCAGGCCCGCGCCCAAAATGTCCCGAAACTGCACGAGAAAGCGGTAGAGGACGATCCCGAGCCGCAGCCGTTGTCCGAGAGAAAGATCAACGCCAGCATTCGCAGAGTGGGCGAGTCGCGGATAGACGCTGTTGCCGATCGTGATGCCGAGCATGATGGCTAGACTCGTTGCTCCGATGCTGTGCGCGCGCAGCGGTCAATGGTGTTGGCGTCGCGGTGCCGCCGGAGGCGGTCACCCGGGAACTGGTCGAGGTCGGCCGCCCAAAGCGGCTTGAGATCGGAAATCAGGCAAATTTCAGCCGGGCCCTGTATCAATTGAAGTGCGCAAGAGGCCCGCGCTTGCCCGCGTTACGCCGATTTTTCGAATTGTCGGAGGTCCTATGACAATAGACGAGACACTGCAGAGGTCTCAGGCCTCTGCCCGGCTCGGGCAGATTCAAGATTAAGCGCTGGAAAAGTTCGGTAAACTATGTGGAATTTCTTCGAATTTGGCGAAATTGTCACTATGGTTTACTTTGTGGTAAATGGGTGTAAAAAACAGGAATGAGTCCTCGGCGGGTCGGTTAGAGTGGCCCAGCGTCGTACCCCTTACTTTGGTGGTGTAACGGGGCGAGTTGCGGACGTTCGATGGTCTGCCAACCGCTGAACGTGGCCGGACTAGACGCAGGGAGCGCAAGGGTGTCATTGAGCATGACGGACAAGCGAGAGCGGCTGGAGCAGGAGGTTTTCGACCTTTTCGGCATCCAGCCAGGGACGACCGACTACAACCTTTACCGTATCGCGCGCCTCGCGGCGCTGGGCACGTCCAGCCGTTATTCTGTAATCACGATGTTCGCGCCCAGCGGAACGCTGCCGGTGGTCGCCTATAACGTCAATCCGGACGAAGTCGACTTGTCGATGTTGTCGTCGTGCCAGGTCGTGCAGCGGACCGGGCAGGCCGTGTTCGCCGCCAGTCCGTCGGGTGTGATCAGGCGGAGCGAGCCGGATATTTCAAGCGATCTGCTGGAGATCGGCAGTGTCGCCGCAGTGCCGGTCTATGACGCCGGCAAGAAGGTGGTAGGAGCCCTGTGCGTCGCGCGTTCGCGGATTCTCTCCGACCTGGATGCGCCTACCATCAAGACCATCCTCAACGACTGCGTGCGCCTGGTCGAAGATTCCATGGGCATGCGTCGTGACGCCATGCACGACGGTCTGACGGGTCTCTACAATCGCAGAACCTTCGATCAGCAGATCGAGGTCGAATGGCGGCGTAGCCTGCGCGACCGCTCGCCGATGAGCCTGCTGATTCTGGATATCGACGAATTCAAGGCATTCAACGATGCCGCCGGACACATCGCCGGCGACAATGCCCTGAGGCGGGTTGCCTGCGCGATCACGCAGCGTGTCCGCCGTGCCGGTGATTTCGCCTGCCGTTTCGGTGGCGAGGAATTCGCGGTGATCCTGCCCTCGACCGACATCGAAAGCGCGTTGCTGATGGCGCAGTCGATTCGTGCCAATGTGGCTGCCGCCGAGATCGAGCACCCGGCACACCCGAACGGCCCCGGTCGCAGGGTCACGGTGTCCATCGGTGTGGCCACGGTCGACGAACGCCACTTCGAACGATACTCGCCGGAACAACTGCTGGCTCTCGTCGACAGTGCGCTGTATCGCGCCAAGGCCAACGGCCGGGATCGTGTCGAAGCCGGCACCTGGGACGCGTTCCCCGAGACCAAGCCTGGCACGGAAACGGCGGAATCATCGTCGGTCGGCCGTAACCGCTTTACGCGCAAGCAATAGTCCCTTCGCCGCTGCCCTTCGCCGCTGCCCTTAGCAGCTGCCCTTCGCCGCTGTTGTACATACTCTGGCATTGCATTTGCTGCTGTCAGTTCTCAAACAAGGACGATAAGCGCGCACGCCGCGTGGCTGGGAACGACCGGGATGGCGTACCAAAATTCGAGGCAATGGCTGATCAGCGGCCTGATTGCACTGTCTGTGCTGGCCTTGGCCGCCTGCGGTTCCAGTTCGCCGGATGGCCCGCTGGGTGAACCCGGCACGCCGGGACATCCTCCGGGCAGCGGTTCGGAAGCACCGCTTTTCGAACTGATCGAAGCCACCATGGCGGATGTGCATGCCGCCCTTGCCGGCGAACAAGTCACCGAAGACGGCGATCCGCTCACCTGTGTGGAGCTGACCCAGCGATATATCGACCGGATACTCGCCTACAACAACGCGCTGCAGCCCAGCGGACTGCTGCCGATACGCGGCGTGCTCTACATCAACGACAACGCCATCGATCAGGCCGAAGCGCTGGACGCGCTTTATGAGCGCGACGGCGGAATCGGCGAGCGCTATCTGCACTGCATGCCGGTCCTGCTCAAGGACAACTACGACACCTTCGATGCACCGTCCACCTCCGGCTCGTATTCGATGCTGGGACACCGCGCCGGAATCGATGCCGAAAGCGTGCGCGGTCTGCGTGCCGCCGGCGCGCTGATACTCGGCAAGGCCAACCAGGACGAGTTCGCCTACTTCACCACCGGCATTTCCAATCGCGGCATTCAGGTCAGCAACCCGTACAACACCACGCAAAGTCCGGCGGGTTCGTCGTCCGGCACCGGCGCCTCGCTGGCCGCCAATTTCGCCCTGGGCGGCACCGGTTCGGACACCTGTCAGTCGATCCGGCATCCCTCCTCGGTGGAAGGTCTGGTCGGCATCCGACCTAGCCTCGGCGTGGTCAGCCAGCACGGCATCTTTCCGCTGTCGCATGCGCGTGACACCGGCGGGCCAATGACGCGCAGCGTGCGCGATTCCGCGCTGATGCTCTCCGCAATGGCCAGTGTCGATCCACGCGACGCCCGCACCCTTGAGTTTCCGGAGAGTGCACGCCCACAGAGCTACACGCAGTTCCTGGATCGCGAAGTCTACGGCGTGGCCGGCCGCAACATCGGCGTGCTGCGCCAGCTTGGCAGCAACATCGAACCCTATGGCACCGGCGCCCAGGGTGAACTGATCGAGGCGGCAGCGCAGAAGATGGCCGAGATGGGCGCCAATATCTACGACGTTTACCTGCCCGACTTCACCAGTCGCGGCGCCGGCAACCAGAACTACGATGTCGGCGACTACTTCAATACCTTCGAACTCGAAGGCGGCAGCAGTGCCCGGCACTGTCTGAGCAGCCTCAACTCCGGAAGCTCGAACGGGCGCGAGGCCTGTGTCGGAATCGACGGAATCCTCGAAACCGGTCGCGTCGGCCTGCGCTCGGTGGCCCTGGTGATTTCAGCCGCTCTTGGCTATCCGGATCAGCCCGGCACCGAGGAAGAGTTGGCGGCGATGGATGCGCAGCGTGCCTATGTCGAAGGCATCATGGACGCACTGGTCGACGAGGCTGGCGCACCGGTTCTGGACGCGCAGGGCAATCCGGTGCGGCTGGACGCCTTCCTGCTGTCACCGGGTCCAACCGGCGGGCGCACCTGTGATCTGGGCTCGACCACGCACATGGGCTCGATCGTGGTGCCGGTGGGTTTCGACGACAGCGTCGGCGTACCGCGTGGCATGGAAATCTTCGTGCGCCGATTCGACGAAGGCAATGGCATCGGCATCGCCTATGACTACGAGCAAGCCACGCAGCACCGCGCACCGCCGGACATTGTGCCTTCCACGCTCAGCGAGATTCCCTTGCTGGCGGAATTCAACGAACGCCAGCAGCTGGCCCTGATGCAAGCCGGGTCGGTGGCGCCGGAAGACTTGCCGCTGGACGTCTACCTGCAGGCCTTGCAGGAGCTGCTCGGTATCGAGCCGTAGCAGTACGGGTTTTGCATTCCCGGCGCCGGTGCTGATTGCACACGTAATGTTTCCGAGCAACGAAGCCGTAGGGACTCATCAAGTCCGTATGGGTGGTAACGGCTTGAACCGACCCTAAGAACCACAAGCGCAATTTCGTCGACCGGCTCATGCTTCAAGCGGAAACAAGGGCTCAACATGCCGCTGTGGGCGTGATGCGGACAGATCGTGCATGGCTTGTAGCTTGAGCCAGAATTCCGGGCTCGTCTTCAAAGCCTCCGATAACAGCCACGCCGTATCGGGACTAACCCCGCGATTCCCACGAACCAGCTCATTCACACGCTGAATCGGGATGCCGAGATGGGTAGCGAAAGCCTTTTGGGTGATGCCCAAAGGTTCCAGAAGTTCATGCAGCAAAATCTTTCCTGGATGAGTCGCTGTTCTGTTGCTGGGAATCATCTCTGCCACCTCAAACTTTAGTGATAGTCCACGATGCTCACATCATGAGCACTGGATTCCTGCCATCGAAACGCAAGGCGCCATTGAGCATTGATGCGAATGCTATGGAACCCTGCGTAATCTCCCCGCAACGCTTCCAGCCGGTTGTCTGGCGGCGAGCGCAGATCATCCAGTGACGACGCAGCATTCAGACTATCGAGGAGCTTGAACAGCGCCGCGATCGTGTCCCACGCCCGGGTGTAGCTCCTTGATCTGACGGTCGGCTACTGGCCGGGGCGGGCTACGGATCACCCGCTTCACGCCGCGTAGTCCGCGTCGCGTGAGCCTGCGCAAAATGTCGTTCCAAGGTATCGGCTTCGGATGGACCGATGTCCATGTCCGGGATTTCGCGGCGGCCGTTGCCGCCCACTGGGACGATCACCGCCACCGACACGATCCGCTCAGCCTGACGCGCCTTCATGTAGGTGGCGTCGATCCACAGGTATGGCCAATCGCCTTCGATGGGGCGATCCAGGAATGCATGGACGCGCTCGTCGATTTCGTCGCACAGGAGCGGCCGACGCAATTAAAGTCGTGGACTTCCATACATCAGCGGCCGCACGCTTGGAAGTTTTCGTCCGAGACGCGCTCTAGCTGGACACCAATTACGAAATGCTCATTTGATTCCGAAAGTCTTTCGCAGACCGGCATCTACTGGGCCATGTGGCAGAAATCTGCGCAGCTTGCTGAGCAGCGCAGCGTCACCTTTAGGCTGTCGGCGCATCTGCCATGGGCCAAATGCGGCAGCAACGATGGTATTGACGACGAAATCGGGACCTGGAGAAGCCGAGAGGGTTTCGCCGACTGTTGAGTAGGCCCGGTTTCTCTCGTCGTCGTAAGCAGCAATGGAGGACGAAATCATCGTCGAGTTATGCCCGAAACTCGTCTTTGTGAAAGATGGCTCGACCAAGGTGACACGGACACCGAACTGTCGGACTTCGTGATCCCAGGATTCCGAAAGCCCTTCCACCGCGTGTTTAGAGGCGGCGTAAATGCCCATGTAGGGCGCAGGCAAAAAGCCGAGCACGGAGCTCACGTTGACGATGTGGCCTGATTTTGCGGCACGCATGTGCGGGAGTACGGCCCTTACCATCCGCAGAATCCCGATCACGTTGGTATCGAATACCGCAGCCGCTTCGGCGGTCGAGGTTTCTTCGACAGCACCGATCAAGTTCACGCCCGCACTATTGACGAGAACATCGATTTTTTCTGCTTGCTTGATGATGACTTCGACTGCGCTGAGAACTGAGCTTTCGTTGCCCAAATCCATTTCGACGAGATGTACGCCGTCAATTGGCTGAGAACGCTCTATGTTGCGGACTGTGCCGAACACGTTGTGACCGGCGGAGACGAACCGGCTCGCAGCGGCACGGCCGATCCCGGATGAGACCCCCGTGATGAGCACCGTGGAATTCGCCATGACATTTCTCCATTAGTGACTAAGTTGAATAGCGAGATCGTCGTCACGCGATTTTTGAGCACACGAGCATCGACTGCGCGATGACATTTGGCTGAGCACCCGGAACCTTATCCTGATCCCTGCGGGACCTCTCGCAGCCCGGATGGTCTCGAATCCTCCATAGCTGGCGGCTTGATCCGGAACCAGAGCGCATACAACGCCGGGAGGAATACGAGCGTGAGAACCGTGCCTCCCAGCGTTCCGCCAATCAACGTGTACGCGAGTGAGCCCCAGAACACCGAGAAAGTCAGTGGAACAAATGCTAGTACAGCAGCCAAGGCCGTGAGGACCACAGGTCTTGCTCGTTGAACGGTCGCTTCTACTACGGCGCGGTATGGGCTATAGCCAGCCTTCTCGTTGGCATGGATCTGACCAATCAAGATCAATGTGTTGCGCATGATGATTCCGGCAAGCGCGATCACGCCTAAGATCGTGTTGAACCCGAAAGGCTGATCGAAAATCAGTAGCACGGGAACCACTCCAACCAGGGCGAGTGGAGCTGTCAGCATCACCATTGCCATCGCAGACATCGACCGGACTTGGAAGATGATGACCAGCATCATCAGGATCAACATCACCGGGAAAACTGCCGCGAGTGCCGCATTGGCCTTGGCCGACTCTTCCAGCGCGCTGCCAGTCTCGATTTTGTAGCCGGCCGGGAGGCTCTCAACGAGTGGTTGCATTTCTTTAATGAGCTGCATTGCCACATCCGGCGGTTGTAGCGAGTCGGCGATATCACCCTGAACCGTGACCGTCACCAAGCGGTCGCGACGCCGCATGATCGGATTTTCCGAACGAATTTCCAGATGGCCTATCTGATCGAGGGGAATTCGCTGGCCATTTGAGCCCTGCAACGTGAAGGCGTGCAGTTTCTCCGGGTCTAATCGATCAGGCCCGGCCGAACGAGCAACGATGTCCACCTGGCGGATATCTTCACGCACGGTGGTTATCGGTATACCCGTCAACAAGAATTGCAGTTGAAGCGCGGTATCGTGCGATGTCAGACCCATGGCCTGCAGCCGGTCCTGATTCAAGACGAAATGTGCGGATGGCACTCGCTCGCCCCAATCCGTGTTCACCTGACGCATGCCCTTGTTGGCAAGCATGATCGTCCGCAGATTTTCTGCGATCTCGCGGACCGTCGACTCGTCGGGTCCCATCACGCGAAACGAAACCGGGAAGTGCGAATAAGGTCCGAAAACCAGCTTTGTAAGCCGAATTCGCGCAGCCGGAACGAGGCCACGAGCAGCAGCCTCACGAGCGCGGCTGATGAGTGCTTCGCGTTCTTCTTCACTGCTGGTCAGGATCACCATCTTCGCAAAAGAGGGATCTGGTAGCTCTGGCGCCATCGCAAGATAGAAGCGTGGAGCGCCCTGCCCGATGTAGCTGGTTACCAGCTTGGCCTCGGGCTGCTGTTTCATCCAGGCTTCTACCGTTGCAACCGCCTTGTCGGTCTCTTCAATGCTGGTTCCCTCTGGCACCTGCACCTCGAGAAGAACTTCGGGGCGATCAGACATTGGAAAAAATTGCTGCTTCACGAAGCCAAGGAAGAAGAATGCGACGAGGAAAATGGCAACGACGCCGGCGACCACTTTCTTTTTGCTCACGACGGCGCGTGAAATCAAACTACGTAACCGCCGATAGTTCGGCGTGCCGTAGATCTGTTCATGCCCACCCTCAACCGGCTTGATGTCGGGAAGCAGTTTGACGCCGAGATAAGGAGTGAATGCCCCCGCCACAAGCCAGGAGCAAAGCAGCGCGAACATGACGACCCAAAAGATATTGCCTGCGTATTCGCCAGCCGATGACTGGGCGAAGCCGACCGGCATCAGGCCGATTGATGTTACCAATGCGCCGGCGAGCCGCGGCGCGGCAGTGGTTATCCAAGCTTGGCCCGACGCGGTCACGCGATCATGACCCTCTTCCATGCTGACAACCATGGTCTCGATGACGATGATGGCATCGTCGACAAGCAGCCCGAGGGCCAGGATCAACGCACCAAGCGTGATACGGTCGAAGTCTCGGCCTGTTGCCAGCATGATGACGAATACAGCTGCCAGCGTGAGAGGGACTGCGGCAGCGACCACAATCCCCACGCGCCAACCCAAGCTCAGCAGACTGACGGTGATCACGACAACAAGTGCGACGAAGAACTTCAGCATGAATTCGTCGTAGGCTTCACTGATGTTCACCGCTTGGTCGGTGATCTTGGTGAATTCGACGCCTGTAGGCAGACCGGTCTGAATTCGGCTTGCCTCCAGTTGCAGCGCTTTTCCGAGTTCGAGGCCGTTGTAACGATCTTTCATCACCACACCGAGAAGTAGCGCAGGCTGTCCCTGGCTTCGAACGAGAAACGATGCAGGATCTTCATAGCCCCTACGTACGACCGCAAGATCGGAGAGCTTGAGGATTTTGTTTCCGGCGATGATCGGGGTGTCGCCGATTTTTTGCAGATTGTCGAAATCACCATCCAGACGCACCACGACGCTGGGCCCCCGCGTTTCGATTGAGCCGCTCGGTGTGACGACATTCTGATTATTCAGAGCTGCAAAGACCTGTGCCGCCGACACGCCAAGCGCCGTCAGCTTCTCGTAAGAGAACTCGACAAATATCTTCTCGGGCCGCTCGCCGACAATGTTGACCTTCTTGACCCCTGGAACATGCAGAAGATCCTGGCGTAGCGCCTCTGCCTGGCGCACGAGAATCCGCTGCGGAACGTCACGAGCCTTCAGGGCATAAAGCGCGAAAGTCACGTCGGAATATTCATCATTGATGAACGGCCCGAGGACGCCTTCAGGGAGTTCCAGGCGCTCATCCCCCAGTTTTTTGCGTGCTTGATAGAAGTCTTCCTGCACGTCCCTGGGCGGCGTATTGTCGCGAAGTGTGACCGTCGTGAACGCGAGGCCTGGACGCGTAAAAGTCTCAGCTCGGTCGTACCACTTGAGCTCCTGCATCCGCTTTTCCAGCGGCTCGGCGACCTGATCCTGCATTTCCTGTGCGGTCGCTCCGGGCCAGACCGCGTAGAAGGTCATTACTTTGATCGTGAAGCTCGGATCCTCAGCGCGTCCAAGCTTGTTGAAGACATACGCGCCGGACAAGACGATGATGAGGATCAGGAAAAGTGTTATCGACCGTTCGCGGACGGCGATGTCCGACAAATTGAAGCCGCTTCGCGGCTGGATTTGCTTTGAGGCGTTCATTGGTTCGGCACCAGCTTGGTCGTGGCCAAGATGACGGTCTGACCTTCGTGCAGCATGTGAGCGCCAAGCGCGACGAGTCGATCAGCCGGTGCGATGCCCTTCGTCACCGTCGCAGTTTCGTCGCCTATTCCTACGACGGTGACGGGAATCCAATGCACCGCGAGGTTTTCGCCGGAACTGTCGATCCTCCACACACCCGGGCCTTTCCCGTTGTCGTAGATGGCGCTCAGCGGAATCTGGCGAGCGGCGGCATTTTCGGAGTGATCGGAAACAGCGATGCTGACTGTTGAGCCCAAGGGCGCGTTTGCAGCCGCCCCCTCCAAAACGTACCGAGCATCGAAGGTACGGGTCCGGGGATCGGCTGCGTTGGAGAGTTGCCGAAGGCGAGCACTCCCGGTTTCGCCAGTCCCCACATAGAGCGTCGCCGTTGCCCGAGAGCCGATTGCCGGCCGGATAGCTTCGGGCAGACTGATCGTGGCTTCTCGAGGTCCCGCATGGGCGAGGCGGACGACCGTCTGGCCGGCAGCAACCACGTGTCCAGGTTCCGCCAGTGTGTCAACAACGACGCCGTCGGCATCGGCGACGAGTATTGAATAACCTGCTTCGTTTCGAGCGACGTCCGCCTGGGCGAGCGCCGCCGACAGCTGCGCTTGAGCGGCATCTGCGTCCGCCTTCGACTGGTCATACCGCGACACCGAAACAGCTCCCGCAGGCACCAATTCCCGATATCGCTTTTCATCTGCTACGGCTTGCAGCGCGCGAGCCCGAGCTGACGCGACGACATTTTCGGCCGCAGTCAGGGCGAGGTCGTAGTCGGTTCGATCAATGCGCATGAGTGCTTGGCCCTTGCTGACCTCCTGGCCGGAGTCGATCAAGCGGGCCGTAACCTTGCCCGGAACACGGAAACCCAGATCGCTCTGAACTCGAGCAGAGACAACGCCAGTAAAGGTGCGGGTCGGCTCCGGGCTATCGGAGAGGGTAATGGCCTCGACTAAAGCGGGCCCAATGCGCGGGTCGGCAACCTCGTGCGAACAAGCCGCGAGTGCCAAGGCCAGCGAAACGATTAGTACGAGTTTCGGAGCGTGTACGGTGACCATTTGGGTCTCCTGTTGGAGACCCAAACAATGATGTCCAGTGACCTAATTTGTCAACTGGTCACTTGAAATTAAGGTGAAAGGCTCCTGAGTATCAGCGCGATAACCTCGCCTGAACTTTCTGCAGCGGAGTCAATCTGGTGCTGCAATAGGTTGGGGTCTATATAGGCCAGCATCGAAAGAAGGATTGCTCTAACTACTTCATCGATAGGCGTTTTTCTCTCAAACTCACCGCTCTCTCGGCCATCCTGGATGATCTGACGGAGCGTCTCAGCCAGCCTTGCGCGGTAATTTTCCGTCGATGACCAGCCTTCCGACGATGAGATGGAGGCAACGTCATACAGGCGCCGCTCTTGGAAGAAAAATTGCTTTCCCATCAATGGGATAATTCGAAGCATCTTCCGCAGTTTTTCTGCCGCGATAGTGGTAGCCGCGGTCTCAACCTCAATCTCAGCCAGAATCTTGCCCAAGCATTGAGAGCACACCGCTTCGCCGATCTCCTGCTTGGAGCGGAAGAAGCGGTAGAAGTATGTCTTTGAAAATCCAATAGACTTCGCCAGCTCAGCGAGCGTCGTCTTTTCATATCCGAATTTGCTGAAATGCTCACCAGCGGCAGCGACCAACCGCTCACGAACGCCCGCATCGGACGCTGCATCTTCAACCCAACTGTCTTTCATGACTGTACTCATGCTCTAGATATATCACCAATCTGGCAATTGACAATGTGTGACTAATAACTATATTGGACATCAGTCATAACTTGGAAAAATGTCATGCGCCGTTCGATTGCGTCCGTGATCCTCTTGGCCGGTCCGCTGTGCAGCTGCGCTGTCGGTCCAAATTACCGTCAGCCGGACTTCGATTCGCCCGCCGCCTTCATTGGACAAAAGGCCGTCGAGCAACGGGACGCCGCGCAGAAATCGGATTTGGCGCACTGGTGGCCCGGGTTCAATGATCCAATGCTGACGGAATTGGTTGCGGAGGCCCAAGCGAACAACCTCGATGTGGCACAAGCGCTATCACGCGTCATGCAGGCCAAGGCTGGATTGGGTGCTGCAACTGCGTCGCTACTTCCTTCCGGTGCAATACAGGCTTCTGGGGGGCATGTGCGAACCTCAGAAGTCGCTTCGACCGGCGCCCTCATGCACGGACTCGGGATTGATCGTGATTTCACCTCTTACGACGGTGATGTCGTCGTCGGTTGGGAGATCGACGTATTTGGTGGCCTGCGACGAGGAAGAGAAGCGGCTCAGGCGGACTATATAGCTTCCGAGGCGGGGGTTGTCGCATCGCGCTTAACTGTGTCAGCCCAGGTAGCCGATACCTACATCGCGATGCGCGGAATACAGCAGCGGCTCGCGATCGCAAGTGAACAGGCGCAGACCCAGCAACGGCTCGTGGATATGGTAGGCCTCCAATACGACAAGGGCATTGCTGCCGAGCTGGAGCTTAGACAAGCGGAAGGTGTGCTCGCTCAGGTTCGTGCGACTATCCCCGCTCTGGAAAGCGGCGTCGATGCCACAATGAATGCGCTCGACGTCCTGTTGGGCGCGCAGCCAGGCGCGCATCGCGCACAGCTCTCATCGCCGGCACCTATTCCTGTCGCGCCTTCGATTGCCGGGGCCGGCGGACCAGCAGAGCTCCTGCGGCGACGTCCGGATCTTATCGTTGCCGAACGAAAGCTCGCCGCATCCAATGCTCGCATTGGTCAGGCGATCTCGGGGTACTTCCCGAGGATTTCGCTGTCGGGCCTCCTTGGAACAGCATCGACGCTTGGATCAGAGCACCTGTTCCAGAGCGAAGCGACCCAGGCGCAGGGTCTCATCGGACTTCGTTGGCGGCTTTTCGATTTTGGCCGCGTCGATGCCGAAATACAGCAAGCCAAGGGTGCTAACTCCGAAGCCTTGTCCAGCTATCGCCTGTCGGTACTGAGGGCGTCTAAGGAGGTCGAAGATGCGTTTTCGGATCTCGTGAAGACGGAGGAGCAGGACCGAATTCTCCAAGCGGGCGAGCAGTCACTTGTTCGTGCCCGGGATGCGTCCGAGGCTGCCTACAAGGCGGGGGTCGTCAGCCTCATTGAAGTTCTCGGCGCTGACACGAGCTTGCTGCAGACGCGTGATCAACGTGCCGTGGCCCAGACGAAAGCCGCACGTGCGGCAGTCGCGTCGTTCCGAGCGCTTGGTGGAGGGTGGGACGAGCAACTACAGGTGGCCGCCCGTTAGCGGAGCTGACCTCGGAGATATCGTCCACATGATCCCAATTCGGTTTCATCAAAGCTCAAAAACCGATATGTCAGAGCGCGGCAAAACACCGAGTCGGCTGGAGCCAGGCATGGTCCTTCCTTTCGGTGGAGGCAAGTTCACCCGTGTCGGGGAAAACTAGCCGCAGCCTTTCAGCCTGGAGATGCGCTTTTTCGGGCTCTTGTGCAGTTGTATGAGGTAGAAAAGGGATAGCCGCCCGACGCAAGTCCTTGTAAAACGAAGGTTGTCTAAGCTTTCGAGTACAGGGAACAAATGAGAACGACTATCCCAGCGGGGATTGTTGGGCTGCGCGGTCAAGTGGTCAATGCGGTGACCGTGGAAAGCAACGGTGTGATCGGCGTGTCGTGCCGGCGCGATGGGCGGTTTGTACCGGTGGATGCAGTGACGGGCCATCGAGGTCGACCGAATCGCTGGCGGCATCGGCGGGTGTGGGACGTTCCGATGTTCGGCCGTCGGGTTGCACTGGACATTGAGTACCTGGAGATTGTCGTCGGCGCCCGCGACCGGCGCGTGGAGCGTCTGGACTTCGTCGAAGCCGGCGCCCGGTACACCCAGCGGCTCGCGGAGCTGGTGAGCGCACTGTGCCGTCACCTGCCGATCAGTGCGGTGTCCCGCTGGACGGGACTGGCGTGGCGGACCGTCAAGGACATGGACCGCGCGCATCTAAAAACCACGCTGCCGGTGCTGCATCCTCGGGACATTGTCGGCGTGCGTCTGCTGGGCGTCGACGAAGTGGCCCGCGCCAAGGGACATGACTACGTCACCGTGGTCTATGACCTTGAATCCGGCGCCTTGCTGTGGGTCGGCGACGGGCGCACCGCTGACACCTTGAGCCAGTTCCTCGCCGAACTGTCCGCAGATACCGCCGCTGGCATCCAGGCGGTGGCGATCGACATGAGCGCGGCTTTCGCCAAGGCCGTGCGTGAGCAACTGCCCCAGGCCTCGATCGTCCACGACCGCTTCCATGTCATGCAGCTGTATTCCAAGGCGATCGATCAGGTCCGGCGCCGCGAGTTCAAACAAGCCACCCCCGACCATCAGGACCTCATCCGTGGCACGCGCTACCTGCTGCTGCGCAACCGCGACGACCTGTGCGAAGCCCAGGTCCAGCACCTCGACCGCTTGCTCCAGGCCAATCATGGCCTGCAGACTGCCTACGTGCTCAAGGAGCAGCTTCAGGCCCTCTGGCATTCACCCAAGAACGTCGCTGACATGTGCCGCCGTCTGGCCACTTGGTGCGACCTCGCTGAGGCCAGCGGCTTGCCCTCGCTGCGGCGATTCGCCAAGACGCTCCAGCAGCACAGCGTCGGTATCTGCAACTACGCCCGTTTCCCGATCACGACCGCTCGGGTCGAAGCCGGCAATGTTGCCATCGGCATGATCCGTAAGCGTGCTCGTGGGCTGATCGATCAGGATTACTTCAAGCTCAAGATCCGGCAGTCCGCCACCTCCGAAACTCCCCTCGCGCTCTTCCCCAGGGCCCGACAATGACCTCATGCTTCTGCATAAGAGCCGCTAACCGACGCCAGCGAGGCTGTCGTCCGACGGAGGCTGCGCAGCAGCCGTAGTGAAGTTGAGCGATTTGTTATGTGCGCGTACGATCACTGGTACTTATTGGTACATCATGGCGGTGCACTATGGCTCGGAACACCAGCATAACCTTGGGCAACCACTTCGACGACTTCATTTCACGACAGCTTGCTGACGGCAGGTTTGGTTCAGCCAGTGAGGTAGTGAGGGCCGGACTTCGATTGCTGGAGGACCGGGAGGCGAAGTTGAAAGCGCTTCGTTCGGCACTTCAGGAAGGTGAGAGAAGTGGCTTTGTGCCCTACTCGATGGATACAGTGATCGCCGAACTTGATGGCGAAACGAGTGCCGAGTAAGCCATTCAGACTCTCCGGAAGGGCTCGACAGGACTTGCTGGAAATTGGACGGCATACCACTCGGAAATGGGGCCGTGCACAAAGAAACCATTACCTGCAGCAGTTGGATGAAGCCTTCATGCTGTTGGCTAAGAATCCGGCTATTGGTACGGAATGTGAGGACGTGCTGCAGGGCTACCGGAAATTTCAGCAAGGCTCTCATGTGATTTACTACAGGATTACTGAGTGCATAGAAATCATCCGCGTGCTGCATGAGCGGATGGATCCTGAGCATCGGGTTTCATAGCACATAACCGCCAATAAAGAGACAGGTGGTCCGAATAAGCATGACGCGAAGCTTATGCGCTGAAGAAGGCAACTCTTTGATTCCACTAGCACGAATCATTGACGCGTCTCTATAACAATTGATATCAGGGGGCGCTCACCGCTTCCATGTTCGTCCCATTCCCACAGCTCGACAAGCATCGGTTTCCGGCTAAGAACCCTGATTGATCCGGGCTCGGATGCCGTGGGCGACGACTGTTCTGCCACGTCAGTGGATGTATGCGGTATCCCGGCCCGGCTCACACGCATCGTGCGAGTGATCGCGAGGCGCTCAGCGTGCTGTAACAGCCGTGTCATGGCTTCCCATTAGGGTTCGCGCCGCGCCGCCAGCTGGCGGCATTCGGTCAGCGCCGCAAGGCCAGGGGAGCCAGAGATGCATCGAATTCTTGCCGCCATCGTGGCGGTCTTCCTTTTCGTGCACGCGGGTTTCGTGGGGGCCCAATCGAGCACCTCGGTGTTGTCGGGGCGTGTGCTCGACCAATCCGCGTCGCTTGGATTCGAAGGTGCGCGCGTGTCGATTCCGGCGTTGAATCGCGAAGTCGCCACGGCGCGTGACGGTCGATACCGGTTCCTGGAACTGCCGCCCGGCCACTATGCGGTGCGCGTCGACTATCTTGGGGCCGATTCGCAGACCCAGGAGGTCGATCTGACTGCCGGAGCCAGCGCATCGTTGGACTTCAGGCTCGGTGCGAATGTAGCCCTGCTCGAGAATGTGCTGGTGATCGGCCAGGCTGCGGGCCAGGCGGCCGCGCTGAATCAGGAATTCGCGGCCGACAACATCAAGAACGTGATTTCGGCGGACGCGATCGGTCAGTTCCCGGACCAGAACGCCGCGGAATCGCTGCAACGTGTGTCCGGCCTTTCACTGGCGCGCGACCAGGGCGAGGGGCGCTTCGTGGTGATTCGTGGCATCGATCCGTCGCTGAACACCACCACCATCAATGGCCAACGCGTGCCGGCGCCGGAGGACGACTCGCGCCAGGTGAATCTGGACGTGATCTCTTCGGACCTGCTGGAAGGCATCGAGGTGACCAAGAGCGTCACGCCGGACATGGACGGCGATTCGGTGGGCGGCAACGTGGAACTCCGAAGCGCGACGGCCTTCGATCGCGGCAACAGCCTCAATCTGCGCGCCGAGGGCAGTTACAACGATTTGCGTGAGGACTGGAGCCCCAAGCTCGCGCTCAGCGGCACGCGCCTGATCTCCGAACAGTTCGGTGTCGCGGCCGCGCTGAGCTGGTTCAGCCGCGATTTCGGTTCCGACAACGTGGAAACCTCCGACGGTTTCGATGATCTGGAGACCGAAGACGGCGAGGAGTTCCTGGGTCTGCCCGAGGTCGAACAGCGTGACTACACGATCACGCGCGAGCGATTGTCGGCAGCGTTGAATTTCGACTGGCGGCCGGACTTCGATACCGACGTTTACTGGCGCACGCTGTACAGCGACTTCGAGGATGACGAAGTGCAGCTGACCAATACCTACAAGTTCGACGAAGGCAGCGTGCTCGCATTCGACGATGACGGTGCCAGCTTCGAAGGGGCGGAGGTCGAAAAGCTGACCGAAACGCGCATCGAAACACAGGACATTCTGACCACCACGCTGGGCGCCGAACACCGCCTTGGCCGCGGTTTCACGATCGACTATTCGGCGGGATATGCCGTGGCGAGCGAGGAAAACACCAACGATTTCGGTGCCGCGTTCGTCGGTGAGGATCTGGCCGTGGGCTACGACCTTTCCAACCGGAAAAAGCCGAGGCTCTATGCGGACGGCGACGACTATTTCGATCCCGCCAACTTCGCGCTTGACGAGGCCGCCGAGTCCTATTCCAAGGTGGAGGAAAAAGAGCGCACGCTGGCGCTGAATCTGCGTCGCGACGATACCCTGTTCTCGATCCCCGGCTACTGGAAGATCGGCGCCAAGCTGCGCGCACGCAGCAAGTCCGCCAATTCCGACGAAACGGTTTATGACGGCTTCGGCGAGGATTACACGTTGGCCGATTTCACGCCGTATGACGTGGACTATCCGCTCGGTATCTGGGGGCCCGCCACCAACCGCGATTCGCTGCGCAGCTTCCTCGATGCCAATCGCAGCGTGCTCGAAATCGACGCGGAAGACAGCGACATCTCCAGCCGTGGCGAAGACTACGAACTGGATGAGGACGTCTACGCCGGATACGCCATGCTCAATCTCGACTTCGGCAAGCTGCGTGTGATCGCCGGCCTGCGTGTCGAGCAGACTGAATTCGACGCGCAGGGCGTCCAGGTGCTGATCGACGAGGAAGGCGGCGACGGCGATCCGACATTCGCCGATCTGCACGCCGACAAGTCGTATACCGATGTGCTGCCGGGCCTGCACCTGCGCTACGCACTGTCGGACAAGACCGTGCTGCGCGCGGCCTATACCGAATCGCTGTCGCGCCCGAGTTTCTTCGCGGCCGCGCCGCGCGCCGAAATCAACATCGAGGAAGACGACGGCGAATTCGAGCGCGAAGCCGAACTCGGCAATCCGGAGCTCGACCCGCTGCATTCCAGCAACTTCGACCTCGCCTGGGAGTACTACCCCGGCAAGATCAGCGTGTTGTCCGCCGGCGTGTTCTACAAGCACATTCGTGACTTCTTCGTGCTCACCGACATTGCCGGCCAGGATGGCCCCTATGCCGACTTCGACGAGGCCCTGATCACCCAGAACGGCGATACGGCGGAGCTGTACGGCCTGGAACTCAACTACGTGCAGCAACTGGCGATGCTGCGGTCACCGTTCGACGGACTGCTGTTCTCGGCCAATGCGACCTTCACCGACAGCGAAGCCAGCCTGCCGATGCGGGATGACAAGGTGTCACTGCCGCTGCAATCGGACCTGATCGGCAACGTCTCGCTGGGCTATGAAAAATACGGGCTGTCGCTGCGCCTGTCCGCCGCGTATCAAAGCGAGTACTTCGAGGAAGTCAATGAACTCGACGATCCGAACTACGATCGCTACACCGACGAACATCTGCAGATCGACTTTACCGGCAGCTATCGTTTCGACGACCACTATCAAGTCTACTTCAACGCGATCAACCTCAACGACGAGCCGTACTACGCCTATTTCCGCAGCGCGCGTTACGCCGCGCAGTACGAGGAATACGGGCCCACGTACGAGCTCGGCATCAAGGCCAACTTCTGATCCGATCATGACGCTCATTCAAGGTATTGCACGCCCCGCCGCAGTCGCTCTGTTGTGCCTGCTGAGCGCCTGCGCGCAGCGGATGGCCGCCGCAGCCCCGGCGAACAGCCTGCCGCATGAAGTCGAGCAGGACGAACTCGACGATGCGCCACTGCCGCTGTTCGCCGGCCTCAGAACGATTCAGGAGCGCTGGCTGAGCGAGCGCGACGAAGCCGACAATGTCGATTCGCTGGCCACCTGGCACGGCCCGAACGGCGAGCACTGGCTGTTGGCCACGGCCAAGGAAACCGATCGCCTGCTGGTCTACGACGCGGGCAATGGAAAGCCCTTGCGCAAGTTCGGCGCCTCCGGCATCGGCCCCGGCCAGTTCGATCGGCCGAACGGAATCAGCGTCATCGACGATCTGGTGTTCGTGGTCGAACGCGACAATCATCGCGTGCAGGTGCTGCGTCTGCCGGATTTCGAGCCGGTGCTGCGGTTCGGCGCCGAGGATCTGATCAAGCCCTATGGTTTGTGGGTGCAGCCAAATGCCGATGGTTACCGCGTCTACGTCACCGACAACTACGAAAATCCGGACGAAAGCGTTCCGCCGCCCGATCTGCTGGACCGCCGCGTCAAGCGCTATCAGCTGAGCCGTGACGGCGAGGTCTGGACCGCGACGCTGGACCTGCAGTTCGGTGATACCGGTCGCGGTGCGCTGCTGATCGTCGAATCGATCTGGGGTGATGAAGCCAGTGGCCACCTGCTGATCGCCGACGAGGAGCAGTACCAACAGCGCAACATCAAGGTCTACGATTTGGACGGCCGCTACAGCGGCCACAACATCGGCGGCGGCGTGTTCCGCGACCAGCCGGAAGGCATTGCGCTGTATGCCTGTGAAGACGGTTCCGGTTACTGGTTCGCCACCGATCAGAGCAAGCAGCACAACGTGTTTCACTTGTTCGACCGCAACAGCCACGAATACCTGGGCAGCTTCGAGGGCGCGGTGACCCTGAACACCGATGGCGTCTGGCTGGACCGCAGCCCGCAGCCCGGCTTCCCGCAGGGTGCGTTCTATGCGGTGCACAACGACGGCAATGCCGCAGCCTTCGATCTCGGAGAGATTCTTTCGGCGCTGGAACTCAAACGCTGCGATTGAGCGAGTCCGTCGGGCCGCGATGCAGCCAGATCGCGACCAGCACGCCGGCCAGGCACAGCGCCGCGACATAGTGGGCCGGCGCCATCGGGCTGAGCCGCATCAGCAGCACCACCATCAGTGGCGTCAGCCCACCGAACAGGGCATAGGCCAGGTTGTACGAGAAAGACAGGCCCGAAAAACGCACCGCTGGCTCGAAGGCGCGCACCATGATCGTCGGCACCACGCCGACCACGCCGACGCAGAATCCGGCGATGCCGTAGAGCGGTCGCAGCAGTCGGCCGTCATGCGCCACACCGAAGTACAGCGCATAGACCGCGCACAGCAGCAGCGCCGAGCCGATGCCGAGGATGCGGGCCGCGCCGTAGCGGTCCGCGGCCCAGCCGAACGCGAGACAGCCGCAGGCGAGGGCGAAGGTCGCGACGGAATTGGCGCTCAGCGTGGTCGCCACCGGCAGGGCGAACAGCCGCTGCATCAGCGCCGGCGTCATCAGGATCACCACGACGATCGCGGCCGTCAGCAACCAGCTCACCAGTATCGACAGCAATACCGAGCGCCGTTGTTCGCGCAGCACGCGCTTCAGCGGCAGTTCGCGCGCCAGCGCCTTGCGCGCCCGCAGGGATTCGAACACCGGGGTTTCGTCCAGCCAGCGCCGCAGCCATACCGCGAGCAGTCCGAAGGCGCCGCCCAGCAGAAACGGCAGGCGCCAGCCCCAGGCGCGGATCGCATCCGCGTCCAGTTGCAGGTTGATGGCGCTGGCCACCAGCGAGCCGAGCAGGATTCCCAGAGTCAGTCCGCAGGTCAGCGCGCCGCAGGCCAGGCCCACGCGTCGTGCCGGCACGTGTTCGGAGACGAACACCCAGGCGCCCGGAACCTCGCCGCCGATGGCCGCGCCCTGCAGCAGCCGCAAGGCGAGCAGGGCCAGCGGCGCCCACACGCCGATCTGCGCATAGGTCGGCAGCAGGCCCATCGCCAGGGTCGGCAGTGCCATCAGCAGCACGCTGAGCGTGAACATGCGCTTGCGGCCGGAGCGGTCGCCGAAATGCGCCATCACGATGCCGCCGATCGGTCGTGCCAGATAACCGGCCGCGAACAGGCCGAAAGTCTGCGCCTGGCGCAACCAGTCCGGCGTGCTGGCCGGAAAGAACAGTTCGCCGATCACGCCGGTGAAGAACACGAAGATGATGAAGTCGTAGAACTCCAGGGCGCCGCCGAGGGCCGACAGTCCCAGGGTCTTGAAGTCGGCGCGATTCAGCGGCCGCGCTGTGGCGGAGGCGTCCGTGGATTCGACGGATTCGACAAATTCGGCGGAACGGGCGGTCGGGTGCATGGACTCGAACTGCGACGATGGGGAGCGCAGCGAGTACGCTATCAGCTTTGCGCACGCCGCCGCGCGACCCACCGTCCGCGCCATAGTGCGTTCTCCAACGAAGATCGTTTGCCGAAATGTCCCCAGACGAAAACCTGTCCGTAGTCCCCGCACGCAGGCTCAGCGCGCTCAAGGGCCTTGCACCGTTCCTGCGCCCCTATCGCGGACGCATCGCGCTGGCCTTCCTGATGCTGATTCTCGGTTCGGTGGCGATGCTGTCGGTGCCGCTGGCGTTCCGCAATCTGATCGATCACGGATTCGCGGCCGGCGCCGACATGCAGGTGCATTTCCTCGGCCTGCTGGTGCTGGCGCTGCTGTGGGGCGTTGCGGTTGGTGCCCGTTTCTATTTCGTGTCCTGGATCGGCGAGCGCGTCACCGCCGACCTGCGCTGCGGCGTCTACAAACGCATGCTCCTGCAATCACCACAGTTCTTCGAAACCACGCAGACCGGGGAAGTGCTGTCGCGCCTGACCGGCGACACCACGCTGGTTCAGACCGTAGTCGGCACCTCGGTGTCGATGGGGCTGCGCAGCGTGTTCCAGTCGCTGGGCGGGCTGATCATGCTCGCCATCACCAGCATCACCTTGTTCGGCGTTACCGCCTTGATGCTGACTCTGGTCATTGTGCCGCTGGTCTTGGTCGGCCGGCGTGTGCGCAAGCTCTCACGCGAATCGCAGGACCGCATTGCCGACACCTCGGCCGTGGCCGGTGAAATCCTCAATGCCATTCCCACGGTGCAGGCCTTCACCCATGAGCGTTACGAGACGCAGCGCTACGACGACTCGGTCGAGGGCAGCTTTCGCGCCGCGATCCGTCGCATTCGCGTGCGCTCGCTGATGTCGTCCGGCGTGATAGCCGGCGTCTTCGGCTCCATCGTGTTCGTGCTGTGGCTGGGCGCGCAGTCCGTCAGTTCGGGCGCGATGAGCGCCGGTGAACTGGCTTCGTTCGTGCTCTATGCCGCCTTCACCGCCGGCGGTATCGGCATGCTCACCGAGGTCTGGGGCGACATCATGCGCGCCGCCGGCGCCACCGAACGTCTGATGGAACTGCTGCATTCGGAGCCCGCCATCCAGGCACCGGCCGCGCCCCAGGTGCTCGCGGTCGAAGGGCCGGCCCGTGTCGCCTTCGACGCGGTGGTGTTCCGCTACCCGTCGCGACCCCAAACCAAGGCGCTGGACCATGTCACGCTCGACATCAATCCCGGCGAAACCGTGGCCCTGGTCGGCCCCAGCGGCGCCGGCAAGACCACCATGTTCCAGTTGCTGCTGCGCTACTTCGACGTGGCCGAAGGCGCGATCCGTTTCAACGGCATCGATCTGCGCGAGCTCGATCCCGGCGCCCTGCGCGCGCAGATCGGCATCGTGCCGCAGGATGCCGTGATCTTCTCCGCCAACGCGCTGGAGAACATCCGTTACGGTGACGAGCAGGCCAGCGACGAGGCGGTGATGGCGGCGGCGCAAACCGCATTGGCCGATGAGTTCATCCAGCGTCTGCCGGACGGCTATCACAGCTTCCTCGGCGAGCGCGGGGTGCGTCTGTCCGGCGGCCAGCGTCAGCGCATCGCCATCGCTCGGGCGATTCTCAAGAACCCGCCGTTGCTGTTGCTGGACGAGGCCACCAGTGCGCTCGACGCCGAAAGCGAGGCCTTGGTCCAGCGCGGACTGGAAGCCGCCATGGTGGACCGCACCACCCTGATCATCGCGCACCGCCTGTCCACGGTGAAGCGCGCCGATCGGATCATCGTCATGGAAAACGGGGGCATCGCCGAAACCGGAACGCCGGACGAGTTGATGCGCAGCGGCGGTCTGTACGCGCGGCTGGCGAGCCTGCAACTGGCCGCCTGAAACGGCGTGCTGCCGCCCGGAATTTTCGCTGGCCCGCCGAATACGGCACAATGCCGGTTCTACGCGGCGAACACTTTCGCTGCGGCGGAACCGAACAGCAGCAACAGGACTACATGAACCCGCTTCGTCACGAGATGCAGAGCGCGCGAATTACCGGACCGGCCACCGTGGCCGGTGGTCGGTTTGATTCGCGCCGCCTTTGTCGTCCCGTACCGGAGTACCCCGTTCATGTCGTCCCGTTTCGTCGATAGTTCCCGTTCCGCCCCCACGCTTCCGTCCTTCGATGCCGTTGCCCGCCTGATCGTGGAGGCGGATTTCGATCCGCAACTGCCGTCGCGTGTGCTGGGGCGACTCGCCGCGTGCAACGATCTGCCCGACCTCTTCGTGGCCCGATGTCGACGCCCCGACAGCCTCAGCATCGAACTTGAATTTCAGGGAGACGCCGATGCGGCCGGTCGGCTGGCCCGCCAGCTGCAGAACGTGCCCAGCGTGCGCTCCGTGAACTGGACCATCACGCGCCGCCGCATTGCTGCGGCGGCCTAGAAGGAACCACGATGTTCAATCGCATCCGTGAAGATATTCATTGCGTGTTCGACCGCGATCCCGCGGCCCGCACCACCTGGGAAGTCCTGACCTGCTATCCGGGCCTCAAGGCGCTGTGGGCACACCGCGCCGCGCACTGGCTGTGGACGCACGGCCTGCGCTGGATGGCGCGCGCGCTGAGCCAGACCGCGCGCTGGCTGACCGGCATCGAAATCCATCCCGGCGCGACCATCGGCCGGCGCTTCTTCATCGACCACGGCATGGGTGTGGTGATCGGCGAAACCGCCGAAATCGGTGATGACGTGACGCTCTACCATCAGGTCACGCTTGGTGGCACCAGCTGGGACAAGGGCAAGCGCCATCCCACGCTCGGCAACAACGTGGTCGTGGGCGCCGGCGCCAAGGTGCTGGGACCAATCACCCTAGAGGACGGTGCGCGCGTCGGCTCCAACTCCGTGGTGGTCAAGGATGTTCCGGCCGGCGCCACCGTGGTCGGCATCCCCGGTCGCGTGGTCGGCACCCACAGCGCGCCCTCGGACAAGGTCGTGGAGATCGCCAAGCGCATGGGTTTCGACGCCTACGGGCTGTCGCGCGACATGCCGGACCCGGTGGCCAATGCCATCGGCGCCATGCTCAATCACGTGCAGACGCTGGACGATCGCGTCAACGAACTGTGCCGCGCCATGCGCAACGCCGGCGTCGAAAAGCTGGAGCTGCCGGATTTCCCGTGCGGTGAAGATGCCGGGACGGTTGCCGAAGATGCGGTCGAAGCTGCGCCGGACACTCGCAAGAAAGCGATCTAGGCTCTTTCGCCTCACGCCTCACGCCTCACGCCTCACGCCTCACGCCCCAATGCCGACCTATCTCGACCACAACGCCACCACCCCGACCGATCCTCGCGTACTCGAAGCGATGCTGCCGTATTTGTCGGGTCCGTACGCGAATCCGTCGAGCCTGCATCGCTACGGTCGCGCCGCGCGTGACGCGGTCGAACAGGCGCGCGCGCAGGTCGCCGCACTGGCGGGCGCGGATGCCGGCCAGGTGGTGTTCACCAGCGGCGGTACCGAGGCCAACAATCTCGCGGTGCATGGTGTCGCCAGCGGGGCGCCGCGCGGCCGGCTGTTGTATTCCGCGATCGAACATCCCTGCATCGACGAGCCGATGCGGGCGCTGGCCGACGCTGGCTGGCCGGTGGAGACCATCGCCGTCGACCGCGATGCGCGCATCGATATCGATGCCTATGGCCGGCAACTGTCGGAGGCGCCGGTGCGCCTGGTGTCATGCATGGTCGCGAACAATGAGACCGGCACCGTGCAGGACACCGCGCGGCTCGCTGGTATGGCGCAAGAGGCCGGCGTGGTGTTTCACGCAGACGCGGTGCAGGCCGCCGGCAAGCTCGCGCTTTCGTTTCAGCAATGGGGGCTGCAGTTGATGACGCTGTCCGCCCACAAGATTTTCGGCCCCAAGGGCGCTGGTGCCCTGGTCGTCGATCGCGGGCTGGACCTCGTGCCGCAGTTGCGCGGCGGCGGCCAGGAACGCGGCCTGCGCGCCGGCACCGAGAATGTCGCCGGCATCGTCGGCTTCGGTGAAGCCGCGGCGCTGGCGGTCGCTGAACTGGAAACGCGCCGCGCCCGCTGGCTGGCCTTGCGCACACGTCTGGAAGACGCGCTCGGCGGCTTGCCCGGCGTCCGGCCGCTGGCCGTGAACGCCCCACGTACCCCGAACACTCTGCAGTTCACGGTGCCTGGAATTCACAGCGCCACCTTGCTCGGTCTGCTCGACCAGAAAGGCTACGCCGTGTCTTCGGGCTCGGCCTGCGCCAGCGGAAGCGACGAAGCCAGCCCGGTGCTGCTGGCCATGGGGCTGTCGAACGACGAGGCCTTGTGCGCGATCCGGGTCAGTCTGGGCCTGGGCAATACCGAGCAGGAGATCGACGGCTTCGTCGCCACGCTGAAGCAGCTGCTCGCAAGCATGGGTCTGGCGATGCCGGCGGTCGTCGGCGCCTGAGGCCCTGCGGGATTTTCCGCTTCTGAGTATCGTTAGCCTCTATCCATCCAGCGCACGCCACACGTGATCTATCTCGACTACGCCGCCACCACGCCGCTGGACCCGGCGGTGCTCGAAGCGATGCTGCCGCATCTGAGCGGTGCGCACGCCAATCCGGCTTCGGATCACGGTCCCGGCCGTCGCGCGCGGCTCGCGGTCGAACAGTCACGGGCGCAGGTCGCCAGGGCGATCGGTGCCGAAGTCGGCGAGATCATCTGGACCTCGGGTGCGACCGAGTCCGACAACCTCGCGATCAAGGGCGCACTGGAGTTTTACGGGGAGGCCGGCGGTCGCGCGCATATCGTGACCAGCCGCACCGAGCACAAGGCGGTACTCGACACCTGCCGCTACCTGGAGACGCGCGGAGTGCGAGTGACGTATCTGCAACCGGGGCCGGACGGACGCGTCGGCGCGGCGCAGGTCATGGCCGCACTGGAACCGGACACCTGTCTGGTGACTCTGATGTGGGTCAACAATGAAACCGGCGCGATCAACGAGGTCGAAGCGCTGGCGCCGCTGTTGGCCGAGCGCGGCATTTTGTTTCACGTCGACGCCGCGCAGGCCGTGGGGCGGGTGCCGATCGATCTGTCGCAGACGCCGATTTCGCTGATGTCGATGTCCGGACACAAGGCCTATGGCCCCAAAGGCATCGGTGCGCTGTTCGTGCGCCGTCGTCCGCGCGCGCGTCTGGCGCCGCAGTTGCACGGCGGTGGTCACGAACAGGGCATGCGTTCCGGTACGCTGGCGACGCACCAGATCGTCGGCATCGGCGCGGCCTTCGAGCTGGCGGCCGAGCGGCGCGAACCCGACAGCGCACATGCGCTGCGTCTGCGTGCCGCGCTGCTGCAATCCATCGGCAGCCTGGATGGCGTGTTCCGCAATGGCGGCGATGGCGCTTGCGTGCCGCACATTCTCAATCTGAGCTTCGAGGGTGTCGACGGCGAGTCGCTGCGTGCCGGCCTGCCGGGGCTGGCGGTCTCCAGCGGTTCGGCCTGCTCGGCGGCGACCCAGGAACCGTCCTATGTATTGCGCGCGCTCGGTCGTTCGGATGCGCTGGCCGGTGCCTCGCTGCGCTTTTCCTATGGGCGTGGAACCGACGAAACCGATACCCGCGAGGCCGGCGCGGCGGTGGCGGCCGAAGTGCTGCGTCTGCGCGAGTTGTCGCCGATCTGGGATTAGCGGCAACGGCAACAGCATTTGGTTCGCGCAAAGACGCAAAGGCGCAAAGGGAAAAAAGAACAGGAAGAGACTTTTAGTGACCCAAAGTCTTCTCCTTAACGTGAATCTCGCGCAGCGAGTCCGCTGCCCCTCGCCCACGACGTGGGAGAGGGGAGGACCGCCCGCGGAGCGGGTGGTGGGGAGAGGGCGGCCTGCCTGGTCCAGGATTCATTTTTCGGGGTGCCTCCGCCGGCATGGCCGTTAGCGTCTTTGCGCCTTGGCGCGAGAGATCAGCGTTAAATCTCTTCCCCGACGTCGCCGCGCAGCTTGACACCGGGCGTACAATGGACGGCGTGAGGATTCGCTGATGCAAGAAAACGCCTACGAGTACCCTGAACCGGTCTGGCAGCTGTTTCGCCAGACGCCGCGTGCCGGGCGCTTCGCGCCGGACAGCGGCACGGTGCTGGTCGGGGAGGCGCGCACGCCAGCGGCCGATTCGGTGCTGCGGCTGGAACTTCTGGTCGAGGACGGGGCCGTCGCCGACGCGCGGTTCCAGGCGCACGGCTGCCCGGTCAGCATCGCGGTGGGCGCCTGGCTCGCGGATCACTCGGTCGGTCGCGGACGTGCGGAGCTGGACATGATCCGCTCGCGTCAGCTGATCGATACCCTTGAAATACCGGAGGATCGTGCCCACTGTGCCTTTCTGGGCGAGGACGCCCTTCGACACGCTCTGGAGCAATGGCCATGACAATACAGCTGACCGAGCGGGCCGCCGCCCGCATTCAGAAGCAACTGGCACAGCGCGGCCACGGCCTGGGCCTGCGCATCGGTGTCAAGAAATCCGGCTGTTCGGGATTCGCCTATACGATGGATTACGCCGACGCCGTCAACGACGGAGAAGCGGTGTTCGAAGCCCACGGCGCCCGTGTTGTCGTGCATGATCGCGATCTTCCGATGCTGGGCGGGATCACGCTGGACTACCGTCGTGAAGGGCTCAATGAGGCCTTCAAGTTCGATAACCCCAACGTCGACGCCCTCTGCGGCTGCGGCGAGAGCTTCGCCCTCAAGGCGACTGCCTGACACAAAAACGCCGCAGAATTACCGCTTTGCGCGGTAGCCGGCTACAATTTACTGCTTTGTCCGCGCCAGCCGGAGGATCAACCGTCCTTCGCGCGCGGCATTCGTTGTTTTCCTCATCCGTTTCCCAATAAAAGTCGGAGTCACAATGGCGGTCGAACAAACCCTTTCCATCATCAAGCCCGATGCCGTCGCAAAGAATGTGATCGGCGACATCTACAGCCGTTTCGAAAAGGCGGGGCTGCGCATCATCGCCGCGAAGATGAAGCACCTCTCGCAGGCCGAAGCCGAAGGGTTCTACGCGGTTCACCGCGAGCGCCCGTTCTTTGGCGATCTGGTGTCGTTCATGATCAGCGGCCCGGTGATCATTCAGGTGCTCGAAGGCGAAGATGCCGTGGCCAAGCATCGCGAGATCATGGGCGCGACCGACCCGAAGAAGGCCGAAGCCGGCACGATTCGCGCGGATTTTGCGGAATCCATCGACGAAAACGCGGTCCATGGTTCGGACAGCCTCGAGAACGCCGCCATCGAAATGGCGTATTTCTTCGCGGCCACCGAAATCGCGCCGCGCACGCGCTGAAGAAGACGAGTGGCAATTCGTGAGTGAGATCGACATCGCCGTATCCGAGCCAGCTGGCGCCGCAAGCGCACGGGCGGACACGGCTGTCTCACCGCGAATGAATCTGTTCGGCCTGGACCGGGCTGGCCTGCGTGCGGAGTTTGAGCGCAGGGGCGAAAAGCCGTTCCGGGCCGATCAGATCATGCATTGGATCTACCGCCGCGGGGTCGATGACTTCGCGGCGATGACCAATATCGGCAAGGAGCTGCGGGCGCGGCTGAGCGAGCATTTCGAAATCCGCCTGCCCGAGCTGGTTGCCGAACAATTATCGAAGGACGGCACACGCAAATGGGTGCTGCGCCTGCCGGAAGGCCAGGCGATCGAAACGGTCTACATTCCCGAAGACGATCGCGGCACCCTGTGCATTTCCTCGCAGGTGGGCTGTGCCATGGACTGCACCTTCTGCTCCACGGCGCAGCAGGGCTTCTCGCGCAACATGAACACCGCCGAGATCATCGCGCAGGTCTGGTTCGCGGCGAAAACCCTGGGTTGCAATTTCCAGACTGACCGCAAGATTTCCAATGTGGTGTTCATGGGCATGGGCGAGCCGCTGGCGAACTACAACGCGGTGCTGCCGGCGATCAACATCCTGCTCGACGAGGCGGGTTTCGGCCTGTCCAAGCGCCGGGTCACGGTGTCGACCTCCGGGCTGGTGCCGTTCATGGATCGCCTGCGCGTCGACGTCGACACCGCGCTGGCGGTATCGCTGCATGCACCGAACGACGCGCTGCGCAGCCAGATCGTGCCGATCAATCGCAAGTACCCGATCAGCGAGCTGCTCGCGGCCTGTCGCCGCTATACCGACGGCAAGGACCGCAAGGCGCACATCATCTACGAGTACGTGATGCTCGATGGTGTCAACGACCAGCCCGAACACGCACGCGAACTGGCGCGCCTGCTGGGCGGAATGCCGGCCAAGGTCAATCTGATCCCGTTCAACCCGTTTCCGAACACCGAATTCCGGCGTTCACCGGAACCGCGGATTCGCGCCTTTGCCGAAATCCTGCGCAGCAAGCGCGTACTGACGATGATCCGCAAGACGCGCGGCGACGATATCGATGCGGCCTGCGGCCAGTTGGTCGGACGCGTCGAATCGCGTCAGAAGCAGCGTCTGCGCGATATTCCGATCAAGGTCGCATGATGCTTGTGTCGGGGGTCTGTGTCGGACGGCGGGGAGCCGGAAGCCGGTGAGTCGGGTCTGCACACCGCCCACCCATGCACTGGCCGTCCGCTGTCTTGCATTCTGCTGTCTGGCGCTGGGCGCCGCGGCTTGCGTGTCGACCACCACCGGCCGTGAACCGACCGAGCCGGACCTGTCCGAGGCGGCACGTCTCAACACCCAGCTGGGCGCGGACTATCTGCGAACCGGCAAGCCGGAACAGGCGCTGGAAAAGTTGCGGAAGGCAGTACAGCAGGACCCCGACTACGCGCCGGCACGGTCCACCCTGGCCCTGGTCTATGCCGCGCGGGGTGACACCGTCAGTGCTGACGAGCAGTTCCGCAAGGCAGTGGCGCTGCAGCCCAACAATCCGCAGACGCTGAACAACTACGGCGTGTTTCTGTGCGGCGCGGGGCGTCGCGAAGAAGCCGTCGGTAATTTCGTGCGTGCCGCGAAATCGCCGGACTTCCAGTCGCCGGCGGCGGCCTGGACCAACGCGGGCGTGTGCGTACGCGAAGACCATCCGGATGATGCCGAGCGCTATCTGCGCGAGGCCTTGCGCATCTCGCCGAACTATCCCGAAGCGCTGGCGCATCTCGCCTGGCTGAGCCTGAAGAACAAGGACTACCTGCGGGCACGCGGTTTCCTGCAGCGCTTCGAGCAAAGCGGTGGACGCACCACCGCCGAATCCCTCTGGGTGGGCGCCCGCACCGAGGAAGCGCTGGGTGACGTTGCCGCCGCCCGACGCTTCGAACAACGACTATTGACCGAGTTTCCGGCCTCCGACGAGGCGACGGAACTCAGCAGACGAAACGCGTCATGATGACCGAACCCAAAGACATCTCCGAGATCAAGCCGGACGTTCCCGCGGACGCGACGGCGGCGACGGCCGAGCTTTCGCCCGGCCAGGCGATCCGTCGCGCGCGAACCGACGCCGGCTATGCCGCCGAGGACTTCGCGGCCCAGCTCAAGCTGTCGCGCAACACGCTCGAAGCGCTCGAGAACGACGATTACGCGACGCTGCGCGAACCGGTCTATGTGCGCGGCTATTACCGCAAGTGCGCCAAGTTGCTGAACCTGCCGGAAGACGAGCTGATCGCGGCCTATGAGAAGCGCGCGCGCCCCAAGGCACCGGCGATTCCCTCGAAGATTCCGGTGGTCGACGGCGGCATCGAAACCCGATCCGGGGGCGGCGGTCTGCGCTGGCTGATCGGGCTGATCGTGGTGGCCGGTGCGTTCGCTGCCGTTGCCTGGTATCTGCAACAGGAAAACACCGGCTTCACCAACACCCTGTCCACCGACACGACACCGCCCGTGGTTCAGCCGCTGACCGGCCCGACCCTCGGCGAACGCCCGGCTGACGACGGTGCGGTGGCTGGTTTAGGCGGCGCGAGTGGTGCGGGCACGGACGCCGATCAAATGCAGGCCTCCGGCAACGCGACGGCGACATCGGCCGACCCCGACACGGCTACGCCGGCGAGCGCAGATACGACCGAGCAGGCGCCGGCCGCCGGACCCCTGACGCTGCGTTTCGACGACAACTCCTGGGTGCGTATTCAGGATGCTGACGGGCGCATGCTGCTGTCCGGCCTGGTCCGCAAGGGCACCACACGCACCTTGGACGGCAAGCCGCCGTTCGCGCTGTTCCTGGGCTATGCGCCGGGGGTCAGCGTGCAGTACCAGGGGCGCGCGATCGACTTGGCCCCGGTCACGCGCGACAACAACACCGCCAATCTGACGATCCCCGGCGGCGCGTGAGCGTCCCGGTTTCCGCCCATTTTCGAACTGATCCGTTTCGAGTTTCGCGATGAAGAGCCATCACCAGATCGTCCGCCGTCGTTCGCGCGCCATCCGCGTCGGCCGCGTCACCGTGGGTGGCGACGCGCCGGTGTCGGTGCAGACGATGACCAATACCGAGACCGAGGATGTCGACGCCACGGTTGCGCAGATTCACCAGGCGGTGAAAGCCGGTGCCGACATCGTGCGCGTGTCGGTACCCACGCTGAAGGCGGCGGCCGCGTTCAAGCTGATCAAGCAGCAGGTCGGCTACATTCCGCTGGTTGCCGACATTCACTTCAACTACAAGTGCGGCATCGCCGCCGCCGAGGCCGGGGCGGACTGCCTGCGCATCAATCCCGGCAACATCGGTGGTGAGAAGAAGGTCGCGGAAGTCGTGGCCTGTGCGCGCGCGCATCGCGTGCCGATGCGTATCGGCGTCAACGCCGGCAGCCTTGAAGGCGACCTGCAGACCAAATACGGCGAACCGAATGCCGATGCGCTGGTCGAATCGGCGATGCGCCACATCGATATTCTCGACCGTTTCGACTTTCCGGACTTCAAGGTCAGCCTCAAGGCGTCCGAGATCTTCATGACGGTGGAGGCCTATCGCAAGCTCGCCACCCGTATCGAGCAGCCGCTGCATCTGGGCATCACCGAGGCCGGTGGCCTGCGCGCTGGCAGCGTCAAGTCCTCGATCGGCCTGGGCATGCTGCTGGCCGAGGGCATCGGCGACACCATCCGCATCTCGTTGGCGGCCGATCCGGTCGAGGAGGTCAAGGTCGGCTGGGACATCCTGCGTTCGCTGGGCATTCGCACACGCGGCGTCAACATGATCGCCTGCCCCTCGTGCTCGCGCCAGAACTTCGATGTAATCAAGGCCGTGACCGAGCTCGAATCACGCTTCGACGGTATCGAGGACGCGATCGACGTGGCGGTGATCGGCTGCGTGGTGAACGGGCCGGGCGAGGCGCGCGAGGCGGCGATCGGTGTCGCCGGCGGCTATCCCAATTCGATCTACGTGGACGGCAAGATCGCACACAAGGTGCACAACGCCGACCTGGTCGACCGGCTCGAAGTGCTGGTGCGCGAAAAGCTGGCCGAGAAGAAGGCGGCCAAGGCCGCTGAAGCGGCTGTGGCCGACGACGAAAATCACTGAGCCGGTCCCGCAATTTCCTATCCGATGAGTGCGAAGATTCAGTCACTGCGTGGCTTCAACGACATCCTGCCGGAACAGACCGCGCTGTGGCGCCGTCTGTTCGAGGCGGTGCAGCAGGTAATGGACGCCTACGGCTATCGCGAGATCAAGCTGCCGCTGCTGGAATCCACGGACCTGTTCCGGCGTTCGGTGGGCGAGGCCACGGACATCGTCGAGAAGGAGATGTTCAGCTTCGTCGATCGCGAGAAAGCCTCAATCAGCCTGCGCCCCGAAGGTACTGCCGGTTGCGTGCGCGCCGGCATCGAGAACGGCCTGCTGCACAACCAGCAGCAGCGCCTCTGGTACCAGGGGCCGATGTTCCGCCACGAGCGTCCGCAAGCCGGGCGCTACCGACAGTTTCATCAGGTCGGCCTCGAGGCCTACGGCATGCTGGGGCCGGATGTCGATGTCGAGATTCTGGCGCTGTGCGCGCGCCTCTGGAAACGCCTCGGTCTGAACGACATCCGCCTGGAAATCAATTCCCTGGGCACGCCGGAGACGCGGCTGCGCTTTCGTGACGCGCTGGTCGAGTACCTGTCGGCGCGGGCCGACCGGCTCGACGAGGATTCGAAGCGCCGCCTGCACACCAATCCGTTGCGCGTGCTCGACAGCAAGGATGAGTCCACGCGCGCGGTCTTGCTGCATGCTCCCAAGCTTGCGGACTGTCTGGACGCCGAATCGCGCGAACATTTCGCGGCGGTGCTGGCTGGCCTCGATGCCCTGTCGATTGACTACGTGATCAATCCGAATCTGGTGCGCGGTCTGGACTATTACTCGCGAACCACCTTCGAGTGGACCACCGACCAGCTTGGCGCCCAGGGTACGGTCTGCGGCGGTGGACGCTACGACGGGCTGGTCAGCCTGCTCGGCGGCGGCGAGGTGCCGGCGATCGGTTTCGCGATGGGTATCGAGCGGCTGATTCTGCTGATGCAGCAACAGGCGCAGCTGCCCGATGTCGGGTCGCCGCAGGTCTATTTCTGCTGGCTCGGCGACGCCGCCTTCGCGCGCGCGGCGCAGCTGGCCGAGCAGCTTCGCGACGCCGGATTGCGCGTGCAGCTCAATGCCGGCGGCGGCGCATTCAAGGCGCAGATGAAGCGCGCCGACCGCTCCGGCGCCGGGCTCGCGCTGATCCTCGGCGAGCAGGAACTTGCGCAAGGCGTGGTTCAAGTAAAATCCCTGCGCGGCGGGGAACCCCAAACCGAAGTGGCGTGGACGGAGCTGGTCTCCGGCCTCCAAGCACGACTCGCCGGGCCGGTTTCGGCCTGAACCCGACCATCATTCAAAAATCAAAATCGAGATTGCCGTGTCCCATTACGACGACGAACAACAAGCCGAAGCAGTCAAGAAGTGGTTTCTGGAGAACTGGTTGGCTCTGGTGGCCGGACTGGCGATCGGCCTCGGCGCGATCTTCGGCTGGCAGGGCTGGCAATCGATGAAGCAGGAAAAGTCGGCCGAAGCCTCGCGCATGTATGAGGAAGCGCGCCAGGCGCTGGACTCCGGCGATATCGAGGAAGCTTCAGCGCTGGCCGCCAAACTCTCCGACGACTATTCGGGCACGCCTTACGACGACCAGGTCGCTCTGCTGCTCGCGCGGTATCACGTCGATCAGGGCGAGCTTCCCGCCGCCGCCGAGCAATTGCGTTCGGTGGTGGACGGCAATGCCGACGAGCCGCTCAAGCAGGTCGCGCGCTTGCGTCTGGCGCGCGTATTGTGGGCTCAGGATCAGACTGAGGAGGCGCTCGCCGAGCTCGACGCCGGTGGCAGTGGCGAGTTCGTGTCGCTGTTCGAGGAACTGCGCGGCGACATCATGCTGACGCAGGGCGATCGCGCCGCGGCGCGGCAGGCGTACCAGAAGGCGATCGAGGCCGGCAACGAAGCCGCCGCGAATCGTGAGTTGTTGCAGCAGAAACTCGACGACCTTGCCGACGTGGTGAATTCATGAAGCATGCATTGGCGATCGCCGCCACCGCGATGGTGTTCGCGCTGGCCGGCTGTTCCTCCAAGGGCAAGACCCGTGAGCCGGCGGATCTGCAGTCCATCGACAACGTCAAGGTCAAGGCCTCGGTGGTGTGGAAGCGTTCGCTGGGTGACAGCGACGGCCTGCGCGGCGGCTTCGAGATCGACGTGCAGAGCGATGCGGTATTTGCAGCCGATGCCGATGGCGATGTCTACGCGCTCGAGACCGAGACCGGCAAGACGATCTGGCAGGCCGAGACCGGTGAACGCGTGATCAGCGGCCCGGCCAGCAGCGGCAATCTGGTGCTGGTGGGTACCCGCGACGCTGAAGTCATCGCGCTGTCGCGCGCCGATGGCAGCGAGGTCTGGCGCAGCCAGCTGTCGAGTGAGGTGCTGGCCTCGCCGGCAGGGGACGGAGACACGGTCATCGCCCGCACGGTCGATGGCCGTGTATTCGCGCTGTCCGCCGCGGACGGAACGCGCCTCTGGACCTTCGATCGGACCGTGCCTTCGCTGACGCTGCGCGGTCTGTCGCGCCCGGTGATGGTGGGACCGGCCGTGTTGGTCGGACTCGACGGCGGACGCTTGGTCGCCCTGCGCGTCGATACCGGCGAAGTGCTGTGGGAACAGGTCGTGGCCTCGCCGACGGGACGTTCCGAACTGGAGCGGCTGGTGGACGTGGACGCCGATCCCATCGCCGTCGGCGGAGGCGTGTTCGCCCTGTCCTACGGCGGCGAACTCGTCCTGATCGATCCGCGCAGCGGCGATTCGCGCTGGGACCGCAGCATCCGCAGCTATACCGGGGGCACGGTCTTCGGTACGCGCGGGCTCGCGGTCAGCGACGCCGACGGTGTGGTCTGGGCGCTGGACGCCGAAAGTGGCGCGGCCGTCTGGAAGCAGGAGGAGCTGCAGTACCGCATGCTGTCGCAGCCGGCAGCGATTGGCGATTACATTGCCGTGGCCGATTACAAGGGCTACATCCACTTCCTGTCGCCGGGCGATGGTCGCATCGTCGGCCGTACCCACGCGCTGAGCGATCCGGTACAGGCCGCGCCGGTCGTCGTCAACGATCGCCTCTACATGCTCGATATCGATGGCCACCTCGTCGTTCTCGAGCTGAAGGAAGCCGGTTAGGCGCGTCGCCGCTTTGGGCGGCGCTGTTCCCCTGATCCTGTGCGCCGGTGACCGTCCCGACGGTCGCCGGCGCTTTCGTCTGTCGCCGCGAGAAGCGGCTATGCTGTCGCCGCTTGTCGCCCACCTGAACCTTTGTAGCCTCCCGCCGTGTCCAGTCACCTTCCCGTCATCGCACTCGTCGGCCGTCCCAATGTCGGCAAGTCGACGCTGTTCAATCGTTTCACCGGCACACGTGACGCCCTGGTGGCGGACTTCGCGGGCCTGACCCGCGACCGGCAGTACGGCTTCGGGAAGTTCGAGGGCCGCAGCTTCATGGTGGTGGACACGGGCGGACTGATGCCGTCGTCCGGCGATCCTCTGGCCGGTCTGGCCGAATCTCAGGCACGCATCGCGATCGAGGAAGCCGACTGTGTCCTGTTTCTGGTCGATATCCGGGCGGGCCTGAACCCTTCGGATCGGGAGATTGCGGGGTATCTGCGCAAACTCGGCAAGCCGGTGTGCCTGCTGGCGAACAAGGCCGAGGGGCTGCCGCGCTCCGCAGTCGGCGAGTTCTACGAACTGGGCCTGGACACGCCGATGCCGGTGTCGGCGGTGCACGGCGACGGCATTCAGGACCTGCTGCGCCAGATCCTGCCGGCGGCACCGGAAGGCGAGGATGCCGATCCCGAGGAACCACCGGACGATGGCTCGGTTTACGTCGCCATCGTTGGGCGGCCGAATGTCGGCAAGTCCACGCTGGTGAATCGCCTGATCGGCGAGGAACGCGTGCTCGCAGCCGATCTGCCGGGCACCACGCGCGATTCGATCAAGGTGCCGTTTCATTACCAGGGCCAGGATTTCGTGTTGATCGACACCGCCGGCGTGCGCCGCCGCGGCAAGGTCTCCGAGACCATCGAGAAGTTCTCCATCGTCAAGACCCTGGAGGCGATCGAGCGCGCGCACGTGGTCATCGCCGTGGTCGACGCCCAGGGCGACATCGGCGAGCAGGATGCGCGCCTGCTGGGTCTCATCGCGCATCGCGGGCGCGGCATGGTGCTGGCCGTGAACAAATGGGACGGCCTGGACGAATCGGAGCGCAAGCGGATCAAGACCGACGTCGACTTCAAGCTGCCGTTTCTCGAGTACGTTCCGGTGCATCACATCTCGGCCAAGCGCGGCACCGGTCTGGCACGGCTGTTCGCCGAAGTGCAGAAAGTGCGGGCGTCCGCCTTCATCGAGATGCCGACCCCGCGGCTCAACCAGATCCTCGAAAAGGCGATGGCGCGGCATGCACCGCCGGCCATCGTCGGCCGTCGCATCAAGCTGCGCTACGTGCACCAGGGTGGCCGCAATCCGCCCAAGATCATCATTCATGGCAACCAGACCGAGCGGGTTCCGGTCGCCTACAAGCGCTTTCTCTCAAACGAATTCCGACGTGCGTTCAAGCTCACCGGCGTGCCGCTGGAAGTGGCCTTCAAGACCGGAGACAACCCGTTCAAGGGCCGCAAGAACGTGCTGACGCCGCGCCAGATCAAGAAGAAGAAGCGGATGATGGAACACTTCAAGGACTGAGCCGCAGGCATCGCAAGCTCAGGCGTGGCGCTGACAGCGCGTCCGGCTATGCAATAATTCCGCTTTGCGCGCGCCTTCGGCGCGCGTGTTCGTTTGCCCGCTGGCACCTCGCTGGCTCGGGCCGCAGCAAGAGGTCATTGAAGATGAGTTCCCCCAGCACTTCCGTATCCCGCAGCACCTTCGATGAAGTCATGGTTCCGAATTACGTTCCGGGCGCCATCGTGCCGGTGCGAGGCCAGGGTTCGCGAATCTGGGATCAGGACGACAAGGAATACATCGACTTCGCCTGTGGCATTGCGGTGACCGTGCTGGGTCACTGCCACCCGAAGCTGGTGGCCGCGCTGACCGAGCAGGGCAACAAGCTCTGGCACCTCTCGAACGTGGTCACCAACGAACCGGCGTTGCGCCTGGCGAGCAAGCTGACCGAAAAAACTTTCGCCGAGCGCGTGTTTTTCGCCAACTCCGGGGGCGAGGCCAACGAAGCCGCGTTCAAGCTGGCACGTCGCTACGGCAATACGCGCGCCGAGGGCAAGAACGAGATCATCTCGTTCCACAACGCCTTTCACGGACGCACGCTGTTCACCGTCAGCGTCGGCGGCCAGGCCAAGTACACCCAAGGCTTCGAGCCGATTCCGGGAGGTATCACGCATCTGCCGTTCAACGATGTCGCCGCGCTCGAAGCGGCGATCTCGGACAAGACCTGCGCCGTGGTGATGGAGCCGCTGCAGGGCGAGGGCGGCATATTGCCGGCGACCGCCGAATTCGCGCGCGCCGCACGCGAGCTGTGCAACAAGCACGACGCGCTGCTGGTCTACGACGAAGTGCAGACCGGCATGGGCCGGACCGGAGAGCTTTACGCCTATATGGGTCTGGGCGTCACGCCGGACATCCTGACCACGGCCAAGGGCCTCGGCGGCGGCTTTCCGATCGGCGCGATGCTCACGACCAAGGCGATCGCCGACTATCTGCCGTTCGGCACGCACGGTTCCACCTATGGCGGCAATCCGCTGGGCTGCGCCGTGGCCGAGGCGGTGCTCGACACCGTCAGCGATCCGGCCGTGCTCGAAGGTGTGCAGGTTCGCGCCGAAAAGATTCGCGCGCGGCTCGACGCCATCGGCGAACGCTACGGTGTGTTCGGTCCCACGCGCGGCCTCGGTCTGCTGATCGGCGCGCCGATGAGCGAAGCCTGGAAGGGACGCGCCAAGGAGATCGTCAATGCCGGCTGGAAACACGGCGTCTGGTGCCTGGTGGCCGGCCCTGACGTGTTGCGCATCGCGCCCTCCCTGATCATTCCGGAGGCCGAGCTGGAACTGGGTCTGGAGCGTCTCGAGGCGGCGGTCGCGGAGCTGTGTGCCTGAACGGACTGTCCCCGGAACCGTTTGGTTCCGGGGAGACCCGCGAAACGGCGAGCCTGGCTTGCGCACGGAATCCTCCCGCGCGGGCCTGAGATCCTGCACGCAGGCTGGCGGGCGGGATAGAGTTCAGGCCATGCATTCACGAATCCTGCCGCTCCTGCTGCTGTTCGCCTTGGTGGCGAGCCCGGCCGCCCCGGCGGCGGCGCCAGCCGTTCCGCTTGCGGAGCACCCGCTGCTCGATACGATCGTCCAGCGCAGCGATGCGCAGCGTCTGGACCGCGAGGCACTGCTGCGTCGCGCCGCCCGGGCTGAGGTACTGCTGCTGGGCGAGGTGCATGACAACCCCGAAATTCACCGTCTGCGGGCCTGGCTGCTGTCGCGCCTGGTCGAAGCCGGGCGGCGCCCGGCCGTGGCGTTCGAGCAGATCGACCTTGAGGACGACGACGCCGCGCACGATTGCCAACGGCGCGGCTGCGATGCCAATGCCCTGGCCGACGCCGTGAACTGGTCCGCTTCCGGTTGGCCGCCGTTCGCGCTGTATCGGCCGATTTTCGAGGTGGTCCTGTCGCAGGGGCTGGAGATTCGTCCCGCCAATCCGGGGCGGGATGCGGTCCGTCGTCTCGCACTCGGCGAAACCGCGCCTGAGGCCGCGCTGCGCGCACTGGATGAATCGCGTCCGGCCGTCGCGCGGGCCGCGCTCGAGCAGACGCTCAGGGACAGCCACTGCGGCATGCTCCCGGAATCCGCCCTGCCGGGCATGGTGCTGGCACAGACCGCGCGCGACCGGGCGATGGCCGAAGCCTTGCAGGCCGAGGGCCCGCAGGCGCTGATGGCGGGCAATGGTCACATCACGGCGTCCGGCGTGCCCTGGGTGCTGGATCGTCTGGGCGATACGCGCTCGCGATTGTCCATCGCCTGGCTGGAAGTCGAGGACGGCCTTACCGATCTGGAAAAGGCTCTGGACGCGGTGCCGCAGGTCGATGTGATCTGGTTTACGGTCCGGACCGAGCGGCCCGACCCCTGCGCCGCCTTTCGTTGACGTGAACCGCGCATAGCGAGTCCACGGCCCCCCACGAAGTGGGCGAGGACGAGCCCGCCCCGCACCGGGTTCGTTGTTAGTAATGCGAATCAATATCAGGTAGAGTCGCAATGACATCGGACGCCTTCGCGTCCGCATCGCATTGCGGGGGAACGGAGTGGGCCGCAGGGAATACGAAGGATCGACGGCCGTGGACTGTGCGCGACGCCTGGGTACGCAATTCGCACGGCTGGGCCTGGCGCTGAGCCTGTGGGTCGCGATTCCGGCACAGGCTGCCACGAAGTTCCATTTCGACCTGCCGGCGCAGCCGATGATCGAATCGCTGCAATCCATCGTTCAGACCAGTGGCGTGCCGCTGCGTTACGCACCCGAGGTGGCCGATGGCCTGACGGCGCCCGCCGTCAAAGCGAGTCTGGATCTGGAGGCGGCCTATTCCGCAGTGCTGGCCGGCAGCGGTTTGCGGCCGCGATTCGCTGCCGATGGCGCCGTGGTGGTGGCGCCCGACGGGGCCGCGACCCAGGCCTTGGTGCCGGTCATCGAGCTGCCGCCTGTGGACCTGCCCGGCCAACAGCTTCAGCGCCAGGACCCGGCCGCGGTTCGCCTCGACACGACGGTCGTCACCGGCACGCGCACCGAGCATCGCTATGTCGACAGTCCGGTCGAAGTGCAGTTGATCACCGCGCAGGACATCGCGGACTCGGGCGCCGGCGATCTCGCCGAACTGCTGGAGCGGGAGGGCGGCGTCCACGTGTCGCGCGTGGCCGGTCGCGGCAACACCAGCATCGAGATTCAGGGCCTGTCATCCGAACACGTGCTGATACTGGTGGACGGGCGCCGCGTGATCGGTCGCATCGACGGCGCCATCGATCTGGCGCGTCTGCGCACCGCGAACATCGAGCGGGTGGAAATCGTGAAGGGGCCCGCGTCGGCCCTGTACGGCAGCGACGCCCTGGGCGGCGTGGTCAACATCATCACCCGCGCCGGCGGTGATGGCGGCCGCCTGACGCTGCGCGGAGACGACGACGACAACCGCGAGGTTTTCGGCAACCTCGGCTGGTCGGCGGCCGATTGGACCGGCAATCTCAGCGGCGGTTATGTCGATGCCGCCAGTTTCGATCTCGACCCGGACACCGCGACGGTCGACGGGCCGGACGCCGAGGGCCGCTATTTCTCGACGCACAATCGCTGGACACCCGGCGAACGGCTGCGTCTGGACGCCCGTTTCGACTATGCGTTGGATGACAGTCAGCGCTTGGATGGCGGCACCGCCGGCAAGCTCTACGACGTGCGCAAACGCACCGAGGAACTGCGCGCAGCACTGGCGCCGCGTATCCGCTTCAACGCCGACAGCCTGCTCTCGCTGGACGCCTACTACACGCGCTACTACGACCAGTACGTCTCGGAGCAGCGCGGCAGCGACGACAACGATGTCGACGAGCGCACCACCGATCAGCTCTATACCGTTTCGGCGCAGCTCGATCAGCGCCTGGGGCGGCATGCGCTGAGCCTGGGGCTGGAACATCAGTACGAGGAACTGGAGGCCGACCGGCTCGACCAGACCGGCGAACGCGACCGCCAGGCGGTGTTTGTGCAGGACGAACTCAGGCTGCTCGACAGCCGCTTCACGCTGGTGCCGGGCCTGCGCTACGACCGCGATTCGCAGTTCGGCGATCAATGGTCGCCGAAGCTGTCCTTGCGCTATGACCTCGGCGAGGACTGGATCGTCCGGGCCGGTTACGGCCGCGGCTATCGCGCGCCGGACTTCAAGCAGTTGCTGCTGCGCTTTGAAAATGCCGCGGTCGGCTATCGCGTGGACGGCAATCCGGGTCTGCGCGCCGAACGCAGCAGCGGCTACAACCTGGGCCTGAGCTGGTACGCAGGCGCCTCCAGTTCGTTGAGCCTGAGCGTCTACCACAACGAGGTCGACGAGCTCATCGAGATCGTCCAGGTCGAAGCCGGTCCGCCGACGATCTACAGCTATCGCAATGTGTCGCGGGCACGCCTGACGGGCGCCGACCTGCAAACCGAGTTCCGGCCCCTGAGCGCGCTGCGCCTGCGTCTGGGCTATGGCTGGCTCGACGCCGAAAACCGCGACACCGGCGCACCGCTGAGCGGCCGCGCCGAACATCGCGGCAACGCCGAAATCCGCTTCGAGCAGCCCCGTTACGCTCTGGCGCTGCGCGGCGTCTGGATCGGCGCGCGCGAATTCGCGGTGGAACTCGATACCAGCGGACCGCCCACCGCTGCGGGCACCGCCGAGGCCTACGCGCTGTACGACCTGCGTGGCGAATGGAGCGGTTGGTCCTGGCTCGATCTCGCGCTGGGTATCGACAACCTGTTCGACGAAGGCGACCCGCAATACCTCCCGATCCAGCCGCGCAGCGTCTATCTGGAACTGCGCAAGACCTTCTGATGAGACCTGCGATGACAACTGCCCTGAACCGACTGCTGTGGCCCGCGCTGATGATTCTGCTGGGCGCCTGTGCCAGTGACATTTCGCCGAGCACCGAGAACGGCGGCGATTCCGACGGCGGCGACGAGCTTGCCGAACTGCCGGGGCCGGGCGGCGCGCAGATCAGGTTCGCGGACGCTGGCGACTACTACTCGGCAACGGTCGATGCCAGCGGCAGCGACTGGGTCTATCTGGACGTGGACAGCCAGACGCAGGTGGCACCCGCTTCACCGCAAGGCTCGGAGGAATGGGATATCGCCTTCCTTGGCACCGCCATCAAGCTCAACGGCGGCGTATCCGGGACTCCGCCGGCTGGTTTCCCGGTGGTGGTGCACGCCGACAAGGTCGAGACTGATTCGAACTATCCGTTCGAAACCATCGACGGCGCGCCGCCCGAAGGCGCGGTGGACTACCTCAGCGACGAGGCTGGCGGCGCGTTCGCGCAAGCGCCGGACTACGCCATGACCCGCTATCCCGACGCCGATCGCAACCCCAATCTGCTGACCGGCGCCGGCGATCATGGCTGGTACTACGACAGCGGCCGCCTGAGCGGCAACGAAATCAGTGCGCGCGCCAACGTGGGCTATGTGCTGCGCACCGTCGAGTGCCGTTACTACAAGCTGCGCATGACCGGCTATGTGGACGGCAGCGGGGCCGCAGGCCGCCCGCATTTCGATCTCCTGGAGATCCCCGGCAATGAATGCACCGCCGGTGGCGAGGATGTCGCGCCGCTGGGGCTCGCCAGCTTCGAAATCGGCAGCGAAAGCACCGTCGGCCATGCCGACGCGTCCGGCGACGACGCCTGGGTCTATCTCGACCTGAGCAACGCCCAGCAGGTCGCGCCGGCCGAGCCGAGCAACGAAACGACTTGGGATATCGCGATGATGCGCTCGGACATCAAGATGAACGGTGGCGTCTCCGGCACCGGCGAAGTCGCGCTGGATGATCGTCAGGGCGCGGACTGGAGCATGATCGTCGCCGCCGGTGCCGCAGCCGAATGGCATGTCGACGAAGCCGAGGCGCTGGCCTTCGTCAACTATCCCCCGGCCGAGAACACCGGCGATGGTGCCTGCGGCGGCATCAACGGCGATTTTGGCTGGTACTACTACTCCGGCTTCTGTAACGATGGCGAGGGCATGCACCACATCTCGCCGCGCGATGTCGTCTATGTACTGCGCGGGCGCGACGGCAACTACTGGAAGTTGCGCATGCTGAGCTACTACGATGAGGCCGGAACTTCGGCCCAGCTATCCTTTGAATACGCGCCGATCGCGGCGCCCTGAGCGTTCCACTGAGACCGACGGAAGACCTATGTCCGATGACGCAAACCAGGATCTGATCGCCGCGCGCCGGCTCTACGCACAGAGTCAGCAGGGCGTGCTGTCCACGATCTCCAAGTCCATGGACGGATTCCCGTTCGGCTCCGTGATCACTTTCGCGCCGGATGCCACGGGTGCGCCGGTGATCCTGATTAGCGATATCGCCGAACACACGCGAAACCTCAAGGCCGATCCGCGCGTCTCCCTGATCGTGCTCGAAGGCGGCGGCGATGCGCAGGAAACCGGGCGCCTTACCGTGATCGGAGAAGCGCAGCGCGTGGGTGAATCCGAAGCGGTGGCGGAGCGCTATTACCGGCGATTCCCGCATGCCAGCGGCTACCATCAGGCACACGATTTTGCGTTCTACCGCATCCAGCCGGTGCGCATTCGCTACATCGGCGGCTTCGGGCGGATTCACTGGTATTCGCCGGATCAGGTGCTGCTGGCCAATCCTTTCGCCGGCAGCGCCGAGGACGGCATGATCCGTCACATGAACGAGGATCATGTCGAGGCGATGCGCGACTACTGTCGTCTGGCCGGAGTGGAATGTGCAGATGAAGCGCCGCGAATGTCCGGGGTGGATGCCAACGGCTTCGAACTGTTTATCGGCAAGCGCATGCTGCGTATCGATTTCGAGACGCCGGCCGCCACGCCCATTGAGGTGCGTCAGGCCTTGGTGGCGCTGGCCAAACGCGCCCGGGCGGCCGCGGCGGCGTGAACGGCGACAAGGCCGACAGCAAGCGCGGGCAGTGGATGGCGCGCCTGGCCCAGGCCGGCTTCTGGTTCTTCCTGATCAAGGGCCTGCTGTGGCTGCTGGTTCCGGCCACGGCCGCCTGGTTCGGCTTCGATTTCCTGGCGCACTGAGCGCCGCACGAACTCAGCGGTTCGTCGGATACAACACGATCTCACCCTTCCAGTCGAAGACGATGCCGTCGCGCCGGATTTCCACGATCCGCGGGCCGGCTTCGATCGTCTGACCTTCCAGGTACTTGCGCAACTCGATCATCGTCCAGCGCTTGGCCGGATCGTCGTTGTACACGTGCACGTCCACCGAGAACGACGGGAAGTTGCTGCGATAGTTCGGCGACATGTCGCGCAGCGCAGGGTAGGGGCTCGGTGCGTTTGACGATGGACCCGGGGCGGCACGCAACTCGTCTGCGCTGGGCGGTGCCACATCCGAGCGGTCGATCGGACCTGTCGGCGGCGGTAGCTCGCCCTGCCGTGTGTCCTGCGGGGCCAGCATCGGGGCCGGAGGCGTCGCGGGTGGTGCGCTGATTACCGGCGCTGCCGCGCGTGTCGCGGGGCGGGGCGCCGGCAGGAAATCATCCAGGTCGTTCAAGCCACGCGCGTCACGTATCACCTGCGGGGCCTCGGGCACGGGTGCGGACGAGACTGGCGCCGGTTCCTCGCGCCGCGCCGGCGGCGGGACGGGCTGGGTGATATCGGGCGCCGGAGCGTCGACGACGGCTGCGGGTGTCGGCGACGTGGACGGAGCCGGTCGCCACAGCAGCCAGATCGCGATGGCCGCGATCGCGACCACCACGGTCACGAGCAGCAGCCAGACGGCGACCGGCGCGCGCTGCTCCAGCGGCGCCTGGCCCGGCATCTGCGTGATCACCTGCACGCTGGGCGCTTGGCCGAGCTTGCGCTCCTGTTCGGCACGTCGCAGGGCATCGAGGATCACCGACATCAGCCGGCCTCCGGTGTCAGCGTGGGGCCCGGATCGTCCGCGCCGATGTGACCCAGCTGGATCTGGGTTTCCGCGCCGGCCAGGCCGTCCACCTGAAGACCATATTGGCGCTGAAAGCGACGCACCGCTTCGCGCAGTTCGGGATCGAATGTCGGGGACAGCGGCGCGGATGGCGCTCGCCCCTCGGCCTGGGCCAGCTTGCCGCGCAGCCACTGCACCGAGCTGCCCGCGCTACCGGGGGCGATCAGGGTGTCCGAAGTCTCGCGCCGCCACAGCATCAGATATTCACCGGTCCACAGCAGGTCGAGCTGCGACAGCGTCAGTTGCACCGAGCCCTCGGCGCTGAGGACTTCTGCGCTGTCCGTTCCCAGCGATAGCAGCAGCGTATGCAGGGTTTCGCCGAACGGCGTGCGCAGCGTCAGGATCGCCGGTCGGTTGAGACCGCCGAGGTCGGCCCATCCGCCTTGTGACTTGAAGCATTCCAGCCCCTGCTGCGACAGCGCCTCGCAGACATTGCTGCCGGTCGGCACGCTGTAGTCGCTGCCCCAGCGCGCGATCAGCTGATCCATCAGCCGCGCCAACGGCATCGGCTGTTCGATCAAGGCCACCGCAGCGCTTTCGTCGCCGGCTGGCGGCGCGATGTCGGTCGATGGCGCCACAACGGGCAGCACCTCCGCGGCCGGCTCGGCTTGCGACTCCGCAATGGCCGGCGTTTGCTCGACCTCCGCCATCGGCGCCGGCACGGCATTGCGCTGAACGATGGCGGCGATCAGCCCGACCACTGCGATCAGCAGCACCGCGGCCGCCGCGATCCAGCTCCAGTGCGGGCCGCGTGGACTGTGGGCGGCGACCACGCGGGCACCGAGCGCTTCGCGCGCCGCACCGCGCACGATCTCGGCGGTGACCTGGCGCGTACCGCTGGCGTAGGCGCCAAGCAGGGCGCGGTCGCACAGCACGTTGATGAGGCGGGGTATGCCGCCGGTCAGGCGGTGGATCTGGGCCACCACCGGCGGCGGAAACGTCATCGCATCGCCACCGGCCACGCGCAGGCGGTGCGCGATGTACTGACGCGCCTCGTCGACGTTGAGCGGCTCCAGGTGATAGCGCGCGGTGATGCGCTGTGACAGCTGGCGCAGTTCAGCCCGCGACAGCAGTTCCGCGAGTTCCGGCTGGCCCACCAGCATGATGCGCAGCAGCTTTTCCTTGTGCGTTTCGAGATTGGTCAGCAGGCGGACCTGTTCGAGCACGTCGGGCGAGAGGTTCTGCGCCTCGTCGATGATCAGCACCGTGCGTCGGCCGCGCGCATGGGCATCCAGCAGGTAGACGTTGAGCCGGTCGACCAGGCCCTTGAGCGTGGCGTCGCCGGTGTAGGCAATGCCGAGTTCGTCGCAGATCGTCTGCAGGAACTCGAGTTCGTTCTGGCGCGGATTGAGCACCACCGCCACGTCCACGTTGTCGAGTTTCTGCTCCAGCAGCGTGCGCACCACCGTGGTCTTGCCGGTACCGACTTCGCCGGTCAGCTGGACGAAGCCGCCGTATTGCCCGGTGCCGTACAGCAGATGGCCCAGCGCCTCCTGATGGCGCGGCGACAGGTACAGGTAGGCCGGATCCGGGGTGATCGAAAACGGCATTTCCCGGAGCTGGAAATAGGCGAGGTACAAGTCGGAACCGAGGTGCTAGGAACAGTGGCGGCAGTATAGCGGCCGGCGTGCGGCTGCGGCTTTGAGCGCAGGGGAGAGCGGTGTTTCGCGCAAAGGCGCCGGGCACAAGCTTTTATTGTTTGCTTTGTGTCTTGGCGCCTCTGCGCGAACTCAAGGCTCTGTTGGGGGCCTTATGGTTAGCAGCATGTCGACGTGGGCGATGCCGTCCTCGTCGTAGGCTTCGCCGCTGCGCACGAAGCCGAGACTGCCGTAGAACGGCTCCAGATGCTGCTGCGCGGACACCAGGATATTCGCGCCGGCAAAGCGCTGCTGGCAGCCCTGAATGCCGACACGCATCAGCTCGCGGCCCAGGCCGGTGCCGCGCTCCGAGCGTTTCACCACGACCCGGCCGAGCGCCGGATACTCGGACTTCACGCCCGGCGGCACCAGCCGCAGATAGGCCTTGAGCTCGCCGCTGTCATCGACGCCACACAGATGCAGGCAGTCGGGGTCGCGCCCGTCCATATCGGGAAACACGCAGTTCTGTTCGACCACGAAGATCTCGCTGCGCAGGCGCAGGCTTGCGTAGAGCAGCTCACGCGGCCACTCGTTCCAGGAGTGCCAGGACCAGTTCACTGTGGTCATTGTTCGGATTGTTGGCGGTAGGCGCTGGGCGAGACGCCGGTCCAGCGGCGGAACGCGCGCGAGAAGCTGCTGCTGTCCGAGAAGCCGAGCAGATAGGTGATCTCGGCCACGCTGTAGCGCGCGTCGTGAATATACGACAGCGCCAGTTCGTGGCGCGTGTTCGTCAGCAGGGACTCGTAGCTGACGCCGATCTCGGCGAGTTTGCGTTGCAGGCTGCGCAGGCTCATGTGCAGCGTCGCGGCCACCTTCTCGGCGCTGGGCTCGCCGCGTGACAGCAGGTCGATCAAGGCCGCGTGGACGCGGGCGCGGATGTCGGAGCGCTCCAGTTCGGCCAGCAACCGTACCAGCACCTGCTCGTTGTGGCGGGCCAGCTCCGGGTTGGCGTCGGCCAGCGGCTTTTCCAGCGTGGCGCGGTCGAAGATCAGCACATTGTCATCGGCCGCGAACTCGACCGGGCAGCGGAACACGTCCAGGAACGCCTGCGGATCGACGGGTTCGGGGCGTCGCAGACGAATCCGCAGCGGCGAATAGTCACGACCGACACGGCTGCGGCAGGTGCGCACGAAGATCGAGACGAAGGCATCGATTGCCTCGTCGGCGGGCGCCGGTCCGTCGCCCGGCAGCGTGATTCTCAGTTTGTATACCTCGCCGACACGGTCCAGGCCGAGTCCGCCGGTGTTGCTGACCACGCGAAAGTAACGCTCGATCTGTTCGAAGGCTTCGCGCAGCGTCGAGGCCGAAGCCGAGGCAAAGCCCAGCGCGTGGAAGGTCGTGGGCGTCAGATAGCGGGAGACCTTCAGGCCCAGCGTTTCATCGCCGCTGGCCTCCACGGCCAGTCTCCAGAAGGCCGTGAGCTTGTCCTGCGGATAGCGCGCGGTCGGATCGTCGAGCAGTTTGCGATCAAGCCCGGCGCGGTCGAGCAGCGGCATGCTGTCGATTCCGGCGGCGTCGAGCGCGCGCGCGATTGCACGCGCCCAGCTGCTCAGCGTTGACGCGGTGCCGCTCGGGGCGTGGCGTCTGCGGTCATGCGCTTGGCAGCTGATGTCATGCTCCGGCGGCGCGCCGGGCACAGACTCGATACGAGACACGATACTTCGCTCGGAGGGGTTGCTCGATGCAGGAGCATAAGCGCAATGCGCAAACGATGACCACGCAGGACAGGATCAACGCGATCAAGTCCGAGGTGACAGCGGCCGGCAACGAATGGCGCCGACGCCTGCCGTGGCTGCGCCACAACGATGCGATCGGCAGCGCGATCCTGCTGCTGTCGCTGAGCGGTATGGTCGCCAGCGGCTGGCTGTATCTCGCCGGCGCCATGGCCTGGTGGCTGTGCATACCGGTGACGGCGTTCTTCGCCTCGCTCACGCACGAGCTGGAGCACGACCTGATCCACCGCATGTATTTCCGCGGCAACGCCTTGGCCCACAACCTGATGATGGGGCTGGTGTGGCTGGCGCGGCCGAGCACGATCAATCCGTGGATCCGGCGCAATCTGCATCTCAATCACCATAAGCATTCCGGCACCGCCACGGACATCGAGGAACGCGCCATCACCAACGGTGAGTCCTGGGGCCCGCTGCGTCTGCTGATGGTGGGCGACAACATCATGTCGCTGATCCTGCGTGTGCTGCGGCTGCGTGATCGCGAGCTGCGGCGGCGGCTGATGCTGCGCGGCTTCGCCTCGTATTTCCCGCTGGGCTGGCTCAACTGGGGCAGCTGGTATGCCTTCGTCGGCTTTCATCTGATCGACGGTGCGGCCCGAATCGCCGGTACGCCGATCGCCTGGTCGGTCGGTACGATGTCCGCGTTCGGCGTGATCGATGCGGTGGTCGTGGTGCTGGTCGCGCCCAATGTGCTGCGCACCTTCTGCCTGCACTTCGTCAGTTCCAACATGCATTACTACGGCGATGTCGAGGACGGCAACGTGCTGCAGCAGACCCAGGTTCTGAATCCCTGGTGGCTGCTTCCGGCGCAGCTGTTCTGCTTCAACTTCGGCAGCACTCACGGCATTCATCATTTCGTGGTCAAGGAACCGTTCTACATCCGCCAGCTCACGGCCGCGCGGGCGCACAAGGTGATGCGCGAGATGGGCGTGCGCTTCAATGATCTGGGCACCTTCAGACGCGCCAATCGTTATGGCGTGGACGAGCGGGCCTCGCGCGAATCGGTGGAACCCGGCGCCAACACCGCGAACGCTTGAGCCGTCGAAGTCGCGGCCCTCAGCGCTGGAACGGATAGATGCTGCCCAGGCCCAGGATCTGCGTCAGCCGGTCCAGCGCGGTGCGCGATTCGTCAAGCAGATTGGGGTCGGCGAGGTCGGCCAGCACCAGGCGGTCGCGATAATGCGTCCGCACCCAGTCGCGTAGCGCATCGAGCTTGGCCGCGTCGATCCAGCACATCGGATTGACGGCGGCGCGTTCGGCCTCGTTGAGCACTACGCGCAGCCGCAGGCAGGCCGGACCGCCGCCGTTGCGCATCGATTGCCGCAGATCGAACACCAGGGCATCGACGATCGGATTGTCCGGGGCCTCCACGATGCGTTCGATCTCGGCCCAGACTTTGACGTTCTCGCGGCATTCCTGCGCCACCACCAGATGCATGCGCCCGTCCGGGGTGCACACCAGCTGGCTGTTGAACAGGTACGAACCGATCGCGTCCTCGACCGAAACGCGATCGCGCGGCACTTCGATCAGCACCGCTGCACGCGCACCACGCCAGTGGGCGGACAGCCAGCGCTTCAGTGCGTCCACATCGTGGAACGCGTCCTGGTGATAGAGCAGCACTTCGCGATTGCCGACGGCGATCACGTCGTTGTGGAACACGCCCTGGTCGATCACCGCCGGGTTCTGCAACAGGTGCAGGGTGCGTGCGGGATCGAGTTCGTGCAGGCGCGCGATCGCCTCGCAGGCGGCGCGCGTCTGCCGGGCCGGATAGTTCTCCGGCGCCGGTTCGGCCTCGCTGCCCTGGCCGTAGACGAACAGTTCCAGACCGGCTTCGCCGTACTCCGCGCACAGCCGCGTGTGATTGGCGGCGCCCTCGTCGCCGAGTGCCGGGGTGGATTGCAGCGGTGCATGATGAATGAAGTGCGCCGCGTCCTCGAACACCGCGCGCAGAACCCGTGACGTGGTCTCGGGCTCGAACGAACGGTGCAGATTGCTGCACAGGTTGGCTGGCGTGAAATGGACCTTGCGGTCCGCCGCGTCGGCGCTCGGCGAGACCGTGGCGGCATTGGCCGTCCACATGCTGGACGCGGAGCTGACGGCCGCGAGCAGGCCGGGTGCTTCGTGCCACACCTTTTCCAGTACCCGAGCCTCCTTGCCGACATAGCCCAGTGCGCGCAATGCGCTCAGATTGGGACGCTCCTGCGGCGGCAGCACGCCCTGCGTCAGTCCGAGCTTCGCCAGCGCCTCCATCTTGTCCAGCCCTTGCAGGGCCGCTTCTCGCGGATTCGAGGCCTGATCGGCATTGCGCGCCGACGCCACGTTGCCGAAAGCGAGGCCCGCGTAGTTGTGCGTGGGGCCGACCAGGCCGTCGAAGTTGGCTTCCACGGCGGCAAGGGATTCGACGGGTGCGTGAGCTTCGGGCATGGCTTGGCGCGCGGGCGGTTCGGGGAGGCTCAGTGTGCCAGTCCCGGCCCGCGGACCGTAAACCTGTAGACTGGCGCGGACGGCGCCGTCTGGCGCCGGTGCTCGTTGCGGGGGCGGCGGGTTCGCATCGAACCGAATCGATACCGATTCGCCGGGGGACGTCAATGCTGGTCAAGTATCTGTTGCTGCCGCTGGGCTTTGCCCTGATCCGGCTGCTGGCTTTCACCTATCGCTTTCGGGACGGCACGCCCCGCCCGGGCGCGGATGGAAAGCCCTATCTCCTGGCGATCTGGCACCAGAACCTGTTCGGCGGGATTCTTGCGCAGACCGGTCGCCGCCATACCGTGATCGTGTCGCGCTCGCGCGACGGTGATCCGGTGGCCTATCTGTGTTCGCGGCTCGGTCATGCCGTGGTGCGCGGCAGCTCGCGCAAGCGCGGCATCGACAAGGGCGGCAAGGAAGCCAAGGACGAGATGATCGATTTCCTCAAGGCCGGGCTTCCCGGTGCGGTGACCGTGGACGGACCGAGCGGCCCGGCCCATGTGGTGAAGCCCGGCATCATCGAAATGGCCCGGCAATCGGGTGCGCCGATCGTGCCGTACTTTCCGATGCCGGCGCGCTACTGGCGCTTCAAGAGCTGGGATGCGTTCCGTCTGCCGAAGCCGTTCTCGCGCATCGACATTCACTACGGTGCGCCCGTTCATGTTCCGGCGGATACGAGATTCGAGGACTTCGCCCTGCATCAGGCGGCGATCGCCGATTCCCTCCAGCAGATGGAACTGCTGGTCTGCGGCCCTGCCGTTGCGACCAAGCCCAGACCGGCGCTGGGCGCCGGCTGAACACGGCACGCGGAGTTCGGCCGTGTCGCGGTACTAGCTTCGCGAAGGCCTGCGAGCGATTACACTGGTCGAAATCCGCAGCGGAAAGATCATGGCCAAGCCCAATTACCAGTTCGACAAGCGACAACGCGAGCTGCAGAAGAACAAGAAGCAGGAAGAAAAGCGTCAGAAGAAGCTGTCGCGCAATCCGACCGATGCGCCGGCCGACTCCGAGCAGGAGCCACCGCGATGAGCAAGGGCATGGATCGCAAGAAGGAAACCAAGAAGAAGCCGGCTTTGACGTTGCTCGAAAAGCGTGCCGTCAAGGCCGAGAAGCAGAAAAAGCGCTAGTCGCCGTTGTCCCCCCGTTCGTGACGATCGCAGCGTTTCCCCGATGGCCGCAGGGCTTGACGAGCGGTGACGCCGGTCCGCCATTTCGTGTCTCCATTCCATGAAAATTCCCAAGGGCCTGCAACCGCTGGTTGAAGAAGGGCTGATCGACGAGGTCGTGCGCCAGCTTCAGAGCGGCAAGGAAGCGGCGGTGTTCGTGGTGCGAAGCGGCGGCCGGACCTGCTGCGCCAAGGTCTACAAGGACGCGGAACATCGCGGATTCCACCGGCTTGCCGAATACCAGGAAGGACGCAAGGCCCGTGGCAGCCGTGACGCCCGTGCCAAGGGGCGACGCGGTCGGCATGGCCGTTCGGTGCAGGAAGCCGAATGGAAGAACGCCGAGGTGGACGCCTTGTACCGGCTCGCCGCTGCCGGTGTGCGCGTGCCGGAGCCGATGGGCGTGTTCGGCGGGGTGCTGCTGATGGAGCTGGTCACCGCAGACGACGGCCTGCCGGCGCCGCGCCTCAATGAAGTGGAAATGAGCCGGGAACAGGCGCTGCAATGGCATGCCTTCATGATCGAGCAGATCGTGCGCATGCTCTGCGCCGGCCTGATCCACGGCGATCTGTCCGAGTACAACGTGCTGGTCGACGGCAATGGGCCGGTCGTGATCGACCTGCCGCAGGCCGTGGACGCGGCGAGCAACAACAATGCGTTCAGCATGCTGCTGCGCGACGTCAACAACATGCGCTCCACCTTCGGACGCGCCGCGCCCGAGCTGCTGAGCACGCACTACGCGCAGGAGATGTGGGCACTGTTCCAGGCCAGCGAACTGCGTCCGGATTCGGTGCTGACGGGCGAGTTCGAATTCGACGACCGCGAGGTGGACCTCGACGGCGTACTCGATGAGATCGAGGATGCGCGTCTCGAAGCCGAAGCGCGCCAGCGCGGGCGCGAAGAGGCCGACGAGGACTGAGCGAGTCCTCAATTGTCGGCGATCTGATTCTCGGGCCATACCGCCTGGACGCCATCGCCGGCAGCACCCGCGTCACCTTGGCTTAAGCCTGGCCCCTCTAGTCTTCCCTTGATTGCGCCTATCGCGGCGTGAATACGCAGTGCCAGTGACGGCTCACGGCACGGCGAAGGGAGAATACCTGTGACGAAGCTCAAGACGCTGGCCCGGTGTGCAGTCGGCACGGACCGTCCCTGGCGGGCGCGAGGACGCCTGGCGGCGCTGTTGCTGGCGGCCTTGCTGAGCGCCTGCGCGTCCACGCCCAGCGCCCCGGAGCGCGATTTCGACAGCCCGGCCGCCGCGTCATCGCCGGTGCAAGCCAGCCAGCCGCAGCCGCGGACCTTGCCCGGCGGCATCGAGCCCACCGTCATCGCAGACCCGCAGCCTGGCGAGAATGGCGAGGTCGATCCGAACGTCGTCGGCTTCCCCGAGCCCAAGGACCCGCTGATCCGCATCAATCGCGCGATCTTCGCGTTCAACGACGTGACCTATCGCTACGCGCTGATCCCGCTGGCCAGGGGCTACCAGAAGGTGCCCAAGCCGGTGCGCACCGGCATCGGCAATGTGTTCAACAATATCAAGATGCCGATTCACGCGGTCAATCATCTGGCGCAGGCCAAGCCCAAGGCAGCCGGGCGCGATGTCCTGCGATTCGTCGTCAACAGCACCGTGGGTCTGCTCGGCATTTTCGATCCGGCCGATAGCTGGCTCGGCATGAAGCGCGAAACCACCGGCTTCGCCGATACCCTGTCGCGCTACGGCAGCGGTTACGGCACCTACATCGTGCTGCCGTTCTTCGGGCCATCCGATCTGCGCAGTGGCGCCGGCGTGGTGGCCGACTACTTCCTCAACCCGATCCCGTACCTCGTGGACCAGCCCGAATCCACGGTGATCACCAGCTTCGACGGGTTCCAGTCGTTCGCACCCTCGGCCGAGAGCTACACCACGCTGCGTGAAAAGGCCGAAGACCCGTACATTTTCTTCCGCAATCTGCACCTCGAAGGCCTGCAGCGCGACGACATCTACGGCAAGAAGGGGGAAAGCCCGGAATGAGCCCGATCCGCGGCCTGAGCCGCCACCCGGTATGGGTGCTGCTGGCCTTCCTGATCGTGGCGGCGGGCCTCACGGCGTTCGTGAGTCGCTTCGAGGTCAATGCCTCGGCCGATACGCTGATCTCCGAAGGCAACCGTCTGTACATCGAGAATCGCGTCGTGCAGCAGCGCTTCTCGCCCGAGGAGTTCATGTTCGTAGCCTACGAGCCGCGCCAGCGCAGCATCTTCGACCCGGCCTCGCTGGACGATCTGCGCAGCATGTCCGCCGCCATCGAGAAGCTGGAACGGGTCAAGTCGGTGCGTTCGCTGGTCAATGTTCCGTTGATCCCGGCCGATGCCTCGATCGGGCTGGACAGCGGCTTCAATCCTGACGACTGGACAATGCAAAACCGCAGCTTCAGCCCGCAGCGGCTCAAGCAGATTCTCAGCGGTCATCCGATCTACGAAGGCCTGCTGGTCAACAGGAAACAGACCGCCACGGCCTTGCAGGTGCTGTTCAGAAGCAACGCCAAGCTCGATGAGCTGAATCGCCAGATCACGCAAATCCAGGCCAAGCGGCTCGACGGCAAACTCGGCGAGGACGATGAAGCCGCGCTTGAAGACCTGAAGCAGCAGACCGCGCCGATCGAAAAGGAACTGCGCCTGCAACGCGCTGACGAGGTCGATGCGATTCGCGGCATCGTGGCCGGCTACGAGGACGACGCCAACATCTACCTCGGCGGTATCCAGGTGCTTGGCGTGGATCTGATCCGCATGGTGGGCAAGGACCTCAAGGTGTTCGGCATCGCCGTGACGGCGATGATCGGCATCGTGCTGATGTTGATCTTCCGCCGTTTGCTGTGGGTGGCGCTGCCGCTGGCCTGTTGTGCCGTCAGCGTGCTGATGACGGTGGGATTGTTCGGCCTGCTGGGCCTCAAGGCCACGGTGATCTCGGCCAATTTCATGGCATTGCAACTGGTGCTGACGCTGGCGATCGTGGTGCATCTGATCGTCCAGTACCGCGAGGAACAGGGCAAGGACGAAGCCGCCGATGTGCGCACCCTGGTGGAGCGCACCCTGCGCGAGAAGATCGGTCCCTGCCTGTATGCCGGGCTCACCACGTCCGTGGGTTTCGCTTCGCTGATTCTGTGTGACATCCAGCCGGTGCGGGCCTTCGGCCTGATGATGATCGTGGCGATGGGCGTGTCCATACTCACCAGCCTGATCCTGTTCCCCACGGCGATGCTGCTGCTGGGTCGGCGCGACCGCGCGCAAAGCGACCGCTGGACCCAGGCCGTGACCGGTGCCCTGTCCGGACTCGCCTTGCGGCGCAGTGGTCTGATGATCGTGGCCGGCGTCGCACTGCTCGGTGCCAGCATTGCCGGCGCGATGCTGCTGGACGTCGAAAACAGCTTCATCAATTACTTCAAGGATTCCACGCGGATACACAAGGAACTGGCTTTCGTCGATCGCGAGATGGGCGGCTCCACGCCACTGGACGTGGTCTACCACCTGCCGGATGGCGGCCCGAAAAGCGGAAACCTGGTGCTGCGCGCCGAATCCGTGCAGATGGCGCAGCGCATCCAGGCCGTGCTGGAACAGCAGCCGGCGATGGGCACGGTGCTGTCGATCGTCAACTTCACCGAGCTGGCGCGCGGGCTCAACGGCAATCGGCCGCTGACCGAAACCGAACTCACGGCCGTGTACTGGACCCTGGACGATTCCCTGCGCAAGGACCTCGTCGGCAGCTATTTCTCGGAAGACAGCGGCGAACTGCGTCTGTCCGCGCGAATCCAGGACACCACCGAAGGTCTGGACCGCGGCGAACTGCTCGATACCCTGCATCGCCAGATCGAGGCGCTCGGCCTCGACCGTGACGACTACCAACTCACCGGTCTGCTGGTGTTGTACGAGGATCTGCTGGAGCGACTGTTCACCTCGCAGGAACTGACGCTGGGCGTGGTCTTCGTGGTGCTGGGGCTCGCGTTCTGGGTGATCTTCGGCTCGCTGCGCGTGGCATTGATCGCGCTGGTGCCGAACATCCTGTCGTCGCTGGTGGTGCTGGGTATCATGGGGTGGCTGCGCATTCCACTGGACTTCATGACCATCACCATCGCCTCGGTCGCCATGGGTATCGCCGTGGACGATACGATCCACTATGTGCATCGCGTGCGCCAGGAACAAAAAAGCGGTGCCGACATGGCTGAAGCGATCCGTCGCAGTCATCGCAGCGTGGGCGCCGCATTGATCTACACCACGCTGATTCTGGTGCTGGGTTTCGCCCTGCTGGCGTTCTCGGACTTCGTGCCGACCCTATTGTTCGGGCTGTTGTCCGGTACCGCGATGCTGGTGGCGCTGATCGCCGATCTGCTGCTGCTGCCAGCCTTGCTGCTGCGCTTGGGTGGCAAACAGCCGGCGGCGAGCACCTGAATCCCCAAGGAAGCGCAGCCATGCACCGATATCCGATTCGCCCGATCGAGGCCCTGGGGCCCCTGTGTCTGGCCTTGAGCGCGTTCTTCGCCGCGCCTGCCCAGGCCTGGGGGCCGGTCGGCCATCGCGTGGTTGCGGAACTGGCGTATGGGCAGCTGAGCCCTGCCGCCCGCCAGCACGTGGACGCCCTGCTGACGCAGGAGCCCGGCGCCACGCTCGGTTCGATCGCGAGCTGGGCGGACGAGACGCGCAGCCAGGAGACCTACGCCTGGCACTACGTCAATTTTCCGCGCGGACAATGCGAGTACCTGCCGGAACGCGACTGCCCGGGCGGACAATGCGTGGTCGCACAGATCGACCGCCAGCTGGCCGTGCTTGCCTCGGATGCGGAACCGCAAGCGCGTCTCATCGCGCTGAAGTACGTCGTGCATTTCATCGGTGACATCCACCAGCCCCTGCACGGTTCCTTCGGCGACGATCGTGGCGGCAATACCTATCAGCTCCAGGCAGACGGGCAGGGCAGTAATCTCCACGCCTGGTGGGACTCCGGCATGATCCACCGGCACGGTCTGGACGCCGCACAGCTCGTCGACGAACTGCGCGAAGAAGGTCCGATCCGACATGACCAACAGGCCGGACCGCGCGATTGGGCGGTGGAGGACTGCCGGATCATTTCCAGCCCCGGCTTCTATCCGGAGCACAAGCTGGCGGCGGCCCGCTATCAGCGCAACTGGTGGCCCACGCTGGATATTCGACTGCGTACCGGCGGCGCGCGCCTGGCGGCTGCCTTGAATCAGACACTCGCGGACTGAACGCCGCGTGTTCGGCACTACGGTTCGCCTGGATTCGGCGCATACTGGTGCGACTGCATGAAGCCAGCTCGGCTTCGTCGTCCCCGAGGACGCTTCCAGCCTGGATCGCTGGCTGCCGACAAGCCCGCAGCCCCGTCCCTAGTCTGGAGTCTGTTTTGACCGTTTATCCAATCGCCTTGCCATTTTCCGCTGATCGCCGCGGCGGTTCGCGTGTGGCCGTGTATCTGCGCGGTTTGCGGAGTCATTGCGCATGAGCGTTCTCGACACTGCGGCGCCGATGCCCGTGGCCACTGCGCTTGCGCCGCTGCTGACCGCTGGCGAGCCGCCGGCCTTCAGCGTGCTGCGCGCCGAAGGTGGTTCGGCATTCGTGCTGGTCTGCGACCATGCCAGCGCACGCATTCCCCGCTCGCTGGACTCGCTCGGCCTGAGCGAAGGCGAACGCGCCAGCCATATCGCCTGGGACATCGGCGCCGCGGCGGTCGCGCAGGCCCTGTCCGAGCGGCTCGATGCGAGCCTGATCCTGCAGAACTATTCACGCCTGGTGGTGGACTGCAACCGGCCGCCGCACAGCCCCGAATTCATCGCCACTCAGAGCGAGTGGGGGCAGGTGAGCGGCAATCTGCGCCTGAGCGCGGACCAGGCGGCAGCTCGGCAGACCCAGATATTCAAGCCGTATCACGCAGCAATCACGACGCTGCTCGATCAGCGCGTGCGTGCGCGACAACCCACGATCCTGATCGCCGTCCACAGTTTCACGCCGGTGTATCGCGGTGACTCACGGCCTTGGCATATCGGCCTGATGTATCGTCAGGATCGCGGTCTGGCCGCCGAGATGCTCAAGCGCCTGGGGCGCGATGAACGTCTCACCGTGGGCGACAACGAACCCTATGCGATCGACGACGATCTGGACCACACCTTGCCGCTGCATGGCGAAACACGTGGTATCGCGCACGTCGGCATCGAAATCCGCCAGGACCTGATCGCCGACGAGGCCGGACAGAAGAACTGGGCCGGGCGACTGGCCAGTCTGCTCAAGCAACTCCCTGCGGCACTCGCAACGGCCTGACACCGCCGATTCCAGTCCCGCGACATTCACAGCGCTCCTCGCGCACTTCGAGACATGGCATGCAGATTCGCGTCGGTTACGAACTGATCTACGACTTCCCCAAGCCCACGCCGCTGATCCTCACGCTCAACGTCCACTACAGTCGCGCGTCGGACCTGATGCAGCCGGATCACCTGATCACCACGCCCTCGGTGCCGGTCACGGCCTACCGCGACAGTTTCGGCAACTGGTGCTCGCGTCTGGTGGCACCGCAAGGCCGCATGCGCATGACCGCCGACGCCGTGGTCCGGGATTCCGGGCTGCCGGAAATCGTGGTCCCCAACGCCTGGCAGCACGAGGTGCAGGATCTGCCGGCCGAGACCCTGGTGTATCTGCTGGGCAGCCGCTACTGCGAAACCGACCGGCTGTCCCAGATTGCCTGGGGCCTGTTCGGCAACGCCCCGCTGGGCTGGGCGCGGGTGCAGACGATTTGCGACTTCGTGCACAACCACATCCGCTTTGGCTACGAGCACGCCAACGCCACCAAGTCCGCCCTGCAGGCCTACCACGATGGCGCCGGAGTCTGCCGCGACTACGCGCATCTGGCGATCGCCTTCTGCCGCTGCATGAATATCCCGGCGCGTTACTGCACCGGCTATCTCGGAGACATCGGCATGCCGCCGCCTTACGGCCCGATGGACTTCGCCGGTTGGTTCGAGGCCTATCTGGACGGCAACTGGTACACCTTCGATGCGCGCAACAATCAGCCGCGTATCGGTCGCGTACTGATTGCGCGCGGTCGAGACGCGGCGGACGTGGCGATCAGCACCGCCTTCGGCGAAAACATTCTCGAAAGCTTCAAGGTCTGGACCGACCAGGTCGGGTAGCCGCAGCGGGCAGGCACGCGGCCGTCCAGGTGATTCGGAGCGTGGTGCGACCTTAGCTGTGATTGACCGGCATCAATGCGCATCGCGGCGGCGGGCCCCAAGCTGCCGGAATGAAAATCGGTTTGCCCAAGCCGCGCCCACGCGCACCACGCCATTGTCGATCTCGTCCGCACCGGTCTGAACTCGATCGGGGCCGAGCGGTCCGCTCCGAGCGGGTTTGGCGTGCGGCATTCATTCGTGGGCTGCTCGGTAGCGGCACGCTGGTCCTCGGCGCCTGCGTGTCGATGGCGCCGTCGTACGAGGCCCCGCCGCTGCCGGCGCCACCGCGCTACGCCGAGTCCGTCGCCGTCGCCGAGGGGCCATCCGCAACGGCGTCCGGGATCGTCTGGTCTCAATTCTTCACCGACCCGGCGCTGCGCGCCCTGATCGCCCAGGCGCTGCACAACAGCCGCGATCTACGCCTTGCGGTGTTGCGCGTCGAAGAGGCGAGGGCGCTCTATGGGATCCAGCGTTCAGAGCTGTATCCGGTGCTCGGAGTGAATGCTTCCGGTACGCGTGCGCACACTCCCGCCGACCTCAGCTATACCGGTCAATCCCAGGTCGCCAGCCAGTACCGGGCGGGCCTGCAGGTGCCGGTCTGGGAACTCGATTTCTGGGGACGCGTGCGCAATCTGCGCGATGCTGCGCTCGGCGAATACCTGGCCACGGAAGCTGCACGCCGCGCCGCAACGTTGAGCTTGATCGCCCAGGTCGCGGATGGGTATCTGAGTCTGCGTGAGCTCGACGAGCGTCTCGCCATTGCGCAACAGACCATCGACAGTCGCGCGGAGTCCCTGCGCATCTTCCGGCGTCGCTACGAAGTCGGCGCAACCTCCAAGCTCGACCTGGCACAGGTTGAAACCCTGCTGACCCAGGCGCAGGCGCTCGGCGCGCAACTCGAGCAGACCCGCGCGCTGCAGCGCCATGCGCTGATGCTGCTGGTCGGCGGCCCTCTGACAGAGCTTCCGGACGGCGCGGGCGTCGGTGATGAGAACCTGATGCGTAGTCGTCTCGACCCCGGTCTGCCCTCCGACCTGTTGCTGCAGCGGCCGGACATCGTCGCCGCGGAACAGCGTCTGCGTGCGGCCAATGCCAACATCGGCGCGGCGCGCGCCGCGTTCTTCCCCAGCATCAGCCTGACCGGCTCGTACGGAAGCGCCAGCGCCGAACTCGAAGGCCTGTTCGGGTCGGGCAGCGAGGCCTGGTCGTTCTCGCCCAGCATCTCCCTGCCGATCTTCGATGCCGGCCGCCGCCGTTCCGCCCTGGCGCTGGCCGAAGTGCGCCGCGACCTGTCGGTCGCGAACTACGAAAAGACCATTCAGTCCGCGTTCCGCGACGTCTCCGACGCCCTGTCCTCGCGGCGCTGGCTGGCGCAGCAGGTGGCCTACCTGGAGGCCGCCGTGGCGGCACAGTCGGAACGCGCGCGTCTGGCCCAGAAGCGCTACGACTTCGGCGCCGCGCCCTATTTCGAAGTGCTGGACGCACAGCGCGACCTGCTGTCCGCGCAGCAGCAACTGGTGCAGCTGCGTCGCGCGGTGCTGTCCAGCCGGGTCCGTCTCTACGCCGCGCTCGGCGGCGGTCAGGACGCCGCCGCTTCCCTGGTTCCGTAAGCCGCTTCCATGCACATGAATCCTTCAATCAAGAACAAACTGGTGCCGCTCGCGGTGCTGATCGCCGTCCTGGCGACGGTCGGTTTCACCTGGACCCAGATGCGGCCCAAGGGGCCCGGTTCGACCTTCATCAGCGGCAACGGCCGGATCGAGGCCACCGAGATCGACGTGGCCGCCAAGCTGGGCGGCCGCATCACCGAGATCTTCGTCAACGAGGGCGACTTCGTGCACAGCGGCGACGTGCTGGCGCAGATGCAGATCGACGTGCTGGAGGCACAGCGCAACGAGGCGCGGGCCTACCAGGCGCAAGCCGAAAACGCCGTGACCAGCGCCGAGGCGCAGGTTGCCGTGCGCCGCAGCGAGCTGGCCGCGGCGCGTGCCGTGGTGGTCCAGCGCGAGGCGGAACTCGACGCCGCACAGCGGAGGCTGGCGCGATCCGAGACGCTGGCGGAGGATGGCGCCACTTCGATCCAGCAACTCGACGACGATCGTGCCTCGGTGCGCCGCGCCGAAGCCACGCTGGTGGCGGCCAGGGCGCAGGCGACGGCGTCGCGAGCCACCATCGATGCCGCCGAGGCGCAGGTGGTCGGCGCACGTTCGGCGAGCACCGCGGCCGAAGCCACCGTGGCCCGGATCGAAGCCGATATCCGGGACGGACAGCTCAAGGCGCCGCGCGACGGTCGTGTGCAGTACCGCATCGCGCAGCCCGGCGAGGTCGTCGGCGGCGGCGGCAAGGTGCTCAATCTGGTGGACCTCGGCGATGTCTACATGACCTTCTTTCTGCCCGAGACCGTGACCGGACGTGTCGCCATGGGCGACGAAGTGCGCCTGGTGCTCGACGCGGCGCCGGGTTACGTGATCCCGGCACGGGTTTCGTATGTCGCCAGCACCGCACAGTTCACGCCCAAGACCGTGGAGACCGCCAGCGAACGGCAGAAGCTGATGTTCCGTGTCAAGGCGCAGATCGACCGTGCGCTGCTGCAGCGGTATCTCGCGCAGGTCAAGACCGGCCTCCCCGGTGTCGCCTGGGTCCGGCTGGACGATACGGCACCGTGGCCGACGGAACTGAACACGCAGGTTCCGGAATGAGCGACGAGTCCGCGCGCCGGCCGGTCGCCCGGCTGGCCGGCGTCGGTCTGCGCTATCGCAAGACTGTCGCGCTCGACGCGATCGACCTGGTAGTGCCCGGCGGCCGCATGGTCGGCCTGATCGGGCCGGACGGTGTCGGAAAGTCCAGCCTGCTCGCCCTGATCGCCGGCGCGCGGGCGGTGCAGCAGGGACGGGTCGAGGTGCTCGGCGGCGACATGGCCAGCGCGCGCCACCGCGAGGCGGTGTGTCCGAATATCGCCTACATGCCGCAGGGACTGGGCCGGAATCTGTATCCGACGCTGTCGGTGGAGGAGAACCTCCAATTCTTCGGCCGCCTGTTCGGCCACAACGCCGCGGAGCGGCGCCGGCGCATCGACGAATTGACCGCCGCCACCGGGCTGCGCCCCTTCCTGAACCGACCGGCCGGCAAACTCTCCGGCGGCATGAAACAGAAGCTGGGTCTGTGCTGTTCGCTCATCCACGATCCGGAACTGCTGATTCTCGACGAGCCGACCACCGGCGTCGATCCGTTGTCGCGCAAGCAGTTCTGGGACCTGATCGAGCGTATCCGGGGCGAACGGCCGCACATGAGCGTGATCGTCGCCACCGCCTACATGGAAGAGGCGGAGCGCTTCGACTGGCTGGTGGCGATCAATGGCGGCCGCGTGCTCGCCACCGGCACGCCGCGCGAACTGCACGAGCAGACCGGCACGCGATCGCTCGAAGAAGCCTTCGTCTCGCTGTTGCCGGAGTCGCAGCGCGGCGGCTACGAGGCGGTGGTGGTGCCCCCGCTGGCCGAGTCCCGGGGGCAGGCGATTTCGATCGAGGCGCGCGATCTGACGATGCGCTTCGGCGACTTCACGGCGGTCGACCACGTCAGCTTCCGCATCCGCCGCGGCGAGATCTTCGGCTTTCTCGGCTCCAACGGCTGCGGCAAGTCCACCACCATGAAGATGCTGACCGGCCTGCTGGCGGCCAGCGAGGGGCGGGCTTCGCTGTTCGGGCAGCCCGTCGCTTCCGGCGACATCGCGACCCGTCGCCGCGTCGGCTACATGTCGCAGGCCTTTTCGCTGTATTCCGAACTGAGCGTGCAGCAGAACCTGGTGCTGCACGCGCGCCTGTTCCATGTACCGGCCGCGCAGATCGGCGCGCGCGTCGAGGAGATGTTGACGCGCTTCGGGCTGGTGGACGTCCGCGGCGCGATGCCGGAGGCGCTGCCGCTGGGGATGCGGCAACGCCTGTCGCTGGCCGTGGCCATGGTCCACAAGCCCGAATTGCTGATCCTCGACGAGCCGACCTCCGGCGTCGACCCGGTGGCGCGCGACGGTTTCTGGCGGCTGATGATCGATCTGGCACGCAAGGACCAGGTGACGATCTTCATTTCCACGCATTTCATGAACGAGGCGATGCGCTGCGACCGTATCTCGCTGATGCATGCGGGCCGCGTGCTGGTGACGGACGCGCCGGCCGACCTGGTTCGCAAGCGGGGTGCGCAAAGCCTGGAGCAGGCTTTCATCGGCTATCTGGAAGAGGCCGCCGGCGCGGCTCCGTCGGCTCCGGCCGCGCCCGAGCATTCTCGATTCGGCGGCGGGCCGGCGCGTGGTCCGCGCCGGGGATTCAGCTTCGGACGCGCCTACAGCTACGCCGCGCGCGAGGCGCTGGAACTGCAGCGCGATCCGGTCCGCGCGACGCTGGCCCTGCTCGGCAGCGTCATACTGATGTTCGTGATGGGTTACGGCATCACCATGGATGTCGAAAACCTGAGTTTCGCCGTGCTGGATCGCGACCAGACCGGCCTGAGCCGCGACTACGCCTTGAATCTTTCGGGCTCGCGGTATTTCGTGGAGCGTGAACCGATCCGCGACTATCGGGATCTGGATCGACGCATGCGCCACGGTGAAATCTCTCTGGCGGTCGAAATCCCGGCCGGGTTCGCGCAGGACCTCAGTCGCGGCCGGCCGGTGCAGATCGGCGCCTGGATCGACGGCGCCATGCCGTCGCGCGCCGAAACCGTGCGCGGCTATGTGCAGGGGATGCATCAGAGCTGGTTGCTGCGCGTCGCGCAGACCCGGCTCGGACAGAGCGCCGTCGGGGCGGCCGGTATAGAGACGCGCTTTCGCTACAACCCGGAGGTACAGAGTCTGCCGGCGATGGTGCCGGCGGTGATTCCGATCCTGCTGCTGATGATCCCGGCCATGCTGGCAGCGCTGTCGGTGGTGCGTGAGAAGGAGCTGGGCTCCATCATCAATCTCTACGTGACGCCGGTGACGCGCGCCGAATTCCTGCTCGGCAAGCAGCTGCCGTACATCGCGCTGGGCATGCTCAACTTCCTGTTGATGACCCTGCTCGCCGTCACCGTGTTCGGCGTGCCGGTGAAGGGCAGTTTCTTCGCCCTCGCACTGGCCTCGCTGATCTTCGTTACCTTTTCCACCGGTACCGGCCTGTTCGCCTCCACCTTCACGCGCAGCCAGGTCGCCGCGATGTTCCTGACCGTGATCGGCACCATGATTCCGGCCGTGCAGTTCAGCGGCATGATCGATCCGGTGTCCTCGCTCGAAGGGTTCGGCCGCGTGATCGGCGAAATCTATCCGGCCACTCACATGGTCACCATCGGTCGCGGCGTCTTCAACAAGGCGCTGCAGCTGCGCGAGCTGCAATCGGCGCTGTGGCCGATGCTGTGCGCGGTTCCGGTGGTCCTGGGGCTGTCGGTCGCGTTGTTGAAGAAACAGGGACGCTGAGGATGTCGGGCCTCGCCAATGTTTTCCGGCTCGGCGTCAAGGAACTGTGGAGCCTGGTCCGTGACCCGATCATGCTGGTGCTGATCGTCTACACCTTCAGCGTCTCGGTCTATACCGCGGCCACATCGCTGCCCGAGGCCCTGCACAAGGCGCCGATCGCGATCGTCGACGAGGACGCCTCGCCGCTGTCGCGGCGTATCGCCTCGGCATTCTATCCGCCGCACTTCCTGGCCCCCTCGATCATCTCGATCGACGAGGTCGACGCCGGCATGGACGAGGGCCGCTATACTTTCGCGCTCGACATCCCGCCGGATTTTCAGCGCGAGGTTCTGGCCGGCCGTTCTCCGGCGATCCAGCTCAACGTCGATGCCACGCGCATGAGCCAGGCCTTCACCGGCAGCGGCTATATTCAGGAGATCGTGCTGACGGAGATCGACACCTTTGTACGCCGCTACGGCGATACCACGCCGCCGCCGGTCGATCTTGCGCTGCGTGCCCGCTTCAATCCCAATCTCGAGGAATCCTGGTTCGGCGCGCTGATGGAAATCATCAACAACGTCACGATGCTGTCGATCGTGCTGGCCGGCGCCGCGCTGATCCGCGAGCGCGAACACGGCACCATCGAACATCTGCTGGTGATGCCGGTCACACCCGGCGAGATCATGCTCGCCAAGGTCTGGTCCATGGGTGCGGTGGTGCTTGTGGCCACGGCCCTGTCCCTGACGTTCATCGTGCAGGGCGCACTGAGCATCCCGGTGGAAGGCTCGGTGTCGTTGTTCCTGCTGTGCGCGGGCCTGCATCTTTTCGCCACGACCTCGATGGGCATCTTCATGGCCACCCTGGCACGCGGCATGCCGCAATTCGCCTTGCTGATGATGCTGACGCTGCTGCCCTTGCAGATGCTGTCCGGCGGCCTCACGCCGCGGGAGAGCATGCCGCAGTTCGTGCAGGCGATCATGCTGGCCGCGCCGACCACGCACTTCGTATCGGCTGCGCAGGCGATCCTCTATCGCGGCGCCGGCTTCAGCGCGGTCTGGCCGCAGATGCTCGCGATCGCCCTGATCGGAACGCTGCTGTTCCTGCTTTCGCTGAGCCGCTTCCGCAAGACCATCGCCCAGATGAGCTGAGCGGCGCCGGGATCGCCGCAGGCGCCGGCAAACGTGAATGCCGCCAATGGCCTGGGGCGCAAAATCGGGCGCGGCAGCGTACCGCGCCGGGTTTTTTTTCGAACACATCGTGAAATTCGGTCAACTCGGGGGCCAACACCTGTCACCATGGCGCCCCCTCGGGTTTCGCCACCGGCAGGCGAGCGTCAGGAATTGGTCCTGGCACGGAGCGCTTCGGCCTTGCGGTCGCGCATCCGGAAATCTCACGCGCGGTCCGTACCAGGCCGCCAATACCCACTGCAATTGACTCACTGATGATCTCCGCTACACAAATGACCCTGCGCCGCGGTCCGCGCGCGCTGCTCGAAGAAACGACCTTTTCCATACACGGCGGATGGCGCGTTGGCGTGATCGGCCGCAACGGCACCGGAAAGTCCACATTGTTCGCTGCCGTGCTGGGCCAGCTGGCGCCGGACACCGGCACGATCTCCTCGATGAGCAACTGGGACGTGGCCACCGCCGCGCAGGAAACGCCGGCGCTGCCGGACCTCGCCATCGAGTTCGCGCTGGATGGCGATGTCGAGCTGCGCGCGCTCGAAGCCAGCCTCGCCAAGGCCGAGGCCGAGGAAGACATCGAAACCATTTGCGATGTGCATGAGCGCCTTGCCGTGATCGGCGGCTACGCCGCGCCGGCACGGGCTGCCTCGCTGCTGCACGGTCTGGGCTTCTCACAGGAAGCGCAGCAACAGCCCGTGTCCGCGTTCTCCGGCGGCTGGCGCATGCGCCTGAACCTGGCGCGCGCGCTGATGCGTCGTTCCGACGCGCTGCTGCTGGACGAGCCCACCAACCATCTCGATCTGGACGCCGTGATCTGGCTGCAGGGCTGGCTCAAGCTCTACCCCGGAACCCTGCTGGTGATCTCGCACGATCGGGAATTCCTCGACGACGTCACCACCCACACGCTGCATCTGGAAAACAGGAAGGCCAACCTCTACACCGGCAACTATTCGCAGTTCGAACGCCAGCGTGCCGAACGCCTGTCGCTGCAATCCCAGGCCTTCGCCAAGCAGCAGAAGCAGGTCGCGCATCTGCAGAAGTTCATCAACCGCTTCCGCGCCAGCGCCTCCAAGGCCACGCAGGCGCAGAGCCGCATCAAGGCGCTGGAGCGCATGGAACTGGTGGCCGCGGTGCACGCGGATTCCGAGTTCTCGTTCGAATTCCCCGAACCGGATCGCCTGCCGTCGCCGCTGGTGCGTTTCGACAAGGTCTCCGCCGGTTATGGCGAGAAAGTCATTCTCAGCGGCCTGGACGTTCTGGTCGCGCCCGGCGAGCGCATCGGCCTGCTCGGTCGCAACGGCGCCGGCAAGTCCACGCTGGTGCAGACCATCGCCGGCGCCATCGCGCCGCTGGCGGGCGAGGAGGTGCGCGCCACGCATCTGCGCGTCGGTTACTTCGCCCAGCACACCACCGAAAGCCTGGACATGGAAGCCTCGCCGATGGTGCTGTTCCGGCGCATCGCGCCCAAGGTCACCGAGCAGGAAGTCCGCACGTTTCTCGGCGGCTTCAACTTCAAGGGCGATCGCGTCTACGAAGCCGTGGGTCCGTTCTCCGGCGGCGAAAAGGCGCGTCTGGCGCTGGCGATGGTGGTCTATCAGAGCCCGAATCTGCTGTTGCTGGACGAGCCGACCAACCATCTCGACCTGGACATGCGCCACGCGCTCGAAACCGCGCTGATGTCCTTTGCCGGCGCGGTGATGCTGGTCAGCCATGACCGCCATCTGATCACCAGCACCTGCGACACGCTGTGGCTGGTCGACAGCGGAAAATGCACCGGCTTCGACGGCGACCTCGATGACTACGCCAAGTGGCTCAATTCGCACGACCTCAACAAGAAGTCGAAGAAGGGGAAGGGCTAGCAGTCCTGCTGTGGAAATCGCGTGCGCCTCGCAATGCGCCTCCCGATGCTGATAGCGTTTCGGGAAATCGGAAAACGTGATCGCGGCTTCAGTGCAGATCGGATCCGAGCCGTACACGGGAAAGGGGGCCGTGAAGGACTTTCTGGCCGAACTTCGGCGCCGCAAGGTCTTGCGCGTCGCGGGCGGTTTACGGCAGACGCGCTTTTGCGGGCGGTGCATGACAAGCCTCGACGCGAAGCCCTGCAGCCTTCCGAGGACGATCCGAATCGTTTTATTTACGACCTGATTTCGCGTGATACCCAGTTACTGCGCGACCGCACGGGGGCTGTCTACGATTGCGCCAGTCCGGCGGACAGTCCGTGGAACATCGCCTGGGGCGCAGGCGTATCCGGTGATCCGCGCCGGAAGGCGCACATCCGCCGCATCGGACTCCTCGATCTCTGGCGCACGCGCGGATTTCCGGCCCGCTGCCGCCCCTTGGACGGCGACGATTTCGAGTGCGACGAGCCGTTGTGGCAATAAGGCCGCGGTGCGTGCCGGCGATCGACAGCCAATTCGTTAGCGGGTAACGCAGTGGGCGGCGTATTCGCGGCACGCCGTCATTGCATCAGTCGTCGAAAAGCCAGTGGCCCAGGAGCAAGCCGAGCACGAGCCCGGAGCCGCAGTTGCGGCCGCGCGTTGTGCGCCGTGCTCGATCAGGCATGTGGGCGACGGTGGGTGCCTCCGGGCTCGCCAGCGGCGCGCTCGCGGCCGCCGGTGTGGGAATGCTGGCTACCGACGGGTTCGCGACACGTCGGCTATGGAGCAACAACTCGAAGTATCCGGCGCCCACGAGCAGCAAGCCGAGGGACGGCCAGAAGTGCAGGGTAAGGGCTTGCACCAGTGCTGCGAGCAACAGCCCGGCCAGAATGGTCTGGTGAACAGCATCGGCGAGGCTCAATCGACCGGCGGGCCTTTGGTGGACACTCATCGTCGGCGGTGCTCCGCGGTGGGCAGATGAAGCCGGAGCGTAGCGCACGCCGGGCCCGGATGCCGGAGCGATCATGGCGATGCGTCGAATCACACGCGTTTCCGAGAGCCTGGATGAATCCGTTCGAGTGTCGCAGGGCGGGCGGTCGAGGTTCAGCAGTCGGCGTCCAGACGCAGGCGTGTTCGCATCGTCGTGAACAATTCAGGCTCCGTCAGAAGTTCGCCCTCCGTCATGGCCTGCTCGAGGGTTCTCAGGAAGGCGGACAGTCGCTCGCGATCCTGTGCGTCATCCGCCGATTCCAGCGGCGTTTTGCCGCCCAGGGCGGGGAGGGGCTGATGGAGAAACGCCTCGATGTTGCCGCTCATGAACTCGAGGATGGCTCTTACGTCCTCGGAGATTTCCTCTGTCTCCTCGTCTCCATTTTCAGCCAGAAAGCTTTCGGTGCCCAGATAGCGGGCCTGATCGCCCAGCAGCCGCTCCACCGTCTCCCTGACCCGGACGGCGCTGCCTTCCGAAAAAGCGTCCGCAGTGAGGTGCAGCCGATCGATCCGGATAATGCAGTGGCCAACGCTCCCGTCCATGGTATCGGGATCCGACCAGTAGAGGTCCGCGGCCAGGACCCGCCCGTCTTCGTCCCGTTCCGCCCCTGCGAGCAGGTCTTCACGGCTGAGGTCCGGGTCCAGCGGAGCCAGTGCGTCGAATGCTGCCTGCGTGGAATCGATCTCGAACCTTACGCGACGACCGGCCACGGCATCCGCATCGTCCTCCAGCAATGACAATGCGTTGATCGATGCATGGAGCCGACGGATTGCCTCGCCATGCTGATGGGGTATGTCCGCCGGTGAGATCGCATGTTCGGCCAGGATCGTCTCACGCAATTCGGACACCAGGAACTCGCATCCCACCGGCAGCGGGACGGTGCTGCAGGCTTCGAATAGGCACAATTCGTCGATGCCGACGAGCTGGGCGAACAGGATTTCTCCCACGTCGGCCGTCCGTGAGATCTCCCGCTCTTGAACTTCGCGCCGCTCGTCGGTGAACAGATCCCGGAGCGTCAAGCCGATTCCGGGCCGACACGCCTCGACTTGGTAGAAGCTGAAAGGAGACTGCATTGCTGCCTCGACGTAGCGCCGCGCATCCGCCGCGAGCTGATGTCCGCGACGTTCGAGAAAGACCTGTGTTGGCGGCCGTCCGTAGAGTGACTCGTCGGCCAGCTCGACATCCTCGCGGGCCGGAATCCAGCGGTGCATCATCCAGGGACCCGCGAGCGGCAAGTAGTCGCCCTGGTAGCCTATCAGCCTCGGTTCCGGCGCAATGAACCGGGCGAATGCCGCGGCGAAAGCCTCGATCCCGTAAGTGTCCTCGACGAATCGCATTATCCGTGTCGGCAGATCGTCGATCTTGCGCCGCAAACGCATGTGGCTCAGGTAGAGGGGCGACTGTGTCTCCTGCTGCGCCGCTGCCAGGCAGCAGTGCTTGTACTTTCTACCGCTGCCGCAAGGGCAGGGGTCGTTGCGTCCGATTTTCATGGAATCCGATAGTGTGCTTGCGGTCATCCACGAGCAGGGGAATGCGCCGGGCATGCGGATGACGATTATCGATGACGCGAAAGTTTATCAGCGTCGCGAAACTGTTCCAGGAGCGTGGGCGGTAGGAACCGCGTGGGCGAGGCAAAGCCATTTCGAGGCAGGTTCGGATGAGGATTTTGGGGGCAATAGTGGGGGCTAACGGCGCAAAGTCTTCGCCGAAGACGGCCGAAATGGCGAAGCCGCAGCCACTTGTGTTTCTGCCGCCCACGCTCCTGGCAAGTCGCATCTCATAATGTAATACAATTTGGCGTACAAGCCCTTATGGTTGTCGGTTCCATGTCCTCCTTGAGCCTGCGTTTGCCCCAAAAACTGATTGAAAAGCTCGACGAAGAATCCCGTCTCATCGAGTGCCCTCGTTCCGAGGTGGCGCGCCGCGCTCTGGCCGAGTGGCTCGATGCGCAAGAAAAGAAGCGGTTCATGGAGGCAATGGCGCGGGCGGCCAAGGCGATCTACTCGGACCCCGAAACGGCGGCGGAACTCAGGCAGATCGATGAAGCTCTCGATTCCGTCGATACCACGGCCGAGCGGATAGAGGCCGAAGAGCGAGCGGCTGGCATCGATCCGGACAGGCCGTGGTGGAATTGATGCACCGAGGCGAGGTCTGGGTCGCGAATCTCAATCCACGACGCGGCGCGGAAACGGACAAGATCAGACCGGTGCTCGTCGTTCAGGCCGATTGGCTCACCGCAGCGGGCGCCGAAACCGTCCTGATGATCCCGCTCAGCACCAAGGCGCGGCCGTCGCTGGAACCCTTGCGCGTACGTATTTCCGCGAGAGACCGGCTGCTTCACGATTGCGTCGCCTTGCCGGAGAAAACCCGGGCACTCGATCGCGCGAGGTTCGGCCAGGGCCCGCTGGCGACGCTGACGGAGCAGGAAATGGCGACCGTCGAGCGGAGTCTGGCGGCGGTGTTGGGGATGGAGACTTGAAGGGGAGGATCACCCGCAGGCGCGCACCGAAATCCGCACGATGCGAACCTACTTTACGGCGCGGCGCGTTCTTCCGGCGTCGGCCGTGCCGGCTTTCGCAACACGCGCCATCCGATCAGGATCGCCAGCGCGATCAGCAGCAAGGCCATCGAGGCGCGTAGCCAGTTGGCTTCGACCAGGGCGGCACCGAACCACGCGAGCAAGGCGGTTCGTGGAATCAGCCCGGCGATGCTGGCGAGGGCAAAGCGGGACGCCGGCATTGAAGAAAGCCCGCAAGCGATCTGCCCGATCGTCAGCGGAGTCGCCGGAAACGCGGTGTATGCAGCGATCCAGGTGGTGCCGCGGCCTTTGAGGTAGGCGTCGACCGATTGCAGGCGAGCGCCAAGGCGGGGTTCCACCACGTCTCGCCCCAGGCTGCGGACGATCCAGAATGTGAACAGCGCACTCAAGGCGCCGCCGATCACGCCATAAAAGGCGCCGGCCACGGTGCCGAACAGCGCGCCGCCGGCCGCCATCATCAGGGCGGAGGGGACCAGCAGAAACGGTCGCAGTACGACGATGGCGGTGAAGGCCAGCGGCGCCAGCGGCCATTGCGAGACCCAGTCGCGCAGATTGTCGGCCGACCATTCGATGCCCTCCGGCCGGATCGCCGCCGAGATCGCGATGCCCGAGCCGATCAGCAGCAGGGCGATCGCGCGCTTGAGCATCGGCGAAGCGCGATTCACGGGCCATCAGCTCCCGGTCGGATTCGGCGCACGCCAGGCGCGCTCGAAGGGAAGTCGCCAGGCGTGCGGAGCGATGAGCTGGTGGATCGCCTTCGGGCCCCAGGAGCCGGGCTCGTAGAAGCGTACGGGGGGCGGCGCTTCGAGCAGCGGCGCCGAGACTTCCCACAGGCGTTCGATGCCTTCGGCCGTGGTGAACAGGGTGTGGTCGCCGCGCATCGCGTCCAGGATCAGGCGTTCGTAGGCTTCCAGCACGTCGCCGATCAGGCCGGTGTCGTGCATCGCGAACTGCAGGCTGAGCTTGTCCAGACGCATGCCGGGACCGGGGCGCTTGCCGTAGAACGACAGCGAAACCTTCGAGGCATCCGCCAGATCAAAGGTGAGGTGATCCGGGCCTTGCGAGCCGATTCCGGAGCCTGCCGGAAACATGCTCTTGGGCGGTTCGCGAAAGGCGATGGAGATGATGCGCTGGCCTTCGGCCATATGCTTTCCGGTGCGCAGGTAGAACGGCACGCCGGCCCAGCGCCAGTTGTCGATCAGGCATTTCAATGCGACGAAGGTTTCGGTGTCCGACACCGGGTCCACGCCTTTTTCGGCGCGATAGCCGGCATATTGGGCGCGCACCACGTTGTTCGGGTCCAAGGGCAGCATGCTGCGGAAGACCTTGTTCTTTTCTTCGCTGATGGGTGCGGGTTCGAGTGCCGTTGGCGGTTCCATTGCCATGAACGCGAGTATCTGGAACAGGTGGGTCACCACCATGTCGCGATAGGCGCCGGTTTGTTCGTAGAAACCGGATCGTTGGCCCAGGCCCAGGGTCTCCGGTACGTCGATCTGCACGTGATCGATGAAGTTGCGATTCCAGATCGGTTCGAACAGGCCATTGGCGAAGCGGAAGGCGAGGATGTTCTGCGCCGGCTCCTTGCCCAGGAAGTGGTCGATTCGGAAGATCTGATCTTCGCTGAAGACCTCGTGCAGCTTGCTGTTGAGCGACACGGCGCTGGCGCGATCGGTGCCGAACGGCTTTTCCATGATGATGCGGGAGCGCTCGACCAGTCCGGCCTCGCCCAGCATGCGCACTACGGACAGCGCTGCGCTGGGCGGTACGCTCAGATAGTGCACGCGTCGACATTCACCTGAGAAGGTCTTCTCCGCCTTGTCGACCGCCGCCTTGAGCACGCTGGCTCCGGCCGACAGCGGCACGTAGTCGAGGGTCTTGGCGAAGGTATTCCAGTCATCCTTGGTCAATTTTCGGGTCGAAAATTCCTCCAGCGCGCCGCGCACGATCTGGCGGAAGCCGTCGGCATCGAGATCGTCCAGCGACAGACCGATGATGTGGCAGCCGGGAATGAAGCCGGCCTTTGACAGATGAAACAGACCGGGCAGCAGTTTGCGCCGGGCAAGGTCGCCGGTGGCGCCCACCAGCACGACCACTTGCGGGAATCGTGGCCCGACTCCCGGAGGAACTTTTTTCACGGCGTGATCTCCCCTGTTGCTACGTTTTGCCTCAATACCAGCATACGGGTCCGCACTGCCCGTAAATCATCCGGACCCGAACGGTATGCAAAGCAAAGCTGGCGCCAAGTTGCGCCGCCGGTGTTTCAGATCGTCTGTCGCCGTGCACTACGACTGATGATGTGCCCAAGGTCTCTGCCGTCATTCCGGAGTCCGCGCGGCGGGAATCCGGAAATCCAGGCAAGGCCTCCTGATGTCACGGGCCTGCATGCCTTTGTGGGTGGTTCGCGGCCGGGTGGCATACCCGGACTCCCGTTCGTCGAAAAACTGCGCAATCGGGGTGAAGGGTCTGCTAACTCTCGATGACTCGACGAATTCAGCTTCGGCCAGGTGTAGGGAGTGCGACGAATTCTCCCTGGTGTTCCACGCTGGCCGCGAGCCCGTACGGCGAAACAGGGAGGGAAAATGATCGGCAAGACATTTGACATGAGGGGTCTCTCATTGCGAGTGCGCGGTCGCATGCCTGTTCTGCTGGTGCTGCTCCTGCTTGCCATGCCACGTGTGAGCAGCGCCGACATCGCACCGACGGCGGTCGAGCCGCAGGACGAGGCCGTGCTGCGCTGCTTTTCGCTGAGAAGCGGCAATCCCGCTGCGGCAGTCGATTTGGCGAAGTCGATTCTCGGCGCTGCCTCCCTGACGGTCGAAAACGAGATCAAGGCGCTGGCTTGTCTGGGCCGTGCCGAGGGCATGGTTGGGAATACGCAGGCCGCGATCGACGCCGCGGTGCAGATCGAACAGCGGCTCGACGAACACCCGATGCCGAACGATTTTGCACTGCGAGCCCTGTCCAACGCCGGTTCGAGTCTTCATGTGGCGGGCGAGATTTCCCGCGCAGAAGCCCTGTATCTCAAGGCATACAAATTGGCTGAAGCGGAGGATCTCGCGGTCGCGCAAAGCGTGATGTTGAACAACGTGGCGACGATCCAGAGTGAGTATCTCGATGCCCCCGAGCTTGCCGACCATTACTACCGGCAAGCCATCGCACTGAGCCGGGAAGGCGATGGTGGTGATCGAAATGTTCTGTTCTACAACTTTGCCGCCAACTTGGTTCGACTCGGACGCGATGATGAGGCGGCCGTGGCTCTGGACCGGGCGATGGCGATCGCACAGCGGACCAACAGCACGATGTTCATCGACCGACTCAAGTCCGAGCGGGCGACGCTACTGCGCAAACAAGGTCAGTTCGCACAGGCACAGGCCTTGTTGACGGACGCCATCGCCAGCCAGAGGCAACTCCCGGATCCGGAGGGCGAAGCCCTGAGTCTGGCCAAGCTTTCCACGCTGCAACGCGAGCAAGGCGATGTGCTTGCCGCACTGGACGGCGCTCAGGCCGCGGTGCGCCTGGTGGACGGCAGCAGCTTCCGTGGCGCCTTGGTGGACAGCCTGCGTGCATTGTCGGCGGCACTTGCGGCGGCGGGGCAGGTGGATGCGGCGATGCAGACCGCAGAACGCGTACATGGCTTGCAGATGTCCAGTCTCAGGGATTACGAAAGGAGCTCACTGGCCGGCTTGCAAGCCCGGCTGCAGGACGCTGCCGGTGCCAGCGAACTCGAACGCCTGCGACATGAGCAGGCCCTTGGCGCGCTACGTGCCGATCGCGCCCGACTGGTGCGCAACTGGGTCAGTGGCGTAGCACTCTTGCTGTGTTTCGGTGGTCTGACCTTCAGTGTGATGACGCGCCGGCTCAACCACCGACTCAAGGTGCTGAGCACCGTTGACGTGCTCACCGGCCTGCTCAACCGCCGTGCTGCCACCGAGAGCTTGATGGAATGTTCAGGCGCTCCGGAGGCCAATGGCGTTTTGATGCTGATCGATATCGACAAGTTCAAGAGCATCAACGACCGGTTCGGTCACGACGCGGGCGACCGGGCGCTGCGGGAACTGGCCGTGCGGCTTAGAAAGGCCTGCCGCCCGGATGACCTGCTGGCGCGCTGGGGCGGCGAGGAGTTCCTGGTAGCCTGTAAGAACCTCGATGCTCAGCAGGCCAGCGCGCTGACCGAGCGTCTGCGTGTGGCGGCCTCACGCTGGCCGATCGACGTGTCCGAAAAGCATCGTATCCAGCTGACGATCTCGATTGGATTCGCGCCCTACCCGTTCTTCGCGGACCAGCACCGCACCGCAGCGGGACCGATCAGCTGGCAGGACGTTACCCGCATCGCCGACCGCGCGCTGTATGCCGCCAAAGGCTCAGGGCGAAACGCCTGGGCTGGTCTCTGGGGGCTGGCCGGCGCAAAAAATGTGACGATCGAGGCGCTCCTCGACGATCCTGAGGATGCTGCGTCCAAAGGGCAGATCGAGATTCTTAGCAGTCGCCCGATTACTTGGAGCGTATTGCCCAAGGATGTTGTCGGAGAGCAGTCCAGGCCGGTATTGGCAGCGATCCCAGTTCGAGCGCTTCAATGAGGCTGCGGCTTTCGCCGCAGAGCAACCCGTGCTGTCGGGCATCGAGTCCTCGCCCAACCCCCGGTGCTTCAATGAGGTTGCGGCTTTCGCCGCAGAGCAACAAGAGCAACGCGCCAGCCGGGCCGGCCAGGCGTTTGAGGCTTCAATGAGGCTGCGGCTTTCGCCGCAGAGCAACCATCAGGCCAAGTCGAGGCCCCGAGGTTGTCGCGGTGCCGCTTCAATGAGGCTGCGGCTTTCGCCGCAGAGCAACCGCCGGCTGGTGGCGAATGAATCGGGCGCCGGCGGCTTGCTTCAATGAGGCTGCGGCTTTCGCCGCAGAGCAACCGCGGCAATCGGCCACGGCCCAGCATGTACAGCAAGGAGCTTCAATGAGGCTGCGGCTTTCGCCGCAGAGCAACTGGGCCGGCGCCTGTTGAGGAACAAGAGTCATTTTTTCGCTTCAATGAGGCTGCGGCTTTCGCCGCAGAGCAACGCATGTATGACGGCGGCTGGGCGGACGAGGAAGCCCAGCTTCAATGAGGCTGCGGCTTTCGCCGCAGAGCAACTCCAAAACCGCGCCGCGTCGCCGAGATGCCTCACGTTGCTTCAATGAGGCTGCGGCTTTCGCCGCAGAGCAACGGAGCAAACGCTGCGGTACAAACTCTAGTTATCGAGCTTCAATGAGGCTGCGGCTTTCGCCGCAGAGCAACCAGCTTGGTAGAAAACCAAACATCCCGCGTGTCCATGGCTTCAATGAGGCTGCGGCTTTCGCCGCAGAGCAACAACGATGGCCTGGTCTGATCAGCGGCTTATTTCCGCACGCTTCAATGAGGCTGCGGCTTTCGCCGCAGAGCAACGGCGCGCTGCACAGAGGGGTCCGCTCTCCGCCTGCGCGGCTTCAATGAGGCTGCGGCTTTCGCCGCAGAGCAACGGAAGGGCACGCCTTCGAACTTGCCCCCGTTCAGGCACAGGCTTCAATGAGGCTGCGGCTTTCGCCGCAGAGCAACTCCATCGCGGCGTCAAATACAGCCTGCAAATCGCCGTAGCTTCAATGAGGCTGCGGCTTTCGCCGCAGAGCAACTCGCCAAGGCGGAGGCGTCCGGTCCTCATGCCCGCAAGGCTTCAATGAGGCTGCGGCTTTCGCCGCAGAGCAACCCTGAACGCCGAGATCAAAGCGATCACCGGTCAGGCAGCTTCAATGAGGCTGCGGCTTTCGCCGCAGAGCAACTGTCCACAGTCAGATGAGAGCCTTCCAACCTTTAAAGAGCTTCAATGAGGCTGCGGCTTTCGCCGCAGAGCAACTCTTCGGCGCCATCCCCAACAACGCGCCTGTGCTGAGCGCTTCAATGAGGCTGCGGCTTTCGCCGCAGAGCAACCGCGCGCAGGTTGATGAACGCCTGCACCACTTGCTGGCTTCAATGAGGCTGCGGCTTTCGCCGCAGAGCAACCGCGGTGCAGCGGTCCGAGCACGGGCCAGTGCGCCGCTTCAATGAGGCTGCGGCTTTCGCCGCAGAGCAACCCCATAAATGGACGCTATCCTGCCGAATGAAGTCTTGGCTTCAATGAGGCTGCGGCTTTCGCCGCAGAGCAACATGACGGTCGACGTCTGCGGCAAATGCACGCACTTGAGCTTCAATGAGGCTGCGGCTTTCGCCGCAGAGCAACACACCGAAGTTCATCGGCCGATCGCCTCGCTGCTCGCCGCTTCAATGAGGCTGCGGCTTTCGCCGCAGAGCAACTGGAACTGTTCCAGGTTGACGCCGGCGCGGGCGCGGATGCTTCAATGAGGCTGCGGCTTTCGCCGCAGAGCAACGAGCTTTCGGAAGGATTTCCCATCCGGTACTTCAAGGCTTCAATGAGGCTGCGGCTTTCGCCGCAGAGCAACATGATGCCGCAAACAATACACCAAACGGTGAATTCAGGCTTCAATGAGGCTGCGGCTTTCGCCGCAGAGCAACGTCATGCCATCGAGTCGGTACTTCAGCAGCTGCGGCGGCTTCAATGAGGCTGCGGCTTTCGCCGCAGAGCAACTGCCACTGGTTTGACCTCGTTCGGCACCGAGTACGTGCTTCAATGAGGCTGCGGCTTTCGCCGCAGAGCAACAGCACAACGTCAAACCAATGCTTAAATGGTTCTCCGCTTCAATGAGGCTGCGGCTTTCGCCGCAGAGCAACCGGCCGACACCGGCCGGCTGTTGGACATGTCCGAGCGCGCTTCAATGAGGCTGCGGCTTTCGCCGCAGAGCAACTCGGCCGTCGTGACCGTGCGTGATGTTGTAGTCGGCCGGGCTTCAATGAGGCTGCGGCTTTCGCCGCAGAGCAACCATCCAGATTCGCACCGTGAGCGCGCCGAATCGCCGTGCTTCAATGAGGCTGCGGCTTTCGCCGCAGAGCAACAGCTATCGCGCTTGCGCGTGAGCACGCCTTCTTCATCGCTTCAATGAGGCTGCGGCTTTCGCCGCAGAGCAACTCCCAAGCGGCTTGAGCCATCGGAGGCCAATCCGTTTGGGCTTCAATGAGGCTGCGGCTTTCGCCGCAGAGCAACTTTTTTATCGTCGCGCGGGTGATGCCCGTTTCTTCGTGCTTCAATGAGGCTGCGGCTTTCGCCGCAGAGCAACCGAGAAAACGCACCGTGGACTTATGGGCCAAGCCCTCGCTTCAATGAGGCTGCGGCTTTCGCCGCAGAGCAACCGTATTGCGCGTTCATCGCACGCAGTGCGTGCGAGAGGCTTCAATGAGGCTGCGGCTTTCGCCGCAGAGCAACGCAGAGGCAGACGCAAAGCGCGCCCTGATTGATCAAGGCTTCAATGAGGCTGCGGCTTTCGCCGCAGAGCAACCCGTGATGGCCGGCGTGCCCACCGTAACCATGGATGCTTCAATGAGGCTGCGGCTTTCGCCGCAGAGCAACAGCCCCTCTGCAATTCGTTCGGCCGCAAGGCCTGCAATCAGGGATTGCGAGCGCTTTGGCGTCACGTTCCGGTTCAGCACCGGACAAGAGAGACGGTTGTGTTGTGTACACAGGTAATCGTCGGATTGTTAAGGAAATAAGTGGCTGCGAGCGCTGCCGGGGTTTTTGTCAGCATTGGAGCGCTCGCGTCACTCCGGCAAAAAATAGCTTCATACAATCGTGGCTTCGCGAACCACCGCTTTGAACGCCATCCCCAAACTGATGACTCTGGGCTTGACGGCGTCGGCCGGCCCCAAGTCCAGCATCACCACATGATCCTGACCGTCCACAATGATTCCGTCCAGTAGTTGAATCAATTCGGCCTGCCGTCGCGCCGAAAGTCGGCATTGAAAGACCGATAGTTGCAGCCATTCGCCATAGCCTTTCATCAGCTTGAAGAGGCGCCGCCCGCGTTTGTCGTCTCGAATGTCGTAGGTGACGATGTACAGATGTTCTTGCATGCGGGCTTCACCGTGTCGTGAAGTTGGGGTTCTCGGTCATTTCACCTTGCAGGAATCGCCCGAGTAGGCGGCATTGCAGCTCCAGCAGGCGACGGTAGCTCACGCGGTAGCAGAACAGCGGATGCGTCACTTCGTGCGACAAACGCCGTTCGAACGCGGCGATGAATCGCTTGCGCCCTTCGTCGCTCAAGTTGGTGCGGCCGGCGCCGCCGACGAAATCGGTGGGGCGGACTTCACCATTGTTGATCACCTGCAGGACGGTGGAATCGGCGATCAATGGGCGGAACGGTTCCATCAGGTCCAGTGCCAATGCCGGTCGGCCGTAGCGCGGTTGGTGGTAGAAGCCGCGGTAGGCGTCGAATCCGACTGTGGTCAAAGTATTCGTCAGCGTGCGGCTGAGCATGGCGTAGGCGAAGGACAGCAAGGCGTTCACCGGGTCTGCCGGTGGGCGGCGGTTGCGGTGGTGAAAGTCGAAGGCGAAGTTCGCCCCGCTTTCGCGCTTGATCATTTGAGCGAAGGCGCCGAAGTAGATGGATGCTCCGTTGCCCTCGATCCCCAGTAGCGATTCAAGGCTGCGGGCGCGCGCACAGGATTTGATGGCGTGTTCAAGCTGGCTGAGAAAGGGATCCACTGGGTTGGTTCCGCGCCAGTTGCGGCGCAGCATCACACGGCTGTTGACCAGTTTGGCGCGTACCCAGCCCTTGGCCAGGGTGAGGCAGGTGGTCTCGTCGTCTGCGCCTCGATGTTGCGCGATACGCAGTTCGACATTCTTGTGGCCTATGCCAGCGGTATAGCCCAGGAACCAGCCGCCGTAGCTGTGCCAGGACACCGGAATCTGGCGCCGCATCAATTCATGCAGCGTGGGTGTGGTGACGTAGACGTTGCCGTGCAGAATCAGGTGGGACATTTCCGCAAGGCGAGGGCGGGCAACGGCTTTGTCTTCCACGCTGATTTCGAGGTTGTCGCCGCTCTTGGCGACCTTGGCCTTGTTCGCCTGCACATAGACCGGCATCGATTCGGAGAGACCCACGGCGATCGACCTTGGCGGCGTGTCGCCACGCCGAAGATAGTTGACCTCGTCCGGCAGGCAGATGCTCACCAGCGAACATCTCGGGCATTTTGGAGAATCTTCCAATGGCGGCGGAATGCGCCCGCCCAAGGCAATACCGCGCAGGCCATGCAGCGCCGACAAGGCCAGCTGCTGCAATTCCTCGTCGAACGGCACCGGCACGCGTTCGCGGGATTCCACGAAATACAAAACGCCTTCGGTGCAGTCGTAACCCTGGTCCTGAAGCAGCAACCCCTGCAGGCACAACTGCACGCGCTCCGGATCGTAGGCCGCCTTCGCTACATGCGGGCGCTTGCCGCGCTTGTAGTCCACTGGAACGACCCGGCCTTCGTCGGCTTCGATCAGATCCAGCTTTGCGATCAGGCCGTATCGATTGCTGGACAAGGTGACAGAGCGTGCATGAATGCGACTGTCCTCGGTCACCGCTTCTGCGGGCGGCAACGTGTCCTTGCCCGCATCCACACGCCTGTGCTGGCGACGGCCGTCGACCGTATCCGCCGAGTCGGCCCACTCGCCCTGTACCCATTCGAGATAGGCCAGTCGCGGGCAGTACACGTATTCGTTGACCATGCGCGCCGGCAACAGCGGCTGATCGCCCGTGAGTTCCGGAAATGGCAGCGCCAGTTCCTGCTGGACCGGTCCGTCAGTCAGCATGGTGCACTTGAATAGGCACTGCTGAAGGCTTGGCGGTGGAACCGGTAAGCGTCTGAGCGGCGGCGTAGCTTTGGCTGTTCATTACGCCGGCTGGAACATTCCCAATCCGAAATGGCACCCAAATCCCAGTGCCACTGGACCCTGGACTGCGGAGGCAAAGCGGATTTCCAACAGCCGTCCGTGAGTGTCAGGCTGCTTGAGCCCGCGTTTACTACGGAAGCGATGAAAGCGTAGCGCGCGAAGTTTGCGTCCCCCGGCCGAAGTTTCCGGCAGCTCTTCGATATGCTCAATCTCCGGTAGCTCGACGCCGCGCATCGACCACTCCTTGCGAAGTTGCTGCTTGATCGCAGCCCACGCTGCGTCAGGATCACGAAGCTCCGGCTTCTTGAGGTGCCACGGATACAAATAGGGGGTGACGCTGCGCCATGTGCAAGCGCGCTCGGTGTATCGGGATATTGTCTGGAACGCGGATGCCGGGCCGAGCCCCTCCAACATCAGGCGCAAGGGTTCGCCCTCGTCACGCTTCAATGCGCGCAGTGAGGTCAGTAGTCGTACGGCGTCCTGGGTCAGGTAGTCGGGAACGTGTACCAGCAGGTGATCGATGGCGCCATCGTCGTCGGCGTCTTCCGGCAGCCAGAACGCATGGCCGTGCCGGTTGGCCTCCGGCAAGTCGTGTCCCGAAAGTTCCGGAGGGAGCAATTTCCCCGGCAGAACATAGTTCGCCTTGATGTTCGCGGCACGACGCAAGGCCTCGCCGATACGGATTGCGTCTTCTATGCGTGGCAGTGGCTTGCCGTACAGCGCGAACCGCGCCGTGGTCATCGCCGTTTTCGTTTGCCCATCTGCGGGGCGCACAGCCGTTTGGCTACCGGTTGTTTTCAGGGCCTGCAGCGGGCGCCGATAACTGACGGTGCGAGCACAGGGCGGCGCACTCCAGCCGGTTGCCTGCAGCGCGCTGGTATCGACCGCCATGGCATCGATCCATTCAGAAGGTAGGGTGGCGAGCAATCGCTTCTGGTCCGACTTGAGCTTCTTTCGGTTTGAAGGCTCCGTGGCAATGCCTGCCCGTGTGAGTTGTGCGCTGCGAAAGCTTTCATATTCGGTTGGAGGCTGAGGCGCCAGCAAGCGCACGATTTCGCCCGTGATCTCTCCGGTTTCAACGTCGACATCAAGGTCGGTCGGCACGCAGTTGTACGTGTACTCGGCTGCATCATCGATTCTGCGGGCCTCGACCCAGGATTCGGCCCGCCCCAGGTAGCCGAGATTGGCCAGCAGGGCGTCCAGCAGCGTGCATTGCTCCGCTCCCAGCGACAGGTTTTGCCACGCGATGACGATGGGGTCCTCGGCAGCAAGCCGGGCGAACGCATCGAATACGAGTGTCTTTTTGTCGCCTTTCCCGGGCATGTAGTGCCGCGTGTGGGCGTGAATCACGTTCTCCGGGAGCCGATACGAGGGTGGCTCAGCTTCCGCCAGGCTGGCCAATAAGCTGTGAAGCAGATCCCGCGAAAACTCTCCGTCGAGTTTGCGGTACCAGGTCGCGATAAGTGCGCGGCTCAGGCGCCACAGGTCCGGCGGCCAGGCGACATCCGCTTCGTTGACGTGCCGGCCCCAGGGTGTCGCGTGGTAGCGTCCGGCGGGAAAAGTGAAGGCGATGGCGAGCATCGGCGTCAGTCTGCCGCTTCGGCATCGGCCGTGGCGTCCGTTTTCCCTTTCTTGGCTTTACCTGTCGGTTCCCACGTTAGCGTTGTGGCACGGCTCTCAGGCCATTGCTGCTCTTCAGCAACCTGGACGATCAACTCGGGAAGTGCCGATTCCAGGTCCGAGAGGCTGGGCATCACAAAGGCGAGGGGGCGTTTGATGATAAGGCCCGGTTCTTCATTGACCTCCAGGTCGCAGGCGGTGCGCAGGCGTAAGCCGGAACTCAACAAGGCCTGGATTTTGAAAAGCGAGAGGGCGATCAGCAAATCGGAAACGGCAGTGCCGAGCCCAAAAGCGCGAATTTGAGCAAGATCGAGATTGAAGTACGCGACGATCTTGGGCGAGGTGAACTCGGAACGGGCGAACGGAACATTTCCGAAACCTTCGCTGCTAGTTTGTCCTTCGCCTCCCTTACCGGGCTTCACGTGGTCATTTTTTACGCCGCCACTTTGTGCTTCGCGAACATCGTAAGCCTCGATAAACGACGATAAAGCACGAGGCAGGCGTAAGCGCCCGCTCGCCAAATCGGGTTTTGCCAAGAACACGCCGTGGATGAGGGCGTTAATGTCCATGCGCAGAAGAACGGTGGCCAGCTTCTTGATATCGACAGGCCCCTCTTCCATGTCCGCCAGCTCTGCCTTGAGCGTGTCACGGATGCTTGTGTCCTTGCCTTCCAGCACGTAGGGCGAATTGATGCGGTGTGCCTCAAGCACGGTATTGGTCAGGGCCTTGCCATCCTTGTCCCTTACCTTGACCAGCGGCAGTCCCTTGAGTGGCGCCACCCAATCGTCTGCGGTCTTGTCCCAGCAAACGGTCTCCAGGCGATTCGCCATGCTTTGCGCCGATTCCACCAGCAGCATGCGTTCGCCGTTCGGGCCGTCGTAGGTCGCGTGTCCGAGATTGGGAAAGCCGGTGGGCTGAAAGCGAGTGCCCTGAATCGGTTGGAGGTGAGCTTCCAGCAGCAGACGGGGAGCACTGGCGAGGGAGTCGAAGTTCAGCGGCATGATTGCGATTCCTTTTAGTCGATTTGGGGCGTGGCAGTTTCAGCAGAGGGTTTCGCTTCGAACTCCAGCGACTCGATCAGCCGTTTGGTCTCGTGCGGGGTCAAGGGGATGCAGAGCGCAGCGAGCCAGCGGGCGGCGTCTCCGGGGGGGGCGATCACACGCGGCGGGTCGCGGCCCGGCAATTTCACGCCATAAGCCCGCAAACGCTGCCAGGCGATCCGGACTGCTGCCTCGACATCGTCTGCTGCCAGGCGAGCCGGAATTTCGGCGGGAAGATGAAGCGGCTGGTCTTCAGGCAGCCAGCTCAATTTCAGGCGGTGCAGCAGGTTTTCGGAAGTGAAGAAAATCTTCAGCAGGGCGAATGCCGGTGGCAGTACCGGCCCCCGACTCGCGACGGGAAGCTCGATTCCGTACAGGTCGACACAGGCCAGTCCGCCCAGCAATTCGTCGATGCGAACATCATCGGTAGTTCCGGCCAGGAACGCTGCGACGTCATCGCAGGTCGCGCCCGTGACGCTACTTAGCACTTCACCTTCCGCGTTGAGCTTTGCTGCCTCCAGACGGCGGCGGCGCAACATGACGCCAAGATTCCTTGTCAGCGGACCGGGACCCCAGGTGGCCAGCGCGGACGACGGTGCCCAGGCGCGATCGCCGTCTTTATATAAAGATTCGCTGACATTCGTGAGCTGTGTGCGGATATCGAGACGGCGGCGCCCCTTGCCATCCACGATCCGCAGCCCGGCCAAGGCCGCTGCAATTCTGAACTCCGGCGAATCGTTCATCCGTTCGCCGCCGGCCCTGATGGCCCAAGCGCTCGAAAGCCGCGGTACCGGCGAGCGCACGGCGTCCTGAGACTTTGGGCTCCGGCTCAGCGCCGCCTCGATACGCCCAAGCTGTCGCAGGACGTTTTGTAGTGCGCTGCGGCTGGGCTGCTGAGACAGGGCAAACAAGGCGGTGTCGAGCCGACGGGCCGCAGAGCGAAAGGCGTTGGGTGCGTTGTCGTTGCGAGCGTATTGTTGAACCGAGCCGAGCCAGTTGCGCTGTTCGAGATCGGTGATGAGGTCGGCGTCGGGACTTCGCTGAACTCGGATGCGCTGTAGGGGCGTTGCGAGAAAGGCTTTCCCTGAGCGCATCAAGAATCCGTATCGCTGGAAGCCATCAATGCCGCGGTCTACGCCGAGTTGCGCCACGGCACGGGCAAAATCCAATCCATCGCGCGTCGCTTTTCCATTCAGTGCAGCGCGCCCTTCGGTGAGTAGTGAGCGTAGTTCGTCGATGCTGAACGGGTTTGACCACAAAGGCATCCAGATTTCACCACGTGCGTCGCCGTCGTCTCCCGCGCTGGCCGAGCCGGCGGTTCCGGCGCGGCTGCGCACAGTGAACGGTGCGGCGAGGATCGCGGGGTCGCCCGATTCCAGCCTGCGCGCAGTGGATGCGCCGAACAGCACTGCACCTTCCAGCATCAGCACGAAATCCCAGGTGTTGATACGGGCGGAACCTTCGAAGCCGGCCGCTGCATTCGGCCCGCCCGCGACACCGGGCGAGAACTGTCCGATTGCGCGGTCCGACAAGGTTGTCGTTTGCGAACCCCATAGCGCGCTGTCCAGGGCTTCTGTGGTGTCTTTTTGGGCGGTGCCGGACGAAACGTCGAACAGTCCGGCCAGGCGCTGCATGAAATTGTTGGTGAAGTCCAATCGGCCGTCGTTGCCCCCGGTGCCCAGCAGCGGCGGATAGCGTGGATCGTTTCCGGACAGGATGACTGCGGAGTCCATCCAGCGCAGCAGCGGCTCCGGAGCGATGTTGCGCAGCCGCTGTAGGAACGCCGCTTTCTGCGCTAGCTTGGGGCTTTCTTTCAGGCCCAGTTGAGCGACGACTTTTCGTGCTGCGCCGATGGCCTGCCTGTAGGGCGCGAAGCGCTCGGCTGCAGCCTCTCCGATTGCGTGGATGCCGTCCGTATTGTCCTTGGGATAAAAGCCGCTTCCGCCGTTCCAGGGCGCCACCAGCGGTGTTGGCCGATAGTGCTCGAGAAAGAAAGCGCGAAGTTGTTCGGCCGTCAGCCGCGTTCGCAGAACAAACACATCGTCGCGCCAGAAGCCCGTGGCTTCGGCATCTCCGCCGTTCTCGTCGCCCGCTTCGGCAACCAGCCGCAGAACGGCCAGCGCCTTGAGGTAGGATGCCAGCGGCGTGGGCGTGCAGCCTGGCAAGGGAATTTCGTTGACGTGCAGAGGTTCCGAGAGGCGTTCCTTCCAGAGGGTCATCAGCGGTCTCCAATCGCGCCTGTCCGCAGCGGCCAGGGCGTCGAAGTAGCGGACGCGAAATCGCGCGTCCGCCGGGACCACCGTCACGGGCGGCAATTGCAGGCGCCTCAGGATTTCCAGCAGCCACAGGCGGCTGATCCGGCCGTTGAGGTCCGGGAACGGATGGATCGACAGAAACTCGCCTTCCGCGTAGGCCAGCAGTTCGAGCAGGCGGTCGTCGGCTTCGCCGCTGAGGTGCTCGATGCGGGTGGCGAGATTCAGGCAGTAATCCCGCATGCGTTGCGGTACTTCAAACGGAGGCGGCGGCTGATGCCCGCGGATCTGGTTCTGGGTTTGACGGTAGAGGCCCGCCTGACCGGGAAACAGTTCCGCCGTCAGCCTGGCATGGAGGTCAAGCAGCAGAGTTTCGTCTATTGCGCGTTCGGAAAATCGTTGCTGGCGAATGTCGTAGTCGAGCTGTTGCAGCGGTTCCGACAGCCTTTCCGCCAGCTCGGCATAACTCAGCGTTCCGGCGGCGGTGACGAATCTCGGGATTGTTGCATCAGCAGTCTGTGTCGCGCCTGCAGCCGTTTGAGGCTCACCGGTTCGCGTTCGAACGCCATGCTCTGCCAGACCTGCAGCGGGCTCCGCACCAGCATGCGCCGCTGCCGCTCTTCCGGCGGGAGCGCTCTCCACGTCTGAATGTTTTGTTTCCAGCTCATCTTTCGAATTGTGCTCCTGCTCAGTGCTCACTGTCAGCCTCCTGCTCCGCACGGCTGGCCCGCCAGTCGGCGATACGCACCAGTGATTCCAACCAGGCGAGGCGGAAGGGCCCGTAGCGCTTCAACAGGCGCTGTGTCCGGGTGGTCCAGGATGGTCCCATCCGACCTTCGCCCAGTTGCATGATGTCGAGGTGCAGGCGAATTTCCGGGAGCGTTTCGTCGTCCGAAAGATGGAAGGCGGGCAAAACGTCGCCGTCCCACACGCCGCGAGCGAACAGGCGCGAGTCGGAAGGCTCGGTTTCGTTCGGCAGGGCGCGCAGCGATAGGCGGACTTTGCCGTGGTGGGCGGTGATCAGGTAGGCGATCAGGTCCGCATCGGGTTCGTCGTCGTGTTGCGCCAGCCAGGCGAGCGCGGACGCAAGCTCGTGGCGGAAGTGCTTGCGTGGTTTGTCTTCGCCCGCTACCTGATAACTTGTGCGCCCGCGGTAGTTGCCGCCGGATTTGGCCCAGAGGCCGTCGCCGAGCTCTTGCTGAAGGCCCTTCTGATGAGCGTCCCTGAGCATCGTCTGGAAGGCTTGGTGCGCCTTGCCCACGTCGTGCCATCGCGCCGCTCGGATGACTGCGGCCGCATCCGGCACCTTCAAGGATGCGCAGAGGGTTTCTGCTTCGTTGCCCACGTCGTTCAGGTGGCGCGTCAGCGAAACCTCCTGCGCGAGCAGGCTGCGCCGGTCGTCGTCCATCGCCTCAGCGGTGAGCGAATCCGTTCCCGCAGGCTTGAGTGGCTCGACCGCTTTCGACGACTCCGGTGAAAGACCGCGCTGTTCCGTATAGCCGCCGGCCGCTGCATGCACCATGAGAATCATGCCGGGCCGCAAGCGCGGCTTGCCCAGGTGCGCAACCATTGTCCATTCGCGGGCCAGCGTGTCCCACTGATAAACATCCCCCGCTTTCAGGCGCTTGAGCAATTCGCTGGCGGCGCCCAGGCCCGCGCGGCACAGCTCGTCAGCATTCGCGGACGGTTGACTCTTGGCGCCGTCCACGTCGGACCACTCGCGCCAGAACAGCAGGACGTCGGCATCATCCGCGTCGCGGATGTACTGGGCGATGTCGACATCGAAGCCGGACAGGTCGGCCTCGGTGCTGAACAAGTCCAGGAAATCCTTGCGCCGCAGCACCGGATACATCGGCGCTGCAGCCTCAATGGGCGGCAGCGCTGCGGGAGAGGCGCTGCTCAGTGATTCCAGCAGGCGCCTGGCATCGTCGAGTTCGGATGGTTCGTAGGGCTTGGAATCGGTGATGTCGATCCAATAGACCTGCGCATCGGTGGAGTCGTTGTATTCGCCGTAGCGATTGCAGCGGCCGAAGCGTTGGACCATCGATGCGAAAGGCGCCAACTCCGTGAACAGGACGCGCGAGGACAGGTCGACGCCGGCTTCCACGGCCTGGGTGGCGACGATGATGCGGCCGGGGCCGCTTGGGTCGGGCGACGTTGCGAGTTTGTCGTTGAGCGCCTTGCGCTCCTGGGCGCGAAAGCGCGAGTGCACAAGCAAAAGTTCGGGCGCATCCGAAAGCGATGGCGGATCGTCTGCTGCGTCTTTTCGCTTCTTCGAAGGCGGGGGCGATAGATGCTTGGCGATTTCATCAAACAAGCCCTGCGCGCGCGCGACGGTGTTGAGAATCGCCAGTGTGGTCGTTCCAGGTCGTTGCCGCTGAGCGGCAAGAACCTGAGCCGCCAGTTCGTGGAAATAGGACGCCAAGGCCGTCTTGCTGTCCGCGCTCAGATTCGCGCTGCAGGTGGCCAGCGGCTTGATGGAATCGCGCCGCGCGCTGACCGTTTCGGAGGCTTTTTCCTCTTCGCTCAGTTGCAGCAAGGCGAGCGCGTCGGGATCGAAGTCCACGGTCTTCATCCAGGCCCGGTTGAGCGTTGCCGACACCCAGAGACTGCGGCTGTTGCGGGCACAGGCCAGTTCGCGGCGGAAGGCTTCGAGCTGCACGCCGGTGATCAAGCCCGGTCCCATCAGCTGAACCTCGTCGAACACCCACATCGCGTCGTTGTGCAACATCGCGAAGTGTACCGGCCACAGGTAGCGGCTCGTGCCGTAGCCGCGCATCAATGCGCGTGACAGCAGCATGTCCTGGGTACCGATGAGGATCATGTCTTCTTCAGGCTGCTCGGCCCAGGTCTTCACATCCTCGGCGCCGCCTACGAGCACATGCACTGACACTTTTCCGGTCCCGGCGTCACCGTCTATTCCGAGACGGGAGAGCCAGTCGCGGATACTGCGTTCGGTCTGTTCCACCAGCACCCGCATGGGCAAGCACCAAATCAGGCGGCGCGGCGTGTCAGGGTCTGCGCCTTCAAGGCGGCCGCCTTGTCGCCAGCCGCGTTTGTACAGCCAGGCCAGCGTGACTGCCGCAGTCTTTCCGAGGCCGGTGGGAACGTTGAGTAGGTCCGGCCATGCTTCGTCATCCCAGCTGTCTGTAGCGAGCCTTCGCTGATATTCAATAGGTGTGAATGTAAGATCGGATTCTCGTCCGTATGCAGCCTTGAAAAGCGCATCGAATGACTTAGTCATGGTGCGCGTCGCTACCGATTTCTGAATGGCTCAGTGCGGCAAGCAAGGTTTCTGGGTCGCAGACTTGAAGCGACGCTTTGCGAAAGTCCTTCACATTTCGCGTCGCTATGTACGTGACGCCCGCCTGTCGTGCGGAGGCGTGGAAAACAGCGTCTTCAAAGTCGGACCAGTTCGCAGTCAGAGCTTCGGCGATGGTTGATTCGTCTACGGGCAGCACGCGGAGAATGCCGAGCAGTTCGCTCACAATCGCACGTGCGCGACGCGGGCCGTGCTCGCGTTTGATGAGGAAGTAGACGGTACCTACTGCTGAAGCAGGTAGGCATCCACGGATGATCTGGCGGTCGCAAAGTCCCAACAGGGCAGCTGCGGGTCTGGACCAAGGCTTGCGATTCAGGAGTACGTCCAGCAGGACGTTTATGTCCAGGGCCACCAACGGTGCCAGCGATTTCATGCGGCGGTCTCCAAGAGAGGTGGAGTTGTCGCCAGAAGGTGGATCCGGTCTTTCAACCGCTCCAAAACAAGCAATTGCTTCAAAGGGGCCGGCGACAACTCCATCGCCGATGTTACACGATTTCTCACAACAACCAATTGAAATATCTATTCGTGTTTTCTCATCAGATGTTCGTGGTACAGGTCTTTGCTGGCAGCCGAATCGCTGAGCACCCCCAGGAGGCGCTGAACTCTGGGTGTGATGTCGTTCGAATCCGGCTCTCCCAACGCGGAGAGATAACCCGCCACCAAGGCGGAAACCGAAGTGCCTCGCGCGTGGGCTTGCTCTTTGGCCCGGCGAATCAAATGCTCGTCGATGCGTAGCGTAAGTTTTGATTGCATGACTGATCTCGTGCGGGTTGACGTACAAATAGCCGTTAAAGTATACGTCACTCGGAAGGGGGCGAAATTCCGGGTAGTGACGAGATCCTGGTTGCTCGATCAAACTGCCCGAAGTTCGTCGCTGCACAACGCCACAACCCATGAACGGAAAAAATTCTTCGAAAGATTCAGCCACTGATTGGACGCGGCTGCGGCAGATGTCCGATGCCGAGATTGACTTGTCCGACATCCCGGAAGTCGATGCCGATCTATTCGAACGGGCGAGCCTGAAATACGCCGGGTGCGCTGTTTCCCCGGAGGAGCTTGTCGTTCTGCGTGCCGCACCGGATTTGGCAGACTGGCTGCGGTCGGCGAGTGAAGGCGAGCGCGGTGAGGCACTGGATGCTTTGCGCCAAGTCATGGAGCGGCATAAGGCGGCCTGAGTTGGCCGTCTTGATGTTCGGCCCGTTGCTTTTGCATGCGGCTCATCGCGCCGAAAGGCTAAGCTGTTCAAGCGGGTCATCATGATTCGAGGGGCCGGTTCATGCCGAGGGTCGGTTCGATGCTAATCGACCGCGTTTTCGATTCCTGACCCTGCAAATCCTGGCCGGAAAACTTCATTTCACACCGGTAGTTGCACGCACTTTTTGGAGTGCGGCGAGCTGCGGTGTCGCTTCGGGCGCTGGGTAGTGGGAAAGCGCGGCACGCAGACGATCCGCAACGGCATCACGCAAGGAGGGCGGTTCCAGCACTTCCACATCCGGGCCATAGCGCAGGATGTCCATCAGCAGTTCCTCGGCGCGGTGGTAGGGAAAGCTGCGGCTCAGCGAGCCGTCTTCATGGCGTTCGTCCTGCTGCTGGGGATGCCAGGTTTCGGCGGCGACCCAGCGGGTGATGTGTGGCGAGAATTGGAGCGTGGCAACCGCGGTCGGCTGGCCGGAGAAGATGCCGTAGCTGGTGGCCAGCACGGTATCGAGCGCGCTGGCTTCGACTTCCTGGGCCGGTGGCTCCAGAACTTCGGCGCTGACGATGCGATCCACCGAAAAGGTACGCAGGTCATTACGTTCGTGGCACCAGGCGTCGAGATACCAGTTGTCCCGATACAGCGCGAGCCGTTGCGGAGAGATCGTGCGGGGTCGCGGCATGCGGTCGTCGCTGCGGGCGTGATAGTCGATGAGCAGGCGGCGTCGGCGAACCAGCGCGTCCGCCACGGTCGAGAATCGGTCTCCGGCAGGGCGGGCGGCCATACGGAGCAGCCGCAGACGGGAGTCCCATTGCGGGGTTTCGGCGCCGGTTTTGTGCAGCAGTGTTTCGATCTTGCCGCGCAGCGGCCGCAGCGCTTCGGACAGCAGCCCGATGGGCTGTTGTTCCAGAACCTGATCGAGAATCAGCAGGGCGGCGAGTTCTTCGGCGCTGAACCAGAGGCCGGGCAGCTGGTAGACGCCTTCCGATTCATAGCGGTAGGTGCCCCGTTCCGGGTCCATGATCAGCGGCGCTTGCAGCACGTCGCGCAGGAAGCTGATCGCCCGTTTCAAACGCGTGGGGCCGCAGCCGATTTCCTCGCGCAAGGTTTGCGCGGGAACGCCGAAGCGCCGGTTCGCCGCCAGCCTCTTGTGAAGCTCGAATATGGTTTCGATCAGCTGCACGGCGAAAGGCCCCCCGACCCGACACCCTCAGATTCACTCTAGTGTCTTCCGCATGCTTGGCCGTGTCGAGCTTCGCTGGCGCCGTTCATTCGCGCTGATGCGACCATTCGGGCTGCTGATGAGCAATATGCGATTCAAGCCCAGGATGAACCTCCGCCGCTAGACCTCCGGCCCCAGCTCGATGCCGGGCGGGAGTTGCGGCGGCAGTTCGGATTTCGGCGCTTCCATCGAGGCGACCGGGTAGGCGCAGTAATCGGCGGCATAGAGCGCGGCCGCGCGATGATTGCCGGATTCGCCCACACCCCCGAAGGGCGCGGCGCCGGAGGCGCCGGTGGTCTGCCGGTTCCAGTTGACGATGCCGGCGCGGATGTTGGCGTAGAAGGTGTTCCACTGTGCCTCATCTTCGGACAGCAAACCGGCTGACAGGCCGTAGCGTGTGGCGTTGGCCTGTGCGATCGCGTCGTCGAAGTTCTCGTAGCGAATCACTTTCAGCAGCGGGCCGAAATGTTCCTCGTCCGGCAGCTCGTCGATGCGCGTGACGTCGAGCAGGCCGGGGGTGAGAAAGGCATCGCCGTAAGGCAGGCGCTGCATCGGCACCAGCACTTCGGCGCCGAGGTCCATCAGCGCCTTCTCGGCGTCCAGCAGCTGCTGCGCAGCGGCAGCGGAAATCAACGGACCCATGAACGGTTGCGGCTCGTCGTTCCAGTGACCGACCATGATCTTGCGGATGGCGTCGACCAGCACGGTGATGAAGAAATCACCTCCAGAGCCTTGCGGCACGAACAGGCGTCGCGCGCAGGTGCAGCGTTGGCCGCTGGAGAGATAGGCGGACTGAATCACGTCGTAGACCGCGGGCACGATGTCGTTGACCTTGCCGACCACCAGCGGGTTGTTGCCGCCCATTTCCAGCGCCAGGATCTTGCCCGGCGTATCGGCAAATTGACGGTTGAGGATGGCGCCGGTGCGCGAGCTTCCGGTGAAATACAGGCCGTCGAGTTGTGGATGCTGGGCGATGGCTTGCGCGGTTTCGAGTTCGCCCGGTAGCAGGCTCAGCACGCCTTCGGGGATGCCGGCCTGGTGCCACAGTTTCACGGTTTCGATCGCCACCAGCGGGGTCTGTTCGCTGGGCTTGAAGATCACGCAGTTGCCGGCCAGCAGTGCCGGCACGATATGGCCGTTCGGCAGGTGTCCGGGGAAGTTGTAGGGCCCGAACACGGCGACCACGCCGTGCGGTTTGTGACGGATCGCGCTGAGCACGGCGCCATTCCGGGTTTCGGTGACGCCGGTGCGCTGCCAGTAGGCTTTCACCGAAAGATCGACCTTGCCAATCATCGCGCCGACTTCGGTGCGCGTCTCCCACAGCGGCTTGCCGGTCTCCTGCGCGATGGTGCTGGCGAGCGCTTCCTTGTGTTCAGCCAGCAGTTCGGCGAAACGTCGCACGATGGCTTCGCGTTCCGCGAACGGGCGCGTACCCCAGGCGCCGGCAATGGCGCGGGCGGACTGGAAGGCCACATTCACGTCGTCCGGTGTGGCGGCATTGCCAGTCCAAAGTGTTGCGCCGCTACTTGGGTCGATACTCGAAAATTCGGCGCCGCCGCCGGGAGCCCAGTGGCCTGCGAGATAGATCGAATCGTTGTTCATGGGTCTTGGAGGTTGTCTGGGGATTCGGTATGCAGCGGCGAGGCAAAGCCAACAAGCACGCAGCGCCGTGCAGGAATAGATGGAGCTAGGATACCGAAGCACAGCGTGACAGAGGCGTGAACGGGCCGTTCACCACCCGGTGAGACGTGCGTCGGCGGCCACAGCAAACGACCATCCACGAAAAGCAACCGGAGGTGCAGCCATGACCGAGAAACAGTCGACAAGCCCCGAACTGAAGAATGCCGCGCTGTTCCGCGAAAAGGCGTATATCGCGGGCCGTTGGATTGGTGCCGATGGTGGCGAATCACTGGAGGTTCACAATCCGGCGACCGGTGAACTGATCGGCCGCGTTCCGAACATGGGCGAGGCCGAGGCGCTGCGCGCCATCGAGGCCGCCGAGTCCGCGCAGGTCGACTGGCGTGCGCGCACCGGCAAGGAACGCGCCGTGGTGCTCCGGCGCTTCGCCGATTTGATGATGAGCAATCAGGAAGACTTGGCGAAGTTGATGACGATCGAGCAGGGCAAGCCGCTGGCCGAGAGCCGCGGTGAGATCGGCTATGCCGCCTCGTTCATCGAATGGTTTGGCGAGGAAGCCAAGCGGGCCTACGGCGACGTGATTCCGGCGCATCAGCGTGACAGCCGGATTCTGGTGCTGAAGCAGGCGATCGGCGTGGCGGTGGCGATCACGCCGTGGAACTTCCCGGCGGCGATGATCACACGCAAGCTGGGTCCGGCACTGGCGGCCGGTTGCGCGATGGTGGCGCGGCCTTCGGATGCGACGCCGTTCTCGGCGTTGGCGCTGGCCGTGCTGGCCGAGGAAGCCGGTGTGCCTGAAGGCGTGTTCTCGGTCATTACCGGCAAGTCGCGCCCGATCGGCAAGGCCTTCACCGACAGTCCGATCGTGCGCAAGCTGTCGTTTACCGGCTCCACCGAAGTCGGCGCGCAGCTGATGAGCCAGAGTGCCGGCACCATCAAGAAGCTGTCACTGGAATTGGGCGGCAACGCGCCGTTCCTGGTGTTCGACGACGCCGATATCGACGCCGCGGTTCAGGGGGCAATTGCTTCGAAATACCGTAACGCCGGTCAGACCTGCGTCTGCACCAATCGCTTCTACGTGCAGGGCGGTGTCTACGACGAGTTCGCCGACAAGCTGGCCGCCGCCGCTTCGGAACTCAAGGTAGGCAATGGTTTGGATGAAGGCGTGAAGATCGGTCCGCTGATCAATCCGAGCGCGGTCGACAAGGTGGAACGCCATATCGCGGACTGTGTGGATCGCGGCGCCAGGCTGTTGCTGGGCGGCCAGCGCGGTGAGGGCACGTTCTTTCCGCCCACGGTGTTGACCGGCGTTGCTGCCGATGCCTTGCCGATGCGCGAGGAAACCTTCGGCCCGGTCGCGCCGCTGGTGAAGTTCGACACCGAGGAAGAGGGTTTGCGGCTCGCCAACGACACCGAGTTCGGCCTGGCCTCGTACTTCTATGCGCGGGACATGGCGCGCGTGTGGCGCGTTTCGGAAGGACTCGAAAGCGGCATGGTCGGCGTCAACACCGGCCTGATCTCGACCGAGCTGGCGCCGTTCGGCGGCGTCAAGTCCAGCGGTCTGGGGCGCGAAGGTTCCAAGTACGGCATCGACGAATACATGGAACTGAAGTACCTGTGCATGGGCGGCATCTGATCCTCGGCAGGTATCCGTCCAAAACACGGCGCCATCCATTGCGCGGTACCGGTGTTCCGCGCAATGCTCGGCGGCCCTGATTCCCGTGTAGCGAAACATGCCGCCACAATCCTGCGATGCGCTGATTATCGGCGGCGGCCACAATGGCTTGGTGTGCGCCGCCTATCTGGCAGCGGCGGGACTCGCGGTGACAGTGCTGGAACGCCGCAGCGTGGTCGGCGGCGCTGCGGTGACCGAAGCGTTCCACCCGGGCTTCCGCAACTCGGTGGCGTCCTACACGGTTTCGCTGCTCAACCCGAAAGTGATCCGCGATCTGGAACTGCCGGCCCACGGGCTGCGTATCGTCGAACGACAGCTGTCCAATTTCCTGCCGACGGGGGACGGCCGCTATCTCAAGATCGGCGCCGACAAGACGGCGGACGAAGTCGCGAAGTTTTCTGCGCGGGATGCGGAGCGGCTGCCGGCCTACGGCGAGAAACTCGAGCGCATTGCCGATCTGCTGCGCGAACTGGTTCTGCAAACACCGCCCAATGTCGTGGCCGGCTCCTGGCGCACGGCCTTGCCGGAATTGCTACGCGCCGCGCGACTCGGTGGACGTCTGCGCCGACTGAATCAGGATCAGCGGCGCGAGTTGCTGCGCTTGTTCTCGATCTCGGCCGGCGACTATCTGGACGGCTGGTTCGAGAGCGAGCCGATCAAGGCGGCATTCGGTTTCGATGGCATCGTCGGCAACTACGCCAGCCCGTATTCGGCAGGCTCGGCCTACGTGCTGTTGCACCACGTGTTCGGCGAGGTCAACGGCAACAAGGGCGCCTGGGGACATGCGATCGGCGGCATGGGCGCGATCACGCAGGCGATGGCGAAGTCCGCGCAGGCGCGCGGAGCGACCATCCTCGTCGACAGCGCGGTGCGCGAAGTACTGGTCGAGAACGGGCGGGCGGTGGGCGCGGTGACCGAACAGGGCGCGGTTCTGCGTGCACCGATCGTGATCTCCAACCTCAATCCCAAACTGTTGTTTCAGCATCTGATCGACCCGGCGGTGCTGCCTGGCGAGTTCCGCGAACGGATCGCGCAATGGCGTTGCGGCTCAGGCACCTTCCGCATGAACGTCGCCTTGTCGGAGCTACCGGATTTCCGCTGTCTGCCGGGGCGCGAGCTGGCCGAGCATCACACCGCCGGCATCATCCTGGCGCCCGATCTGCGTTACATGGAGCAGGCCTATTTCGATGCGCGCACGCACGGCTGGGCGCGCAAGCCGGTGGTCGAAATGCTGATCCCCTCCACGCTGGATGACAGCCTCGCGCCGCCGGGACAGCATGTGGCCAGCCTGTTCTGTCAGCACTTCGCGCCGGAATTGCCGGACGGATCGAGCTGGGACCAGCATCGCGAGACGGTCGCAGACCTGATCGTCGACACCGTCAATGCGCAGGCGCCGAATTTCAAGGCTGCGGTGCTGGGGCGGCAGATCATGAGTCCGCTCGATCTGGAACGGACCTTCGGACTGATCGGCGGAGACATCTTTCACGGCGCCCTGAGCCTGGACCAGATGTTCTCGGCAAGACCGATGCTCGGCTACGCGAACTATCGATCGCCGATTGCCGGCTTGTACCAGTGTGGTTCGGGTACGCATCCCGGCGGTGGCGTGACCGGTGCGCCCGGACACAATGCCGCGGCCGAGATCATCAAGGACCTGCGCGGCGGATTGTTGCGGCGTCGCTAGGCTTGGCAATATGGCGTCATAAAGTCCAAAATATTGGACATTCCCGACAGCCGATGCCGATGAGTACCGACGCCGCCACCAATCTGTCCCGCAACGTTCTGGCATTGCGCCGTGGGCGCAATCTGTCGCAGGCGAGTCTGGCGACCCTGGCTGGAATCCCGCGTTCGACGATCGCGCATATCGAATCCGGTGCCGGCAATCCTTCGCTGGCCAATCTCGCGCGCTTGTCTGCCGCACTGGGTGTCGGCATCGAGGAATTGCTGGCGCGCCCGCGCAATGCCTGCGTGCTGGTGCCGGCCGCGCAGGTTCCGGTACGTCTGCGCGCGAGCGGTCGTGTGCAGGTGGCCGACCTCCTGCCGGAACGTGTACGTGGACTGGAGATCACGCGCATGTGCATCGAACCGCAGGCGACGATGCGCGGCACCGCGCATGTGTTCGGAACCAAGGAATACCTGCACACGATCGAAGGCGAGGTCTCGGTGCTGGTGGCGGGGGAAGTGTTCGTGGTGAGTGCCGGCGATGTGTTCGCGTTTCCGGGCGACCAGGCACATTCCTACGTGAATCGCGGCGCGGTCGATGCCGTGGCGCTGTCGGTGGTGGTGCCGGTGTCGATGGCGGGGCCAGCGACATGAGCGGAACCGAGACGGTTTATCAACAATTGGGTGGCGAACAGGGCGTGCGCGCGCTGGTGGATGAGTTCTATACGCGCATGGACAGCGATGCCCGATTCAAGGTCTTGCGTGCCCTGCATCCGCTGTCACTGGATGGCTCGCGCGACAAGCTGTTCTGGTTCCTGTGCGGCTGGAGCGGTGGCCCGGACCACTTCGTGCAGCGTTTCGGCCATCCGCGCCTCCGCGCGCGGCACTTGCCGTTTTCGATCGGAGTGCTTGAACGCGACCAGTGGCTGCAATGCATGGATGAGGCGATGGCCCAATGCGAACTGCCGCAGTCGCTTCATCGGCGCTTGCGGCAGTCGTTCCTGCAGACCGCGGACTGGATGCGCAATCGCGCGGAGCCCGATATTCCGGGCTGAATCAGCGGCCCTTCCAGACCGCTTCGCGGCGCTCCAGGAAGGCACGCGGACCTTCGCGGAAATCCTCGGTGTGCATCAGGCGCCCGATCGAGCGAATCGTATTGCGGGCAAGTTCGTCGTCACCATGATCTTCGGCCATGCGCAGCAGCTTCATCGCTTCCTGCACCGCCAGCGGTGCGTTGGAGGCGATGCCCCGCGCCAGCTTGAGCGCTTCGTTGAGCACCTTGTCGTCATCGACAATCATGTTGATGAGCCCGAACTGCTCGGCCTTTTGCGCCGAGATCGGCTCGCCGGTCAGCACCAGCTGGTTGGCGAACACGCGCGGGATCGAGCGCGGCAGGCGGAAGGCACCGCCGGCGCCCGGCACCAGGCAGCGTTTGACTTCCGGCAGGCCGAAGCTCGAGTTCCGGCCGGCAACGGCCATTTCACAGGCCAGCACCATTTCGGTACCGCCGCCCAGCGCATGTCCGTGCACGGCGGCGATCCAGGGCTTGCTGCGCGCGGCGAGCACGAAGCCACCGAAACCGGCCGGACCGTCGGCGATGTTGCGCCCCTGGCCCTCGCACAGTTCGGTGAGATCGGCACCGGCAGAGAAGCTGTTTCCGGCGCCGGTGAGCACGGCTACGCGGATTTCCGGATCGTGCTCGATCAACCAGACGATGCGCAGCATCTTGCGCGACATCTCCACATTGACGGCATTGCAAACATCGGGACGGTTGAGCGTGACCAGCGCGATGTGATCACCGACTTTCTCCATCAGGACTTCGTCGGTGTCGTTGGCGAGTGTTGGGGCGATGGCTTCGGCAGTCTGCATGTTTGTCTCCTCGGTTCTGGCGCGACCTTTTTGTTATGGATTCCTGTCAGGGATTCAGGTGATGTCCGGTCGCGGAAACCCACCATTTGCAGCACTATAGTAGTACGTGCCGTTGGCGTCCGGGGCCTTCCCCCGAGCCAACGGTCATGTTTTGGGGGCCGGCGGTCTGGCCGCCGCGTTCCCGGAACGCTCTCATATTCTTGCTGAATCAGGACTGTCGATGGCGACACAGCCGCTTTGTGTCTGTGAGCACTGCGATGCGGTCTACCGGCGACGCGCTTTGGCCCGTCGCGAAATCGCGCGCTGCCTGCGTTGTGGCGCGGAGCTGTATCGCGATCAGCGCTACGGTCTGAACGCGATGCTGGCGCTGACCCTGACGGCCTTGATCGTGTTTGTGATCGCCAACGTCTACCCGATCGTGCGCATCGAAGTTCAGGGCGTGGCCAGCGAAGCGACGCTGTGGGGTGCGATCATGGCGACCTGGAATTCCGGCGTCGGTGTGGTCGCGGCGCTGGCGGCCGCCACCGTGTTCTTCTTTCCGCTGAGCCAGATTGCGCTGTTCCTGCACGTGTTGCCGGCGCTTCGCCGCGGCCGCGTGCCGGTCCATTTCCGCGACGCGATGCACGCGCTGCGGCTGGTGCAGCCCTGGAGCATGGTCGAGGTGTTCCTGCTCGGTGCCTTGGTGTCGGTGGTGAAGCTGGCGGGCCTGGCCGAAGTCATTCCGGGCATCGGCCTGTGGGCCTTCGGCATTCTCACGCTGCTGCTGACCACGCTGACCGGCTTCGACCTGCGCCGGCTCTGGGAAATCGCCGACGGAGCGCGCCGGTGAGCGGCCGGGGCGGGGTCGTCGAGGCACGCGATCTCGGCGTGCTCGGATGCCATGCCTGCGGTCTGGTGAGTCGTGACATCGGCGCCGACCACAGCCATTGCCCGCGCTGTCGGGCGAGTCTGCATCGCCGCGGACCGGCCAGCATCAGCCGCACCTGGGCGCTGCTGCTGGCAGCGGCGTTGCTCTATATTCCGGCGAACCTGCTGCCGATCATGAAGACCGCGACCCTGTTCGACAGCCATGCGGACACGATACTGTCCGGCGTGGTGGTGCTGTGGCGGTCCGGTTCGATCGATCTTGCGATCATCGTGTTCGTCGCCAGCATCGTGGTGCCGATATTCAAGATCGCGGTCCTGGCGCTGCTGTTGATCACGGCGCAGCGCGGCAGCGATTGGCGTCGCCCGGAGCGCGCCAAGCTGTATCGTATGATCGAGTTCATCGGGCACTGGTCGATGCTGGACGTATTTGTCGTCGCCTTGTTGGCGGCGCTGGTCCACTTCCAGTCGGTGGCGCGCGTCGATGCCGGCCCGGGCGCGATGGCCTTCGGTGCCGTGGTCGTGCTGACGATGCTGGCCTCCATGAGTTTCGACCCGCGCCTGACCTGGGATTCCCCGAAAGCACCACGCAATGACTGAGCAAGACGACATTTCCCGCGGCGCCGAGCTGCCCGAACCCGAACTCGCCACGCCGGGACGCTGGAGCGTTTCGCTGGTGTGGCTGGTGCCGCTGGTCGCGGCGCTGGTCGGTCTGGTGCTGGTGGTGCGCGCTTACCTTCAGGCCGGGCCCAGCATCACCATTACCTTCGATACCGCCGAAGGCATCGAGCCCGGCAAGACCGAGGTCAAGTACAAGGACGTGGTGGTCGGTAAGGTCAGTTCAGCCGAGCTGGAAGACAATCATGAATTCGTGATCGTGCACGTCGACCTGAGCAAGGAGGCCGCATCGCTGGCGGTCGAGGATTCGCGGTTCTGGGTGGTGCGTCCGCGCGTCGACATGGGCGGCGTCTCCGGCCTGGGAACGCTGCTCTCCGGTGCCTATATCGGTGTCGATGTCGGCCAGTCGGACAAGGCGCGTACCGAGTTCGAAGGCCTCGAAGTGCCACCAGCCGTCACCAACGACCAGCAGGGCAAGCGCTTCCAGTTGCGCAGTTCCGACCTGGGCTCACTCGACATCGGCTCGCCGGTGTATTACCGCCGTATTCCGGTCGGTCGCGTGGTCGGCTTCGATCTCAATCCGGATGGCCGCAAGGTCACGATTCAGGTGTTCGTGGATCATCCCTACGATCGTTTTGTCACCAACCGTTCGCGGTTCTGGAATGCCAGCGGCGTGGACGTTTCGGTGAGCGCTGGCGGCGTGCGCGTCAATACCCAGTCGCTGGCCACGGTGCTGGTCGGCGGCGTCGCCTTCCAGTCGCTGCCCGGTGACGATCCCGGCGAGACGGCCGACATGGATGCGGCCTTTCCGCTGTTCTCCGACCAGAGTTCGGCACTGGCGCCTCCGGACGGCGATCAGCTGAAATTGCGCATGCGCTTCTTCCAGTCCGTGCGAGGGCTCGCCGCGGGCGCTCCGGTGGATTTCCAGGGTATCGAGATCGGCACTGTCTCCGGCATCGAACTCGAATACGATCGCGACAAGAAGCAGTTCGCGGCCCTGATCGATGCCACGGTGTATCCACAACGTCTCGGCCGTGCCTATCGCGGGCTGCGTGACGGCGTCGTCGACCACGACCACGGCGATGAGCAGCCGATCAATGCCGATCGCCAAGTGTTCACGGACATGGTCAATCAAGGTCTGCGCGCCCAGATGCGTACCGGAAACCTGATCTCCGGCCAGCTCTATATCGCGCTCGCCTTCGAGGCCAAGGCCAAGCCAATGATGGTCGCGGCCGACGACGGTCAGCCGCTGGAGGTGCCGACTTCGCTGGCCAGTTTCGACCAGATTCAGCAGCAGGTCGCCGATATCGTCGACCGGCTCGACGAGATTCCGTTCGGCGACATCGGGCGCGACCTCAGCGACACCGTGCGCAGCGCGCGCGATCTGTTGCGTCAGATCGATGGCGAAGTCACGCCGGAACTGCGCCGCCTGCTCGAGGATGTGCGGGCCACCGTCAATGCGGCCAACCAGAGCCTGGCGCAACCGGATGCGCCGCTGCAGCAGAACCTCACCGAGACGCTGGACGAACTCGATCGGGCGGCGCGTTCGATGCGCTCACTGACCGATTATCTGCAACGGCATCCCGAATCGCTGATCCGCGGCAAGGCCAACGACCCCGATCCCACCGACAACTTCCCGAACGAATGATGAGCATGCGAGCCCGGTTCCTGCTGATGGCGGTGCTGATCGTCGGTGTCGCGGCCTGCGCCTCCGAGCCGATCCAGTTTTTCACGTTGATTCCGCCGGACTCCGCGGCGCCAGCCACGGGCGTGGCAGGCGCGTCGTATCAGATCGAGATGCTGCCGGTGGAGACGCCGACGCAGATCGACGGGCCGCAGATGGTGTTGCGCCGTGGCGGTGGCGAGATACTGCTGCTGGAAACCCGGCGCTGGATCGCGCCGGTGGCGGACGAGGTACGCAGCGCGATCTCCAACCGGCTGACCCGCGAACTGGGAACCGCCGACGTATACGGATTACCGCGGACCCGCGACACGGCGATCTACCGCATCAAGGTCGAGCTGAACCGCTTCGAGTCTTACCTGGATCGAAGCGCCCTGATCGAGGCCACCTGGTCGGTACGCAAGCTCGACACCGGGGCCGCGCCCCTGGTCTGCAAGACGCGCACCGAGGAGCCGGTGACGGCCGGTTTCCCGGCGCTGGTGGAAGGCCATCAGCGTGCCGTGGCCCGGATCGCGGACGCCATCGCCGCCAGTTTGCGGCAGATGGCGGCGGCCCAGGCGGCGAGCTGTCCCTGATCCGCCGAAGCGGGCCCGAAGATCCTCAGTGCGAGCCCGGTAGCGAACGGCGCAGCTCGGCCAGACCTTCGCGGACCGAACCGGCGAGCAGGCTGGTGGCGCTGCCGATTTCCTGAGCCGCGTGCTGCCCGGCCTGACGTGTCGGCGCCAGTTCCTGCTGCAGGCGAACCCAATCGGTTTTCAGCGAGGTCCAGCGGTCCTTCGCCTCGTTTTTCAGCAGGTGCGCCTGCAGCGCCAGTTCCTGGTAGGCCTGCTCCAGGCTTTCGACATCTTTCAGGCTGCGAACGTCTTCATGGCTCATCGCTCACTCCGGATGGTTGGGTGGAGCGCCATGATGAAGTCCGGCGCGGCGCCGGACATTGACCGGCGTCAGTCCGGTCGCACCGCCGCCACGGGGCCGAAAGTCACGGGCGCACCCTTGAACGGCGCCGCAAAACCCCCATGAAGCCTCGACCCATTCACCGCGAGGAGCCGCGAGGCACGCCATGTCCGCAGAACGTCACGAATTCCAGGCCGAAACCCGATCACTGCTGCGCCTGATGATCCATTCGATGTATTCGAACAAGGAGATCTTCCTGCGCGAGCTGGTGTCGAACGCCTCCGACGCCTGCGACAAGCTGCGTTTTCTGGCGATCCAGCAGCCGGAATTGGCCGGCGACGGCGAACTCGCCGTGGAACTGGCGATCGACAAGGAAGCCGGCACGCTGACGGTGCGCGACAACGGCGTCGGCATGTCCCGTCAGGAAGTCATCGACAACCTCGGCACCATCGCGCGCTCCGGCACCAAGCAGTTCATGGAGCAGCTCTCGGGCGATCAAGCCAAGGATTCGCAGCTGATCGGCCAGTTCGGTGTCGGTTTCTATTCGGCCTTCATCGTCGCCGACAAGGTCACCGTGCGGACCCGACGTGCCGGTGCCGAGGAAGCGGTGGTCTGGGAGTCCGCAGGCGAGGGCGAATACAGTCTCGAAGCCTGTGACAAGGAAGATCGCGGCACCGAAGTCGTGCTCCATATCCGAGACGATGACAAGGAATTCCTGGAGCCGATGCGGCTCGAGAACGTGGTCCGCAAGTACTCCGACCACATCGGCCTGCCGATTCGCCTCAAGGGCGAGGGCGATGCCGAAAGCCGCGTGCTCAACGAGGCGCGCGCGCTGTGGACGCGGCCCAAGTCCGAACTCAGTGACGAGGACTACACCGGCTTCTACCAGCACATCGCGCACGACTTCCAGCCGCCGCTGGCCTGGGCACATCACCGCGTCGAAGGCAATCTGGAATACACCTCGCTGCTGTACATCCCGGCGCAGGCACCGTTCGATCTGTACAACCGCGAACAGCAGCATGGCGTGAAGCTGTATGTGAAGCGCGTGTTCATTCTCGACCGCGCCGACGAACTGCTGCCGAACTACCTGCGTTTCGTGCGCGGTCTGGTCGATACCGCAGACCTGCCGCTGAACGTCTCGCGCGAGATCCTGCAATCCAACCGCGTGGTCGACAAGATCCGCAGTGCGCTGGTCAAGCGCGTGCTCGATCTGCTGGACGATATGGCCGAGAAGCGGCCCGAGGACTACGCCAAGTTCTGGACGCAGTTCGGCCGCGTGCTCAAGGAAGGCGTGGTCGAAGATCCGGCCAACAGCGAACGCATCGCCAAGTTGCTGCGCTTCAATTCCACGCAGGACAGTGCCGCGCAGACGGTGACGCTGGCCGACTATGTCTCACGTATGCCCGAAGGCCAGGAGAAAATCCTGTATCTCACCGGCGAGTCGCTGCCGGCGCTGAAGAACAGTCCGCATCTGGAAGGCTTCCGCAAGGCCGGCTACGAAGTGCTGCTGCTGGCCGACCGCGTCGACGAATGGGTGGTGACCCACCTCACCGAGTTCGACGGCAAGCCGCTCGAATCGGCCGCACGCGGAGACGCGGAAGCGGCCGGCAAGATCGAGACGCCGGACAAGGCACGCTTCGAGGCCGAGTTCGCCGAGGTCGTCGGCAAGCTGCCGGAGGCGCTCGGCGGGCGCATCGAATCGGCGCGCCTGTCGGCACGCCTGACCGAATCGCCGTCCTGTCTGGTGGTTCCGGAGAACGGCATGTCGCGCCAGCTCCTGGAAATCCTCAAGCAGGCCGGAGAAGCCGCGCCCGAGACCAAGCCGATCCTCGAAATCAATCCCGAGCATCCGCTGGTGGAGCGGCTCAAGACGGCCGACGGTGAAGGCTTCGGCGACCTCGCCGAGGTGCTGTTCGGTCAGGCGGTGCTGGCAGAGGGCGGTCAGCTCGACGATCCCAGCGGCTTCGTCAAGCGCCTCAACAAGCTGATCCTGCAGCAGACCGAGAGCCGGCTCATTCTGTAGGGAAGACGCGGGGCCCGCCCGGCGGGCGGCGAATCGAGTTCAGCGATCGTCGCCCGCCAGCGGGCCCGCCGAGTCGCCATGCGGCTGCGTTCTCAAGCGATGAAGCAGGCGTTGCGGGTCGGCGTCCGCAATGAGTAGGGCGCGGTGCGCCGGCTTCAGAAACCGCTCCGCGACAGCGTGATCGAGAAAACGCAGCCACGGCGTGAAGTACCCGGCCACATTGAGTAGGCCGCAGGGTTTGGCGTGTATGCCCAGTTGCGCCCAGGTCAGGACCTCGGTGAGTTCCTCCAGCGTGCCCATGCCACCGGGCAGGGCGACAAAGGCGTCAGCCCGGTCAGCCATGCGCTTCTTGCGCGTGTGCATCGAGTCCACGACCTCGAGCTCGGTCAGCCCGGTATGCGCCACCTCCTTGTCGACCAGCACACGCGGAATCACGCCATGGACCTTGCCGCCGCGCTGCAGTGCGGCATCTGCAATTACTCCCATCAGGCCGACCCGCGATCCACCATAGACAAGTTCCAGGCCTTGTTCGGCCAGCGCGGCGCCGATGGCGATTGCGGCTTCTCGATAGTCGTCACGAGCGCCGATACTGGAGCCCAGAAATACGCAGACGCTTCTCATCTGATTCCTCTTCGTACTGCGCGGCTTGTTCCTATTCGGCCGCGCCTTTCGGAGTGGCCGGCCGTGCCGGCACCCCCACATTGCAAACCTCGATCTTGTCGGTGGATTCGACGAACCAGCCCAGATCCCGCGAACGGCGTGATTCGACATAGCGGTCGAAGGTCTCGGTGTCGGTGCGCAGCACTTCCAGCGGTGTGCGCGCGGCGGCCGGCAGCTCGGCGGCGATGCGCACCGAACGGATCCTCGGCATCGTCTGGTCTTCCTCGTAGAAGCCGAGCGTGCCGTGCCCGCGCGGCAGGGCGGAGAGGTATTCCATGCCCTGGAGTACCCGGCCGGCCAGGGTGATGTTGCGGTCGAGCTGGCGCGGCGAGTGGCCGATGACCACGTAGAGCTGGGAACCGCTGCCACTGTCGGGCTCGGTGCCGCGCGCCACGCCGACCATGCCGTAGCAATGCGTCAGCCAGACCTCCTTGTGCTGTGCGTCGCGCGCCACCGGAAAACCGCCGATGTAGCCGACCTCGGCCGCGTAGACATCGCCGTCCGGCAGCGGCGTGAACGACAGTGCTTTGTCCCAGACCTTCGCATATTCGGCCGGCACGGACTTGTCCGCCAGCACTTCCTGGCGGGCCTCGTCAGTGTCGGCCTTGGGGTCGCCCCATTGCGTCACGTAGTTGTCCTGCACGCGGATGATCGACAGGCCGTCGTAATAGCCCTTGGCGGCCAGGGCCTTGATGTTGGCGACAGCGGCGGGTGCGAACACCGGGTTGAGTTCGATGATGACGCGCCCTGCGGCCAGCTCCATGTACAGCAGCTTGGTCGCGTCCGGCTGTCGCCAGTCCGACGGTCTTGCTGCGTCGAGCACCTCGGCCGAGGTCGCGGCCGGGGCCGAGCTCGCGCCGGCCAGACTGGCGAGCAGGGCGAGAACCGACAGTCGATACGTACGCGTTCGGCTGGACATCGGGCAAATCCGGTAGGAAGGTGTCACCACGCTAGCGTGTTCGCGCGCGGCCGTCACGGGGCGCATTCGACTTTGGTCGATCTGGTCATTGCGACGCGCGCGCGACAAGATGGCGGGCTTGCAATAATCGAATCAAAAACGACGCCGGAGGAGAGTTCAGGTATGAACGCGATCGTCTTGTTGGTGGTGGGGCTGGCCGTGATGCTGCTCGGCTATCGTTTCTATTCACGCTTTCTCGCCACGAAAATCTACAAGCTGGACGAGAACTTCCGCACGCCGGCGCACGAGTTCGAGGATGGTATCGACTACGTGCCGACCAACAAGTTCGTGCTGTGGGGACACCATTTCACCTCGGTGGCCGGGGCGGCGCCGATCGTCGGCCCGGCCATCGCCGTGATCTGGGGCTGGGTGCCGGCGTTTCTATGGGTCGTGATCGGCACGGTGTTCATGGCCGGCGCCCACGACTTCGGCGCGCTGTGGGCCAGCGTGCGCAACAAGGGCCAGTCCATCGGTTCGCTCACCGGCACGGTGATCGGCGGGCGCGCGCGCAATCTGTTCCTGGTCGTGATCTTCCTGCTGCTGCTGATGGTCAACGCCGCCTTCGCCGTGGTCATCGCCAATCTGCTGGTGTCCACGCCGACCGCCGTGATTCCGGTCTGGGGGGCGGTGCTGGTGGCGCTGGTGATCGGTCAGCTGATCTACCGCGTGAAGATGAAGCTGCTGTGGCCGTCGATCATCGGCGTGGTGGTGCTTTACGGCATGATCCTGCTCGGCAGCGCCTACCCGATCGCCCTGCCGGACAGCGTGCTCGGCATGGGGCCGAAGTCGGTCTGGATCATCCTGCTGTTCGCCTATGCCGGCATCGCTTCGCTGCTGCCGGTGTGGGTGCTGCTGCAACCGCGCGACTACATCAACGGTCTGCAGCTGTTCGTGGGTCTCGGGCTGCTCTACGTGGCGGTGCTGATCTGCGCGCCCGAGGTGGTGGCGCCGGCGATCAATCACGCCGTGCCGGAAGGCACGCCCAGTCTGCTGCCGCTGCTGTTCGTGACGATCGCCTGCGGTGCCATCAGTGGTTTCCACGGGCTGGTGGCCTCGGGCACCAGCTCCAAGCAGCTCGACAAGGAAACCGACGCGCGCTTCGTCGGCTACTTCGGTTCGGTGGGCGAGGGCATGCTCGCGCTGGCCGCGATCATCTGCTGCGTCGCCGGCTTTCCGGACGTCGATGCCTGGTCCGGGATGTACAACAAGTGGCAGGGCGGCGGCGTCAATGCATTCGTGCAGGGCGGTGACGCGATTCTCACGCAGGGCCTGGGGCTGCCGGCCGATCTGGGCGCCACGGTGCTCGCGGTGATGGCGATCCTGTTCGCGGCCACCACCATGGATACCGGGCTGCGCCTGCAGCGCTATGTGGTGCAGGAGGCCGGCGAATTGCTGGGCCTCAAGGTCAACGGTCTGCTCGGCACGCTGATCGCGCTGGGTGTCTGTCTGGCCTTGTCCTTCGGCGCCGGCGCCGAGGGCTCCGGCGGCATGGTGATCTGGCCCTTGTTCGGCACCACCAATCAGCTGCTGGCCGGCCTGACGCTGGCGATCGTCTCGGTGATCCTGATCAAGCAGAAGCGCCCGGCGGTCTATACCGTGATTCCGCTGATCTTCGTGCTGGTGATGTCGGTCTATGCGCTGATCGTGCAACTCGGGCAGTTCTACGCGGCGCAGAACTGGTTGCTGCTGGGCATGGATATCGTGATTCTGATCGCGGCGCTGTGGGTCGCCCTCGAAGCGGCGGTGGCGATGCGCCGCGGCGTGGCAGAGAACGCGAGCTCGCCCGTGTGAACGAGCCGCCCGCCTGGCGCCGCTTCACCGCCGCGTTCGGCGCCGGTCTGCGTGATTTCTACGCGGTGCCGTATCGGCGAACCTTTGCCCGCGCGCGCCGCGACGAGGACGATTTGTTCATGCTGCTGGTGTTCGGCGAGGCCCTGGGCCTGCCGAATCCGGCGCAGTGGTACTGCCTGGAACTGATGCCGCTGCTGTACGAGCGTTTTCATGAGTGGCATCGCCGTATGGGCATGCCGCATTCGCCGCTGGATCACATCTCGTGCTGCTGACCCTGGCGCGCGAACGGCGCCTGTTGCTGGTGGGCGGCAAGGGCGGCGTCGGCAAGACCACGATCGCCGCCGCCACGGCGCTGGCGATGGCGCGCGAAGGGCGTCGCGTACTGCTGGTTTCAACCGATCCGGCCCACAATCTCGGCCATCTGTGGGGACGTTCGATCGGCCCCGATCCGGTGCGCGTGGAGGCCGGTCTGGACGCGGTGGAGCTCGATCCGCAAGCGGTGGCCGATGCGCATCTGGAGAGCGTGGGCAGGGAACTGCGCCGCTTGATGCCACCGCATCTGGCCGGCGAAGTGGACAAGCATCTGGCGCTGTCGCGCGAGGCGCCCGGTCTGCACGAGGCGGCGCTGCTGGAAAAGCTCGCGCAGACGATCGAAGGCGCGCAGGACAGCCATGATCTCGTCGTCGTCGATACGGCGCCGTCCGGTCATACCGCGCGGCTGCTGGCCTTGCCGGAGATGATGGCGGCCTGGACCGACGGTTTGCTGCTGCGTCGGGAGCGTGCGGAGCGATTCACCACCGCGCTGTCCAATCTCGGCGCGCGTGACGTCGAAGATCGGGTATTTGGTGCCGGCGGCGAATCGCAGACCCGCGACCAGCGTATTCGCCAGGTCTTGTTGCAACGCCGCCAGCGCTTCGAGCGCTTGCGCGAACGCTTGGCCGATGCAGCGTCAACCGCCTTTGTCATCGTGCTGACGGCGGAACGCCTGCCGGTGCTGGAGACGATCGAGCTGCATGCGCAACTGCGCAAGGCCGGACTTGCGGTCGGCGGGCTGGTGATCAACAAGCGTTCGCCGCGCGATGCCGGTGGCTTTCTTGCCGAACGCTGGCGCCAGGAGTCGCTGCATCTGGACACGCTGCGGCAACAGCTACCGGATTTGGAACGTCTGGAGCTGCCGTTGATGCCGAACGATCTGGTCGGAGCCGAGGCACTGGCAGCCTTGTCTGTGCAGTTCGCCGACGCATAGCGGCGCCGGCCAAAAAGTTCGTCAAATCCTTTCGGTACGCTGTTCCGGCGCCGGTTTGTCGTAGCATCGGCACAAGAATTCCCGGGGTGCACGATGAAACTTCTCGTTCGCGGGCTCGCGCCGCTCGCCATGCTGATCCTGCTTGCTGCGACGTATCCGGCAGCCGCCCATGAAACCGAATGTGTCGATGGCACGGCCGAAGGCTACGCCTGCAGCCATGTCGATCTGCTGGCCCATCTGAGCCCGGCCGAACTGGGCGGTATTGCGGGCGAGTCGCTCAACGACGTCTGGGGCTGGACCGACGATGCCGGCACCGAGTACGCCCTGGTCGGCATGATCGAAGGCACCGCCTTCGTGCGACTGCCGCCGATCGGCAGCGAAGCCGAACCGGAGCTGCTGGGCCGCCTGCCGGCCAGTGACGGCGCCAACGGCAACGACTTCAAGTGCCGTCACGACGAGGGCTGTGGCGGATCGAGCTGGCGCGACATCAAGACCTATGCCGGCTACGCCTACATCGTCAGCGAGGCTGACGGTCACGGACTGCAGGTGTTCGACCTGCGGCGTCTGGTGGATGCGCCGGCCGGCAATGCGGTGTTCGACGAGGACGGTCGCTACGACGGTTTCGGCCACGCCCACAACCTCGTCATCAACGAATCCAGCGGCCACGCCTTTGCCGTCGGCAACGGCAATTCCGGCAGCAATTCCAGCGGCGGCCTGCTGATGCTCGATCTAAACGAAGACCCGGTGAACCCGGTCGCCCTGGGGCGCATCGACCTCGACGGCTACGTTCACGATGCGCAGTGCATCGACTACGACGGGCCGGATACCGACTACCGCGGACGCGAGCTGTGTTTCGGCGCGGACGAGGACACGCTCACGGTGTTCGACGTGGAGGAGGGTCCGGCCGCCGCCTCGCTGGTCGCCCGCGTCGGCTATGCCGGCGCCGAATATACGCATCAGGTCTGGCTGTCCGAGGATCGCCGCTACCTGTTCCTCAACGACGAGCTGGACGAATACGACACCGGCTCACGCACGCATCTGCGCGTGTTCGACGTGAGCGATCTCGACGCGATCACGCTGGCCGCCGAGTACGAGGCGCCGACGCTGTCGATCGACCACAACAACTACGTGCACGGGCGCTGGCTCTACCAGACCAACTACACCGCCGGCCTGCGCATCCTCGACATCGCGGATCCGCTGAATCCGGTCGAAGCCGCCTATTTCGACACCCAGCCCGCCCGGGATGCGACGGTGTTCGAAGGCACCTGGAGCAACTACCGCTTCGCCAGCGGGCGCACGCTGCTCAGCGACATCGAGGACGGTCTGTTCGTGGTGATGCCGCGCATTGCCGATCAAGGCGGCGCCGATCTGAACCTCAGCCTGGAATCGGTGGGTGGGCCCGAAAGCCCGTCGGTCCAGCTGAATCTGAGCAACGCCGGTTCGGACGATGCCTACGATGTATTGATGACGGCACATCTGCCGCGCGGCGAAGCCTGGTCGCTGATCGACGCCCCGGGCGCTGCGGACTGCAGCCCGGTCGGCCGTGTCGTGCAGTGCCGACTGGCTTCGATTCAGGCCGGTGAGAGCCTGAGCTTTCTGCTCAACATCGAGATCAATGGCCTGTACACGCGGCTGCCCGCGGTCGCGATGGCCTACGCCGACAGCGCCGACCCCAGCCCCGCCGACAACCTCGCCAAGGCCGATATCGAATCCTACGCCGGTGACGAAGTTCGCGAGGCCGGCGACGACGGCGGTGCGCTGCCATCGCTGATCCTGTGCCTGTTCGGTCTGGCGCGCTGGGTACGGCGCCGCCGCCTGTTTCCGATTCAGTCCAAGGCGGGATAGTCGGTGTAGCCCTCGGCCCCGCCGCCGTAGAAGGTGTCGCGGTCCGGCTCGTTCAGCGGCGCGCCTTCGCGCAGGCGTCTCGGAAGATCGGGGTTGGCGATGAACGCCCGTCCGAAGGCCACCATATCGGTCGCGCCGCTTTCGATCGCGGCCGCGGCCATCGCGCCGTCGTAGCCATTGTTGGCGATCCACGCGCCCGCGAACGACTTGCGCAGCGCCAGGAAGTCAAAGCCCTTGAGATCGCGCGGGCCTTGGGTCGCGCCTTCGATTACGTGGATATAGGCCAGCCCGAACGGCGCCAGCCGTTCCACGGCGCGGCCGAACAGGGCCTGCGGATCGCTGTCGTAGGCGTCATTGGCCGGGCTCACCGGCGACAGTCGCAGACCTGTGCGGTCCCCGCCGATCTCGCTCGTCACCGCCTGCGCCACCTCATACAGAAAGCGCGTGCGGTTTTCGATGCTGCCGCCGTATTCATCCTCGCGCCGGTTGCTGGAGTCCTTGAGAAACTGATCGATCAGGTAGCCGTTGGCACCGTGGATCTCCACGCCGTCGAATCCGGCGTCCATGGCGTTGCGCGCGGCGCGGCGATAGTCCTCGACGATCGCGGGAATCTCGTCGAGGCGCAGCGCCCGGGGCTCGGAGACGTCAGCGAATCCGCTTTCGATGAAGGTCTTGGTGTCGGCACGGATCGCGGACGGCGCCACCGGCACCTCGCCCTCGGGCAGCAGGCTCAGGTGCGAGACGCGGCCCACGTGCCACAGTTGGAGCACCATGCATCCGCCGGCGGCATGCACTGCGTCCGTGACCTTGCGCCAGCCGGCGACCTGCTCCGGCGAATGAATTCCCGGCGTGCGCAGATAGCCCTGGCCCAAGGGACTGATCTGGGTCGCTTCGCTGATGATCAGGCCGGCGCTGGCGCGCTGCGCATAGTAGGTGGCATGCAAGTCGGTGGGAACATTGCCGTCCGCGGCGCGGTTGCGCGTCAGCGGCGCCATCGCGATGCGGTTGGCGAGCCTCAGGGCACCGACTGAAATCGGGTCGAACAAGGGGGATGGGGCGGTCATCCGAAGCTCCGGTGTCGGGAAGGGGTGAATCACTATACGAAATCGAATCGCACCCGGAGATGAATTTTGTCGTTCATGCCCCCGGGCGCAAAGCGTGGCCCGTTCTGGCATAGTTGCGCCCGTTTTTTCCGGGACTGCAAGGAACTGAGCGCCGCCATGACCACCACCTCGTTTCCCAAAGAGGACATCAAGGTTCTGCTGTTGGAGGGCCTCGCCCCGACCGCCGTCGAAACCTTCCGTGCCGCGGGCTACAGCAACATCGAGTATCACGAGAAGTCGCTGCCGCCCGCCGAGCTGGCCGCGGCTGTGGCCGATGCGCATATCGTCGGCATCCGCTCACGCAGCCACCTCACCGCCGATATCTTCCAGAATTCCCGCCGGCTGATGGCCGTGGGCTGTTTCTGCATCGGCACCAATCAGGTCGCGCTCGATGCCGCGCAGGCACGCGGCATCCCGGTGTTCAATGCGCCGTATTCGAATACCCGCAGCGTCGCCGAGCTGGTGATCGCCGAAGCGGTGATGCTGATGCGCCGCATCCCCGAGAAGAACATGGTCTGCCATCGTGGCGGCTGGGCCAAGAGCGCAGCCGGCAGCTACGAGGTCCGCGACAAGGTATTGGGCATCGTCGGCTACGGACATATCGGTACGCAGGTCGGCGTGCTCGCCGAAAGCATGGGCATGCGCGTGATCTATTACGACATCGAGACCCAGCTCGCACTTGGCAATGCCAGAGCCACCGCCAGTCTCGATGATCTGCTGGCGCGTGCCGACATCGTGACCCTGCATGTGCCGGAAACGCCGTCCACGCGCATGATGATGTCCGAACCGCAGCTGGCCGCGATGAAGCAGGACGCGGTGCTGATCAACGCCTCGCGCGGCACCGTGGTCGATATCGATGCGCTCGCCGGACACCTGCGCAGCAAGCATCTGGCCGGCGCCGCGATCGATGTGTTCCCGGTGGAGCCGACCGGCAACAGCGATCCCTTCGAATCGCCGCTGGTGGGCATGGACAATGTGATCCTGACACCGCATATCGGCGGTTCCACCGGCGAGGCGCAGCAGAACATCGGCCTGGAAGTGGCCGCCAAACTGGTGCGATACAGCGACAACGGTTCGACCCTGTCGGCCGTGAACTTCCCGGAAGTGTCGCTGCCGGAGCACATGGACAGCCGCCGCCTGCTGCACATCCACGAGAACGTGCCGGGCATGCTCAGCCGCATCAACGAGCTGTTCTCGGCCGGTGAAGTCAACGTGGACGCGCAGTTCCTGCAGACGCGCGGCAAGGTCGGTTACGTGGTCATCGACGTCAGCGCCTCGGAAGCCCAGGCCAAGCAGTTGAAGGACGGCCTCGCGGCGATTCCGGGAACGCTGAAGACGCGGCTGCTTTACTAGCAGTCCTGTTTCTGATTCGGCCGGGCGGGTTTGCGCGCGGCTGAGTACAGTGTTGGCTCCCGTGACTTGGAGCAGTCGATGACACCGCGCATTCCGTTCTGGGATCGTCTCAAGTTCTTTCTGGAACGGCAGTTCGTCAAGGGCCCGCACTATCAGTTGCTGGCAGTGGCGGCGCTGATCGGGCTGATCTCGCTGATCGGCGGGCTCGCCGTCATCGATACCGGCGCGCCGTTGGACGCCACCGGCAGCGCGGTGTGGTGGGCGTTCCTGCGGCTGACCGACCCCGGCTACCTCGGCGACGATGTCGGTGCCTGGCGGCGCACGGTTTCCACCATCCTGACGATCAGCGGCTACGTGGTGTTTCTCGGCGCGCTGGTCGCGATTCTCACGCAATGGCTCAACACCAAGATGCGTCAGCTCGAACAGGGACTCACGCCGGTGGCGACGCGCGGCCATGTCGTGATCCTGGGCTGGACCAATCGCACCATGCCGGTGGTGCGCGAGCTGATGCTGTCAACCGGGCGGCTGCGCCGCTTCCTGCGCAGCCGCGGCACGCGTTCGCTGCAACTGGTGATCCTGGCCCGTGAAATGAGCGCGGCGCAGGCGCAGGCGCTGCGCGACGATCCTGCGATCGGCCGCCGCGCGCGCGACATCGTGCTGCGCTCCGGCAACGCGCTCAACGTCGAGCATCTGCAACGCGTCTCCTGCGGCACGGCCTCGGCGATCATTCTGCCCAGCGAGGTCTTCGGCGAAAGCGAACTGATTTCCTCGGATGTGCAGACCGTCAAGACTTTGATGACGATCGAGGGTGAGGCGCTGGCCGCAGGGCGCGCACCGCCGTATGTCGTGGCCGAGCTTCAGGACGCGCGCAAGATGTCGGTGGCGCGCAGCGCGTATCACGGGCCGCTCGAGGTCATCGCCAGTGACGCGGCGCTGAGTCGCCTGATCGCGCAGAACCTGCGCCAACCGGGGCTGGCCCTGTTCTACGCCGAGGTGCTGACGCACAGCGTCGGCTACGAGTTCTACGTCAGGCAGTTTCCGGCGGCTGCCGGGCGACGTTTTGGCGAACTCGCGGCAGGTTTTCCGAATGCCCTGTTGTGTGGTCTGGTTCGTGAAATCGACGGCGAGCATCAGGCGCAGCTCTGTCCGGAGCCAGGCATGCCCGTACGGGCTGAAGATACTCTGGTGTTGCTGGCCGTCGACTATGCCGATACCGAATGGCGCGGCGCGACCGGCCCGCTGGCCTCGGCCATCACGCCGAAGAAGGCGGCGCGCCGCGCGCAGGCGCCACGCCGCGTGCTGGTGCTGGGCTGGAACGACCGCCATCCGGCGATGCTCAGCGAGCTGGCGGCGCACGACGAGGATCGTTTCGAGGTCGACTTCGTCTCGGTGCTGCCGGCCGCGCAGCGCGATGCGGCAATCCAGCGCTATGCGCTGGGCAGCAAGCTTGCGCCGAGCCGCCAGTTCGAAACCGATTTTCTGGTCGAGTCCGAATTGCGTGCGCTGTCGCCGGCGGACTACGACTGCGTGCTGCTGGCCAGCAGCGACGTGCTGGCCAGCGAGGTCGAGGCCGATGCACGCACCGTGGTCGGCTACCTGGTGCTGCGCCAGATCCTTCGGGGTACATCGCGCCGACCCCAGGTTCTGGTCGAACTGTCGGACGCCAGCAACGAGAAGATCGTCGGCGAAACCCGTGACGAGATTCTGGTGGGTCCGCTGCTGCTCAGCCACATGCTGGCGCAGGTGGCGCTGCGCCGAGAACTGCGCGCGGTATTCGAAGCCCTGTTCGGCGCCAGCGGTGCCGATGTCTCATTCCTGCCGCCGGAGCGCTACGGTCTGTCGGGTCGGCGCAGCTTCGCAGATGTGGCGGCAGCGGTGGCGGCGGCCGGTGACATCGCGCTCGGTCTGTTCCGTCCCGGTCTGGGCAGTGGGCAGCGGCTGCAGCTCAACCCGGATCGCAGCGTGGCGCTTGCTTTCGAGCCCGAGGACCGGATCGTGGTCCTCGGCAACGCCTGATTGCCGGCCCTGTTCAACCGCCGATCAGCGCAGGCGGTTGACCTGTTGCGGCGAGGCCGGTGATGCGCGGTTGCCCCAATTCGATCTCACATAGCTGGCGACCGCGGCGATCTGTTCGTCGCTCATCGACGGGCCGAACGGCGGCATCGAATGCGGATGCGGTTCGTCGTCCGTGGCGGCGGCGAATCCACCTTCGAGAATCACGCGCAGTACGTTGGTCGGATCGGTGTCGGTCACGGTCGGGTTGCCGGCCAGCGGTGGATAGCCGGGCGCCTTGCCGCGTCCGTCGCGGCCATGACAGGACGCGCAGTGCTCGGCATAGGCGCCGAGCCCGGCTTCGGGGTCGGACGGCGCGTTGGGGCCGGCCTTCGCGGTCGCGGGGGACACCGACTCATTCTGCGCCTCGGCGTTCTTGAGGTAGTAGGCGATCGCATGCAGATCCTCGTCGGTGAGAAATTGCAGGCTGCGGTGTATCACCTCGCGCATCGGTCCGGCGGCGATGGTGTGGTCCGGCGCCTGTCCGGTCTTGAGGAAGGTCTGCAACGCTTCGATGCTCCAGCTTCCGATGCCGTAGTCCGGGTTGGAGGAGATGTTCGGCGCACGCCATTGCTCGACCACGCCGCCGCCCAGAGCCTCGTCGTTCTTCTCGGCACCGAGCAGATTGCGCGGTGAATGGCAGGCTTCGCAGTGGCCGAACCCCTTGACCAGATAGGCGCCACGATTCCAGGTGTCGCTGTGCGCGCTGCTGGCCTCGAACGGATCGGGCCAGAAGAACAGCAGTCGCCAGCCCAGCATCAGCGGGCGCATCGAAAACGGCCATTGCAAATCGTGTTCGCGGCTCGGGACATCCAGGGGTTCCAGGGTATCCAGCCAGGCCTTGATCGCGTCGACATCCTCCGGCTTGACCAATGCGTAGCTGGTGAACGGGAAGGCGGGGTACAGGTACTTGTGGCCGGGCGCCACGCCGTCGAGCATGGCGTCGCGGAATTCCTCGGCGGTCCAGCCGCCGATGCCGTGTTCGGGATGCGGCGTGATGTTGGGACCGAACATCGGACCGAACGGCGAGTCCAGCCGTACGCCGCCAGCGAAAGGCTGATCCACGTCCTGGGTGTGGCAGCCGGCGCAGTCGCCGACGATCGCCAGATAGCGCCCGCGCCGGACCTGCTCGGACGCGGTGTCGGGCATCGGGTAGTACAGGCCGCTTTGCTCGGTGGCGATGCCTTTGGCATTGGAATCCACGGCTTCGCGGGTATCCGGTTTCGGCAGGGGCAGCGCTTCGTCGGGCCTCGCGGTCACCGGCAGCGAGGCCAGATAGGCGGCCGCGGCGTGGATTTCCTGGTCGCTCATCGATGCGGCGATGGCGGCCATTCCGGAGGCGCCGAGGTCCGGTCGTTTGCCGGCTTTCCAGTCCTGCAGGGCTGCACTCAGGTAGGACTGATGCTGGCCCGCGATGGCTGGCGCGTGCTCGCGGCTGTCGCCGGCCAGCGTGGCGCCGTGGCATTCGATGCAAGCCGTCCCGTCCGCGGACTGCGGGGATTCCTGGACGAGCTTGCGCCCCAGCTCGAGCTGGGGCACGTCACTGTTCACCGGCAGATCGAGTTTGGGCGGGGTCTGCCGGGCGAAGTATTGGGCGATCTCGCGCAGATAATCGTCCGGCAGGTCGCTGACGATACGGTTCATCAGCGCATAGTCGCGCTCGCCGGTCTGAAATGCGCGCAGCTGCTGGTAGAGATACGGTGCCGTCTGACCGGCCAAGCGCGGGTAGTACGGAAAGCGCGCGTCGCCGCCCTCACCCCGTTCGCCGTGGCAACTGGTGCAGGCGGCGATGCGTTGTGCAAAATCGCGCTCGGCACTCGAGTCGGCCGAGGCCTCACTCACGGAGACGCCCACCGCGAGCAAGGACACGGCGAGCCAGGGGACGGGACGCGTCATCGGCGGTTCCGGAATCGATCGGAGATGAGGTCGAGCCTTGCAGGCGAGCGCTGAACTCGCACTTAAGTTTTCGGGCTCGGAATCGGTCCCGTACTTGATCCGGATCAAGCCTGGGTTCGGCGCGGATGTGCAAACTGGGCGGCCACTCAAACTTCGCAGCAAGGAGACAGCATGGCCAGAATACTGATGCCCTATGACGGCTCACAATCATCCAAGCGCGCCCTCGATCATGTGATCAGAAGCTATGCGGACGCCGCGGCGGTCGAGTTGGTGCTGATCAATGTGCAGGAGCCGCCGGTGATGTTCGGCGACTACCTCACGGCCTCCATGGTCGAGCAGATCGACAGCGGCCAACGCAGCTACGGGGACAGTCTGCTGCAGGAAGCCATCGTCCGTCTCAAGGAAGCCGGAATTCAGGTCCGGGCCGAAGTGATCGTGGGCAATATCGCGGACAGCATCGTTGCGCACGCGGTCGAGAAGCACTGCGACAGCATCGTCATGGGCACGCGTGGCATGGGCAGTTTCGGCAACCTGCTATTGGGTTCGGTGGCCTCGAAAGTGATCCACCAGGCGGACATGCCGGTGACCTTGGTCAAATAGCGGGGGCTTCGCCGGCACTGTTAGCATTCACGGCTTTCCGTATCCCGGAGCACCCGATGCGTCGTCGCCTGAATCTCATCCCGCCGTTGTGCGCGGGACTGTTGTCGCTGTTGCTGCTGAGCGCGTGCGAACGTCAGGCGTCCGCGCCCGCGCCGGTTGCGGAGTCCGCGCCGGAACCAGCGGATGGGCCGACACCGTCGGTCGACGTCCAGGCACGGCTCGATGCCTACGTTGAAGTCCCCCTGGAGGCCGATCTTTCGGGGCTCAGCGAGGCACAGCGACGCATGGTCGGCAAGCTGATCGAGGCGGCGCAGGCGATCGATCCGATCTTCTGGGAGCAGAGCTGGGGACAGCCGCAGTCGCTGCTGTCGCAGGTCTCCGGTGAGGCCCAGCGTGAATACGTGCAGATCAACTACGGTCCCTGGGACCGGCTCAATGGCGACGAGCCCTTCATCGCCGGGATCGGTCCGCGTCCGGCCGGCGCGCGCTTCTATCCGGAGGACATGACACGCGAGGAATTCGAAGCGGCCACGCTCGCCGACAAATCGGGCCTGTATTCGCTGCTGCGCCGGGATGAGGACGGCAAACTCATGACCGTGCCCTATCACCGGGCCTATGCCGCACAGCTGGGGATCGCCGCGAACCATCTGCGCGAAGCGGCTGAACTGGCCGAAGACTCCGGGTTCCGGCACTACCTGGAACTGCGCGCGGACGCCTTGCTCGACGATGACTACCAGCCCAGCGACTTCGCGTGGATGGACATGAAGTTCAATCCGGTCGACATCGTCATCGGCCCCATCGAAACCTACGAGGACCAGCTGTTCGGCTACAAGGCCGCATTCGAGTCCTATGTGCTGATCAAGGATGTGGAATGGAGCGCGCGCCTTGCGCGCTTCGCGAAGTATCTGCCGGAGTTGCAGCGCGAGCTGCCGGTGCCGGATCGGTACAAGGCCGAAACCCCCGGTTCGGACGCCGATCTGAACGCCTACTACGCCGTCTATTACGCGGGCGACGCCAATGTCGGCGCCAAGACCATCGCCATCAACCTGCCCAACGACGAGCAGGTGCAGCTGGAGAAGGGCACGCGCCGTCTCCAGCTCGAGAACGTGATGCAGGCCAAGTTCGACAAGATCATGCTGCCGATCGCCGAAGTGCTGATTGCCGACGAGCAGCAGGACAATCTTTCGTTCGACGCCTTCTTCCAGAACACCATGTTCCACGAGGTGGCGCACGGACTCGGCATCAAGAACACGCTGGACGGGACGGGCACGGTGCGCATGGCACTCAAGGAATACGCCTCGGCCTTCGAAGAAGGCAAGGCCGATGTACTGGGCCTGTACATGGTCACCAAGCTGGCGCAGAAAGGCGAGCTTGAGGAGTCGCAGCTCATGGACAACTACGTGACCTTCCTCGCCGGCATCTTCCGCTCGGTACGTTTCGGCGCCAGTGACGCGCATGCCAAGGCGAACATGGTGCGCTTCAACTTCTTCAAGTCCGAAGGTGCGTTCACGCGCGATGAAGAAACCGGCCGCTACCGCGTGAATTTCGACCGCATGCAGCAGGCGATGAACGATCTGTCGGCGAAACTGCTGACGGTGCAGGGTGACGGCGACTACGCCGAGGCCGAACGCATGACGGCGCAGATGGGCGACATCGGCGAACCGCTGGCCTCCGATCTGAAGCGGCTGAGCGCGGCCGACATCCCGGTCGACATCCGCTTCCGTCAGGGGGCAGACGTGCTGGGGCTGCAGGCCGAGTGAAGCCCGTGGACGGTCTGCGTGCATTGCGCCGACAGGCCGTGGCGCCGCTGCGCCGTCGCATCCTCACGGTGCTGCGCGGCAGCCCGAGCGCGCGCTTGTCCATCGACTACTCACAGCCGGTCGGCGACCCCGGCCTGTTCGGGCCGGACAGCGTCACCTGGAAGATTCATTCGGATTTCCCCGCGATGATGGCCGGCGGAATCTGTGCGCTGATGTTGCAGACCCTGCACCCAACCGCGCTGGCCGGGGTCTGGGATCACTCGGATTTTCGTGAGGACGTGCTCGGGCGTCTGCGCCGAACCACGGCGTTTGTCGCGGGGACGACCTATGCGCCGACGACCGGCGCGGAAGGTCTGATCGAACAGGTCCGGAACATACACCGGCGCGTGCGCGGCACGGCGCCCGACGGCAGCGCCTACGCGGCGGACGATCCCGAGCTGCTGAGCTGGGTCCATGTCACTGAGATGTGGAGCTTCCTCCAAGGCTATCGCCGGCACGTCGCGCCCGAGCTGGATCGCGCGCTGGCGGACCGCTATTTCGACGAGACGCGACGCATTGCCGAGGCTCTGGGCGCGCGTGAAGTGCCCGGCAGCGTGGCGGCGGTGGATCAGTACTTCGAGGCCGTGCGCGGCCAGCTTGAATTCAGTGCGCGCTCGCGCGAGGTGCTGGCGGTGCTGAACCGAATCGAGCTGCCGATGCCCGGCGCCACGGCTGTGCGCGGCACCTTTCTCGGCGCCGGCGCGGCGCTGTTGCCGGACTGGGCGGCGCAGTTGCTAGGGCGTACTGCGCTGCGGCGCGCACGCGACCGTGCCGCACAGCGCGCCTTGCGGGCGGCCTCACCCGCGATTCGCCTGGCGCTGGCCGACGGCGCATCGGCCGCCGCCTGTCGCCGTGTCGGTCGCGACCGCTCGGCGCTGTCGTTCGGCTGAAGGCGCCGCTCAGAGATCCTCGCCGGCGCGGATCGCAGCATGTTCGCGTTCCAGCTCCTGGCGCAGGGCGCGACGCCGCCGGGCGGCGTCACACCAGCGCTTTTCGTCGGGAGTTTCCGGTTCATAGGGGGGCACGGCACAGGGCTGGCGTTCGTCGTCCAGCGCCACCATCGTGAAGTAGCAGCTATTGGTATGACGCACCGTGCGACTGCGCGTGTCCTCCGCGATCACCTTGATGCCCACTTCCATCGAACTGCGTCCGGTCAGGTTCACCGAGGCCATGAAGTTGACCAGCTCGCCCACGTGGATCGGCTGCCGGAACGTCACCTGATCCACCGCCATTGTCACCACGTAACTGCCGGCGTAACGGCTGGCGCAGGCGTAGGCCACCTCGTCGAGGAATTTCAGGATCGTGCCGCCGTGGACGTTACCGGAGAAATTGGCCATGTCCGGCGTCATCAGGACGGTCATCGAAAGCTGGTGCAGCGGCAGGTTGAGCATGGCGTCGATCGGCTCGGGCTGTGAGCCATTGTGCCGCAAGCCCGCCCGCCCGCGCCTGCCGCTCAGCGGGCGTCACACAGCGTGCGGGCAAACCACTCCAGGCTGCGTGCGTGCGCCAGCGTCGCCGAAGGATGGTGATAGGCGGAACGTGCCCAACAATTGAATCCATGGCCCGCCTCCGGGTAGACATAGACCTCGCCGGGCTTGTGCTCCAAGCTGCGCTTGATCTGGTCCACCACCTTCATCGGAATCGAAGGGTCTTTGCCGCCCAGCTGGAACACCACCGGGCACTCGATGCGTGGTGCCAGATTCAGGTAGTTTTCGGTGCCAGCGCCGTAGTAGCACACCGCAGCATCGATGTCGGTGGACGCCGCGGTCTGGTAGGCGATGCGGCCGCCGAAGCAGTAGCCGAAGGCGCCGACCTTGCCCTTCTGTTCCGGCCGCGCGCGTAGCGCCGCGAGTGTGGACGCGGCATCCAGACGAATCTGTTCGTCAGTCATTGCCGCCTTGAGTTGCTTGGCCTGCGCCAGGTCATCCGAGTCGTAGCCCAGTTCCACGCGTGGGGCTTCGCGCCAGAATACGTCCGGCGCCAGCACCACGAATCCGTCCATCGCGTATTGCTCGGCCACCTGGCGAATATGCTTGTTCACGCCAAACACTTCCTGGAACAGGATCAGGCCGGGTCCGTGACCCAACGGCGGCAGGGCCAGATAGGCGCCGTACTCGCCATCGTTGTTGCTGATGTTGATCCATTCGGTATGCATGCTTCGCCTCCGTTTTGATGTCGAGGGGGCCCCTATGATGCGCCGTGAGCGATGGAAGTTCGACCGTGCGGGAAGCAGCGCAAGCGCTGCGCCGACCAATGCAGAGAGCCGATTCCAGCGGCTGCCGTTGGCGTCGATCGGGTCGCGCCGCCACCCTCAGCTGGGCGAGAATCGCGTCCCCTCACGATTCAGGCCCTCCGTAATCATGAAGCCTTGTCGGCGTTCGGCCATCATTCTGAGTCTGTTCTGCTTGTCGTTAGGCTGGTCCGGCGCTTCGCCGGCGCAGTTGGGCGCGCCGCCGGTGGATATGAGCGAGCGGGTGGCGGCTTGCTCGGCCTGCCACGGCGAGCAGGGGCGTGCCACAGCGGATGGTTTCTACCCGCGCATTGCCGGAAAGCCGGCTGGTTATCTCTACAACCAGCTGCTCAATTTCAAGCAGGGGCGGCGCTACAACCGCGTGATGATCCACCTGGTCGAGTATCTGCCGGACGATTACCTGCGCGAGATCGCAGTGCATTTCTCACAGCAGCATCCGCCGTATCCCGAGCCCGCGCCGGTGAATGGCGCAGCCGACTTCGTTGCGCACGGCCGCGATCTGGTCGAACGCGGCGACCCCGCGCGCGATGTGCCGGCCTGCACCGCCTGTCACGGCGAGACCCTGACCGGCGTAGCGCCGAACGTGCCGGGTCTGCTCGGCCTGCCACGCGACTATCTGGCGGCACAGCTGGGTGCCTGGCACAGCGGCGCCCGTCACGCGATGGCGCCGGACTGCATGGGCAGCATTGCCCGCCGCCTGGACGCGCAGGACATCGGTGCGGTCAGTGCCTGGCTGGCCAGCCAGCCGGTTCGGAACCAGGGCGTACCCGCAGCCGCGCCGCCCGGCGCGTGGCCGATCGATTGCGGAGGTGTGCAATGAGCGCCCTTGGACGGATCCTCGTGGTGGCGCTGTTGATGGTCGCCAGTGCCAGTGTTCGGGCCGAAACCGATGAAGTCGAGCGCGGCCGCTATCTGGTACGTGCCGGCGACTGCATTGCCTGCCATACCCGCCGCGGTGGCCCCGAATATGCCGGCGGGCGCGCGGTGCCGACGCCGTTCGGCGAAATCTATTCGACCAATCTCACGCCCGATGAAGACACCGGGCTCGGCCGCTGGAGCGCAGACGAGTTCTGGTCGGCACTGCACGAAGGCAGGGGGCGGGATGGGCGACTGCTGTACCCGGCCTTCCCGTATACCAACTACACGTTGATCAGGCGTGAGGACTCGGACGCGATCTTTGCCTATTTGCGCACCTTGCCAGCGGTACGCGAGTCCAATCGGGCCGCGAACCTGCGCTTTCCATACAACACGCAGATCGCCCTTCGGGTCTGGCGCTGGCTGTACTTCGAGCCCGGCGAATTCGAGCCTGACCCGACCCGGAATGACAGCGAGAATCGTGGCGCCTATCTGGTCGAGGGGCTCGGTCATTGCGATGCCTGCCACAGTCCACGCACGCGACTGGGCGCCACCGACCGCGCAGAACATCTCGCCGGTGCCATGATCCCGATGCTGGGCTGGTACGCGCCGTCGTTGCGATCAGGCAGGCATGAGCATGCCGAACGGGTGCGTGTGCTCGGCGAGGGCGCGAGCGAACGCGCGGTCGTGACAGGACCGATGTCGGAGGTCGTTTATCACAGCCTGCGGTACCTGCAGCCGTCCGACCTCGGCGCGATCATGGACTATCTGAACAGCCTGCCCCGGACCCGGCCGGCCGAGACGCCTGGCGCGCCTGCCGTGGGTGTTCGTGAACGGCAGGTACAACAGCGAGTGGGCGCCGACATCTATGCCCAGCATTGCGCGGACTGTCATGGCGAAGGCGGTGAAGGCCGCGCTACGGATTATCCGCCGCTGGCCGGCAACGTCGCGGTAACGGCGGACACCGCCGCCAACCCGATACGCACGGTACTGTTGGGCGGATTTGCGCCCGGCACGCGGGCCAATCCGCGGCCCTATGGCATGCCGCCGTTCGGGCAGGCGCTGACCGATGCCGAGATTGCCGCAGTGCTCAGCTATGTGCGCGGCAGCTGGGGGAACGCCGCATCTCCGGTTTCCACCGTGGAGGTGCGGCGTCAGCGCAGCGGATATTGACGTGAATCACGCGCAGCGTGATTCCGGCCCCCCTCGCCCGATTGCGGGAGCTGGGGGACCGCTCGCGACTGCGTGCGGCGGGTGCGGGGAACGACCATGCCGCAGCAGATTCATTCTGCGGGGTGTGCTTGCGGCATGGCCGTCAGGCAGTCCCTACATCGCGCCCAGCTGATTCTTGACGTAGCGCGCCGCCGCAGCGGACATTGGCAGCTCGTGGCGCAGCAGCGCCCTGAGCTGTTCGACCAGCACCTCTGCGGGTTCGTCCTTGAGCAGATAGCCCTGCGCGCCGGCGCGCAGCGCCGGGCCGATATGCGCATCGTCGTCGTAGACGGTGACCACCGCGCTGCAGGCATCCGGAACGGTCCGGCGCAGCGCCTCCAGTACCTCGGTGCCCGAGCCGTCCGGCAGCCCCAGGTCCACGAGTGACAATTGCGGCTGGTGCTGGCGGATCAGATGAAGCGCCTCGGCCACGCTGCCCGCCGTTTCGATGTGGATGCCGGGAAAGGCGCTGGCGACAAGATTCGAGAGCCGAAGACGGGTGTCCTCATAGTCCTCGACGATCAGCGCGTACTCCATCACCAAAGTCTCCCTGGGTTGGTCCGGCCCTTGTCGACCTGTCAGATGCAGGATAGCGACGACGCGCGCCGGGGACGATCACCTGCCTAGGTGATTTGATTGCAACATCGGCATGGTGATACTGGGCGCGTTCGCGACGCTTGACCGTGCCTGTCAGCGTTGTGCCCCCGTGAAGCAATCGAGGAGACAATTAGGTGAGAAGCCACGAAATCGACTACGAAGTCATCGGCGACGAATTGCAGCTTGTGGAGATCGAACTCGACCCCGGCGAAAAGGTGATCGCCGAGGCCGGAAACATGGCCTACATGGAAGCCGACATCAGTTTCGAGGCAAAGATGGGCGACGGTTCGAATCCCGACGCCGGATTTCTCGATGCCCTGTTTTCGGTCGGAAAGCGCGTGCTGACGCGCGAATCACTGTTTCTCACCCATTTCGAAAACCAGGGAGGTGTCAAGCGTCGTGTGGCTTTCGCCGCGCCGTATCCCGGCAAGATCCTGCCGCTGGACCTGTCGCAGTTCGGTGGGCGGGTGCTGTGCCAGAAGGATGCCTTCCTCTGCGCGGCGCTGGGCACCAAGGTCGGCATCGCCTTCAACCGCCGCATCGGCAGCGGCCTGTTCGGCGGCGAGGGCTTCATCCTGCAAAGCCTGGAGGGGGACGGCCGCGCCTTCCTGCATGCCGGCGGCACCGTCGTGCACAAGCGGCTCAACGGTGAAAAACTGCGTGTGGATACCGGCTGTCTGGTGGCTTTCGATTCGGGCATCGACTACAGCATCGAGCGTGCCGGCAGTCTCAAGTCGATGTTCTTTGGCGGCGAAGGCCTGTTCCTCGCGACTCTGCAAGGCACCGGCAACGTCTGGCTGCAATCCCTGCCGTTCTCGCGGCTGGCCGACCGCATCCTCGCCAACGCCCCGAGCGCCGGCGGCAAGGAGCGCGGGGAAGACCGCAATCCCTTGTCGAATCTGTTCCAGATGCTGAGCTAGTCGTAATTACCGATGCATCGTTGTCAGGCGACGAAGACCGATTGACTGCATACAATTCGTAATTACACTGTATGTATGATCGAGTTTCAGTGGAATTCGAACAAGGCGCGCAGCAACCCGACCAAGCATGGTGTTTCGTTCGAGGAAGCGCGGTCCGTATTCTTTGACGAGTACGCCAGACAGTTCTTCGATGATGGGCATTCCGGTGATGAGGAACGCTTCATCATGCTCGGACGCAGCGACCGGTTGCGTGTTCTGGTCGTGTGCCACTGCGAACGGGACCGTGGGAACACGGTTCGGATCATCTCAGCTCGAAAAGCGACAGCCGCAGAGCGGCGGCACTATCCAGGCCCGATGCTATGAAAAAGGAATACGATTTTTCCCAGATGAGGTCCCGAAAAAACCCGTATGCGTCGAAACTGAAAAAGCAGGTAACGATCCGCATGGGCGAGGACGTGGTCAGCTACTTCAAGAAGATGGCGGAGGAAACGGGCATTCCGTATCAAAGCCTGATCAACCTGTATCTCAGGGACTGCGTCGCCCATGATCGGAAACCTGATCTCAGTTGGCGGTAGGATCGACGTCGCTTGGGGCGAGCGCAGCGAACCCAAACGAAACCTGCTGCCCACTCACGCCGCACCAAGATCACCCTGCCCCAACTGCGGCAAAGCCGGGCCGACCTCGCGCCCCAGAAAATCCAGAAACGCCTGCACGGCCGGAATGTTGCGCCGCCGCGACACATAGGCGGCGTAGATCAGGTCATGCGCGGTGCTCCAGTCCGGCAACACACGAACCAGCTGCCCGGACCGTATGTCGTCCTGGCAGACCAGTTCGGGCAGTTGCACGATGCCCTGGCCGGCCAGCGCGGCACCGTGCAGCAGCATCATTTCATCGGTGACGAGTTGAGGCCGGTATTCGACATCGCGCTTGAGCCCGTCCTTGCGTGATAGTCGCCACACGTGGCGTCCATCCGGCGCACTCAGGCCGAGGCTGGGGTAGCGTTTCAGGTCTTCCGGTTCCGCCGGTTCGCCCAGCCGTGCCAGCAGTTCGGTGCTGGCCAGCAGCAGACGGCGCGCGATGCCCAATGGCTTGGCCACCAGGTCGCCGTCCTGCAAGGGCGGTACGCGCGCACGAATCGCTACATCGAAGCCTTCGGCCACCACGTCCACGCGCCGGTTGCTCGCCTCCAGCTCCACGCTGATCTTCGGATAGCTGTCCATGAACTGACGCAGCATCGCCGCGAGTTGACGCTGTGCCAGCATCACCGGACAGGCCACGCGAATACGGCCGCGCGGTTCGGCGATGCCGCGTTCGATCAGTTCCTGCGCGGCCTGCGCCTCGGTGACCATGGCGCGGCAGTGGTGCAGGAAATCCTCGCCGATCGCAGTGAGATGCAACTGCCGCGTGGTGCGCAGCAGCAGGCGGGCGCCAAGTCGTGCTTCCAGCTCCGAAATGCGTCGCGACAAGCGGGACTTCGGGATCTTCAGGGCGCGCGCGGCCGCCGAGAAGCCGCCGCGCTGGGCGACCTCGCTGAAGTAGTAGAAGTCGTTGAGGTCTTCCATAGCGACACACTGTCCTGAATTCAGAACAGTGTGTCGCGAAAATAGTGTCTTATCAATCGTTTGTTCTGAATATAAATTCTCTTCCACGCAAAGCCGCAGGCGGCGTGCATCCATCGAACGTAAGGGAGCGTCCAATGAACACCATCATCAAGACAAGCGATCTCGCAGGGCGGGTCGGTCTGTCCGCCATCTTTCTGATTGCCGGGCTCGGCAAGATCGGTCAGTACGCTGGCACGCAGGGCTACATGGAATCGGTCGGCGTGCCGGGCGGCGTGCTGCCGGCCGTGATCGCGCTGGAAGTGTTGGGCGGTCTGGCGATCCTGCTCGGCGCCTACACCCGTATCGCCGCACTGCTGCTGGCCGGCTTCAGTGTCGCATCGGCCGTGCTGTTCCATGCCGACGTCCAGGACCCGACGCAGCAGGTGATGTTCCTCAAGAACATCGCGATCGCCGGCGGCTTCCTGCTGCTGGCGGGTCATGGTGCGGGCGTGTGGAGCCTGGATGCCTGGCTGCGTAGCCGCAGTCTCGGCAAGTTGGCCCAAGCCTGAAGTCTCGCACGCCGGTCCGGCGGATCGGCGTGCCCTTTCAAACAGTCGCGAGAGATCAAGCCATGTCCGAAGTCATCACTGCCAGCGCCTCGATCGGCGCAGTGCCCTACACCGTCACCCTGAGTGACGGCCGCCACCAGTGGATCGGCGACGAGCCGCTTTCAGACGGCGGGGTCGATGCCGGTCCGTCACCCAGAACTCTGCTGCTGTCCAGTCTCGGCGCCTGCACCGCGATCACGCTGAAAATGTACGCCGCGCGCAAGCAATGGCCGCTGGAGACGGTGCAGGTGCATCTGACCCTGAACCCCGAAGGCGCGCCGCCATCCGGGGGCAATCGTATCGAACGCCGTATCGAGCTGCTGGGTGCGCTCGACGACGAACAGCGTCAGCGTCTGCTGCAGATCGCCAATGCCTGCCCGGTGCACAAGCTGCTGACGGGCGAGATCGACATCGTGTCCAGCCTGAGCACCGAAGGAGTCCAGTCATGAGCCTGTTGCACGCCGAACGCCAGTTGCTGCCCGCCACCGAAACCGTATTGGGTGAGGGCATGCGGATTCGCCGCGCTCTGCCGACGCGCCTGCGCCGCATGGTCGGACCCTGGACCTTCATGGACCACTTCGGCCCGGCGGACGTGGCGCACGGCGATGGCATGCGCGTGGCACCGCATCCGCACATCGGGCTGCAAACGGTGACGTGGTTGCATCGCGGCGAGATCTTGCACCGCGACAGCCTCGGATCCTTGCAGACCATCCGGCCCGGCCAGCTCAACCTGATGACCAGCGGACGCGGCATTTCGCATTCGGAAGAGTCCCCGCTGCAGCGCTCGCCGGAATTGCACGGCCTGCAATTCTGGATTGCCTTGCCGGACGAATCGCGCGCGGTCGAAGCGGCGTTCGATCACTACCCGAGCTTGCCGGTGATCGAACGCGACGATCTGCGTATCAGCGTGCTGGTGGGCGAGATGCTGGGCGAAGTGTCGCCGGCCCGGCTGTATTCGCCGGCGCTTGGCCTGGACATGGAAGCCACGCAGGGCATTGCCACAAGCCTGCCGCTGCGGCCGGACTTCGAATACGCCGCGCTGGTCAGTGAAGGCGAGGCCGAGTTCGACGGTGAAACGCTGGCACCGGGCAGCTTGCTGTACCTCGGCGGTGGTCGCGAGTCTCTGGCGATTCGCACCTCCGGTGCGGCACGCCTGACCCTGATCGGCGGCGAGCCGTTCGAGACGCCGGTGCTGATGTGGTGGAACTTCGTGGCACGCACCCAGGACGAGCTGTCGACCGCGGTGCGCGAGTGGAACGCCGGGCAGGGTGATTACGGCGAGGTCCACGGTTATGACGGTGCGCGCCTCAAGGCGCCGACGCCGCCGTGGGACAAGGCCGATTGAGCGATTGAGTGGACAAGGAGTACGACGATGCTTGAAATCAGACACGCACAGGATCGCGGCCACGCCGGTTTTTCATGGCTGGACTCGCATCACAGCTTCTCGTTCGGTCATTACTACGACCCCGAGCAGATCGGTTTCTCCGACCTGTTGGTGATCAACGATGATCGCGTTTCGCCGTCCGGCGGATTCGGGCGCCATTCGCACGCGGACATGGAGATTTTTTCCTACGTGCTCGAAGGCGCGCTCGCGCATCAGGATTCGATGGGCACCGGCTCGGTGATCCGTCCCGGCGACGTGCAGATGATGAGTGCCGGTTCGGGGATCAGCCACAGTGAGTACAACCACTCCGCGGTCGATCCTGTGCACTTCCTGCAGATCTGGATCGTGCCGGATCGCAAGGGCGTGGCGCCGCGCTATCAGCAGGTGCACTTCGACGAATCCGAACGGCGCGGGCGCTTGCGTCTGATCGTCTCCCCGAACGGTGACGACGGTTCGCTCGGCGTCTATCAGGACGCGCGCGTCTACGCTGGCCTGTTCGACGGTGACGAGAGCGCCAGTGTCGAGCTCGACGAACAGCGCTACGCCTACGTGCACGTCGCGCGCGGTTCGGTCGAGGTCAACGGCCAGCGTCTGGGCGAGGGCGATGGCGCACGTGTCCGCGAGGAGACCCGGCTGCAGTTCTCCAGGGGCGACCAAGCCGAGGTGCTGCTGTTCGATCTACGGCCGCGCGAAGTGCCGAAGTTCTGAGGCGTATCGGCGCGCCGTCATTCCTGGGCCCGCGCAGCGGGAACCCGGAATCCATGCGGCTTCACCGGATGTCGCGTGGATTCCGGCTCAAGCCTGCAGCTTGTCCGGAATGACGGGATGGGAGTCAAACACGCCATGCCGTCACCGGGCGCTTGACGTGAGTGTTACCGGTCACTAACATTCCGGAATCGCTGTTACTGACCGGTCACCCTACGGTCCGTGATGGCGGGTTGTCAGCGGTCATGGCGTGGCGCCCCCGAGCCACGCCCTTTTTGGAGTCAACCATGAATCACGTGCAAGCTCCGGCTCGCGCGGCGGGCCCGCTTTTGCCTCAAAAGGCGAATCGTCGTCAGGCTCGCGCAACGGCTACGGTCGATACCGGCCCCTGCAGTCGCCACTTCAAGTCGCGCCGTCGCGGTCTCACGGGTCTGAATCAGGATGAGGCGCGATGCCGAACCCTGGCCCGCTTGCAGGCCGCCTTTCCGGACCGCGCCATTCAAGCCGACGCGCTCAGCCTGATCCATGCCGGCCGTTTCGCCAATGCGCATGTGTTCCGCTATCGAGTGGCGGGAATGGACCTGATCATCAAGGACTTCTCGCACTGTCCGTGGTGGGTGCGCATCAGCGCTGCGCGCCTGTTCGTGCGGCGTGAAATGCGCATGATCGTGCGCCTGCAGGGGCTCAGCGGAATCGCCTCGGCACCGGTGCGCCTCGGTCGCCTGGCGTTGGCCTACGCATTCATTCCGGGCGTCACACTGAGTGCAACGGCCAAGTCCGGCGACAAGCTGTCGCGCAGCTTCTTCGAGCGTCTGGAAGCCCTGGTCTTTCGCATGCATGAACGCGGCATCGTACATCTGGATTTGCGCAATCTCTCTAACATTCTGGTCGGTGCTGACGGTCGCCCATACCTGATCGACTTTCAGTCCGCGATCGATCTCCGAGGTCTGCCGAAAACCCTGCGCACGGTACTTGAGGCGGTGGATCTGTCCGGGATCTACAAGAGCTACCTGCGCTTGTGCGTGGAGCCGCTGGAGGATTCCCGCCGTCAGTTCCTCGAACGCTTCAATCGCCTGCGCCGCGTCTGGGTGTTCAAGGGCTATGTGCTGACGCGTTACTTCGAACGCTTGCGTGGACCGGCCGCCCGCTGACGTGCGCGATTACTGCGCAGGGACGTGGCTGGTCGTGACCTCGGCGATCAGCCGGCCGCTGTCGCCACGCACGGTGGTGCGCACCACGCTGAGTCGAGAGCCTTTCTTGACGTACTCGGCGGTCGCCGTGAAGTGCCCGGTCTTCTGGTTGCCGAGCAGGCTGGCGTTGAGATTGATCGCCAGCGGGAAGCCCGCCTGTCCGGCTTGAATTTCGCTGCCGCCGAAGCTCAGCACGGTGGCGCAGACGTCCGCGAACCACAGCGTGGCGCCAGCGTGCACGGTGCCGAAGGGATTGAGGATGCCGGCCTGGACCGGCATGTGGCCCACGACCTTGTCGGCGGACTGTTCGACGATCTCGAACTCGATGTTTCCCTTGACCTGCATGTCGGTGTTTCCTCACTGAGGCGTGGCAAAGCGGCTCAGGTGGCCGCGGACGGGATGGGGGATGACGCAGGGCGAACCACGCGTGCTTCGCGGATCGGCAGATTGAGCAGGGCCGCAAGCAGTGCCAGCGCCATGTCGGCGTACCACATCCAGCTGTAGTCGCCGAAGATCGACAGCGCCACGCCGCCAAGCCAGGCGCCGAGAAAGCCGCCGATCTGGTGCGAGAGCAAGGTCAGCCCGAACAGGGTGCCGAGGTGGCGCGGCCCGAACAGCTTGCCGACCAGGCCGGCCGTTGGCGGCACGGTCGCCAGCCAGGTGAAGCCCAAGGCGGCCGAGAACAGGTAGAAGGTCAGCGGCGTGGGCGGTGACAGCAGGTAGATGCCGATCAGCAGCGCGCGGCTGGCATAGATCACGGCCAGCAGATACTTCATGCGATAGCGTTCGCCGAGCTTGCCGATGCTCAGGCTGCCGGCGATGTTGAACAAGCCGATCAAGGCCAGTGACGTGGCCGATACGCTGGCCGGCAGCCCGCACATCGCAACTTCCACTGGCAGGTGGGTCACCAGAAACGCGATGTGCAGCCCGCAGGTGAAAAAGCCGAGATGCAGGCAGCCATAGCTGCGGTCGCCCAGCGCGATGCGCAATTGATGGCGCAGCCCGATGGACGGTGCCGCTTTGATCGCCGCGTTCGGATCGGTCGCCGGGTTGGCGGACGGCTCCGTACGCGAGCGTAAGGGCCAGGCCAGCGGCAGCGTCAGCAGCGCGGACAGGGCCAATCCCAGCATCGCCACGGTCCAGCCGGCGAAGCTGATCATCAGCTGCACCAGCGGCGCGAACAGGAACTGCCCGAACGAACCGCCAGCATTGATAAAACCGGCGGCAAAGGAGCGCTGTTGTTCCGGCAAGCGGGAAGCGGTCGCGCCGATCAGGATCGCGAAGCTGCCGGCTCCCGCACCGGCGGCCGACAGCACGCCCAACGAAATCGTCAGCCCCCAGGTGCCCGGCAATACCACCGCCAGCGCGAGTCCCATGGCCAGCAGCACGCCGCCGAGATTGAGCACCCGCACCGAACCGTATCGGTCCGCCAAGGCGCCGAACACCGGTTGCACGGCGCCCCAGACGAACTGGCCGATGGCCAGCGCGAAACTGATCGCGGCGATGCCGATGCCCGAGCTTTGGCTGATCGGACCCATGAACAGACCGGTGGTCTGGCGGGCGCCCATCGTGATCATCAGGATTCCGGCCGCCGACAGCAGCAGTGGCCATTGACGCCCGGTCTTTGCGTTCATGCCGGGCTCCCGAACTGCGCGGCATAGCGTTCGTGCAATTCATCGAGGTCGTGATGCAGGCCGCGTGTCCGGTCCTCCCCGAACAGCGCCTGGATCTGCAGCTGTGCCCGTTGCCAATGGGGCCGTGCCAGGCGCAGGCGTGTGCGGCCTGCGGCGGTGATCGCCACCTGACGTTGGCGAGCGTCGAGACCCGGCGTCTGCACCAGCCAGCCGGATTCGATCAGGGGCTTCAGATTGCGTGTCAGGGTGCTGCGGTCCATGCCCAGCGCCAGCGCCAGTTCTCCCAGAATTCGCGGCTGCGAGCGGCTGTGCCGCAGGATCGAATATTCGTTGAGGCTCAGGCCCACGCCGGCCAACGCCTGGTCATAGATCTTGGAAATCTCGCGCGCCGAACGCCGCAATCGAAAGCAGGTGCAGGCCAGCGGCTCAGGCCGCGAAACGCTGGATGACGGCATGGCGGACAGGTCCCCGACTCGTGATGATGGTTCGCTTGACGCGGCACTATACATGCATATGCAAGTAAATGATCGCTGCGATCAAGCTCGCCCACGGTTCGGGCTTGTCGTACCCTGAGATACCGGATTGGGTTGCGTTCGCAACAGGCGAGGCGGCCGATCGACGTTGCCAGGGAGTCAAGCATGAACATGGGATATCGATCCACGCTCGCGGCGGTCCTTGCGATCTGCGCGCTGGCCGCCTGCTCGCGCGACGAGGCCATGGCCGCGCCCGCGCCGGCCGAGACTGCGCCGATGCCGGCCGGAGGCGCTGTCGCCGAAACCTTCGAGGTGACGCCGATTTCGCATGCCACGGCCGTCTTGCACTGGGCCGATAAGGTGATCTATCTCGACCCGGTGGGTGGAGCGGAGGCCTTCGCCGGTATGGACGCGCCGGATCTGGTGCTGGTCACCGATATTCACGGAGACCACCTCAGCGCGGACACGCTGACGGCGGTGGTCGGGGACGGCACCGTCATCGTTGCGCCGCAGGCCGTGATCGATCAACTGCCCGAGCCTCTCGCGCAGCGCACGACGATGCTCGCGAACGGGCAGAGCCACACCGAGCGCGGCTTTTCGATCGAGGCGATGCCGATGTACAACCTGCCCGAAAGCGCGGATGCGTTTCATCCCAAAGGGCGCGGCAACGGTTACGTGATCGAGCGCGAAGGTCTGCGCATCTACGTGGCCGGCGATACCGAGGACGTGCCGGAAATGCGTGCGCTCAAGGACATCGACGTGGCGTTCATTCCCATGAATCTGCCGTACACCATGACCGTGGAAGACGCCGCGGACGGGGTATTGGCCTTCGCCCCGAAGCGGGTTTACCCATATCACTTCCGTGGAACGGAGGGGCTCAGCGATGTCGAAAAATTCAAATCCCTGGTGAACAGCGGCAATCCGGATATCGAGGTGGAACTGCTCGACTGGTATTCCGGCACCTAGTGTGGTGTCCCGGAGGTCAGTGCGATCAGTCGCGAAGGGAGGGTGCTGCGAGACAAGGCGCGAGGATGAGGGCATAGCCATCGCTATAGTGACGACGAGCAACGCCGTATCGCAGCCAGACCGAGCGAGAATTGATACTTGTCTCTGGGACAGCACATCAACGTGAATCACGCGCAGCGTGATGCCGGCCTACCCTCGCCCGCTTGCGGGAGAGGGGCGTTCGCGACTGCGTGCCGCTTGCGCGGCATGGCCGTTAGCTTCGGGTGCCGTGCACGAAGATTTTGACGGCCAGATTCACGGTGCTCTCGATTTCGGCCTCGCTCGGCGTGTCGCCGATCACCGCGCGGTGGAAGATCGAGGTGATCGCCATGTCGTGGAACAGGGTCGCCGCTTGCTCGGGGTCGATGCGACGCACGGTGCCGGTCTGCTGGTGGTGGGCAATGAAGCCGGCGATGAAATGGCTGGACGCCGCCGGGCCATGGCGGAACCATGCCCGCGTGACCTCGGGGATGCGCGCGGCTTCGGACACGATCAGGCGCCAGTAGGCGAGGTGCCTCGGACGGAGCAAAATCTCGAGTAGCTTGTTCGCGATCCGGCGCAGGCCGTTTTCGAGCCCCATGCGGCTCGTGCTCACGGCTTTGAGTTCGGCGACGAATTCGTCGCTGAGATCCTCGATGACGGTGACGAACAGGGCCTCCTTGTTGGCGAACTGGCTGTAGACCGTGGCCTTGGAGCCGCCGACACGCCTGACCACGTCGTCGATCGAGACGCCGTCGTAGCCGTATTCCAGGAACAGCGCGGTGGCGGCCTCGCGGATGCGACGGTTGCGGTCGCGGCTGCGGGCGGTGCGAAACTGCTGAGCGCCGGCGACTGTGGCGGTCGGGCGAACGATCGTTTTTGCGGCGTGGCGGCGATCTACTCGCTTGTTGGTCATAAGTCTGATGAGTCTCTGCTCGTGGCTCGGGTTCGCATTCCGCGATCACCCACGGATGGCCAAATGAAATCAATCTCGCCCGTGTCGGTCAGCTTGGTCCGCACGCCGATGATGCGACGTATTTGCAAGCCTTGTACCTGAATGTCCGAGCGCTGCCGAACTTTCGTACTTGTACTGAACGGTACAGTTTGGTTACAGTGTGCGAACGCGTTCGGTGGGGTCACCGGCCGGGCGCGAAATAACAAATCAGGTGTACCGAGCGGCAGCGTTCCTAAAGAACGCAAAGCGAGGGAGACGATGAAGCGAGCTGGGAGATGGGCGAGCGCGGCGGCGACGCTGCTCGCGAGCGCCGCAATGCTGGTGGGGGCGATCACGGTGCACGCCCAGGACGACGCGGACAGCGCCGCGCCATCGAATCCACACAAGTTGCCGGAAACCGACATGGGCGTGGGCGCGATGCGCCACTACCTGGATATCGAAGCCGGCGTGGATGCGACCGGCGCCGCCTCATTGGCACACGCCGCCGCCGCCAGGAACCCTCAGGCTCCGGACGCGATCCCGATCGGCAGTGCCACCTGCGTGGCCTGCCACAGTCAGGAGAACCTGCAGTTCTCGCACACGATTCATGCACGCGCGCTGCATTCCGGTGCCCTGGGTTCGAACGCGGACCGCACCTGCGAAAGCTGCCATGGTCCCGGTTCGCTGCATGCCGCCAGCCCGACCGTTGCGGGCAGCATCATCGCCTTCACGCACGGCAGTGCCACGCCCGTGGAAACCCAGACCGAAACCTGCCTCGGTTGCCATACCGGTGGCGCGCGTCAGCACTGGATCGGTTCGATACACGAGGCGCGGGGGCTGTCCTGCTCGGATTGCCACAACCCGATGGCGAAGATGTCGCCCGAGGGCTTGCTGACTAAGCAATCGATCAGCGAAACCTGCGCCGGCTGCCACCGTGACGTGCGTGCCAAGTTCAACCGGCGCTCGCACATGCCCTTGCCGGAAGGGCAGATCTCCTGCGTGGATTGCCACAACCCGCACGGCTCCATCACCGATCCGCTGCTCAAGACCGATACCGTCAACGGCACCTGCTACACCTGCCATGCGGAGAAGCGCGGCCCCTTGTTGTTCGAGCATCCTCCGGTCCGCGAAAACTGCCTGAATTGCCACGATCCGCATGGCTCCAACCAGCAGACCCTGCTGGTCGCCCCATTGCCGATGCTGTGCCAGCAGTGCCACACGATGACGCGCCATCCCAACGATCTGCAGACGCCGGCGGGCTTCGGTACCGGGTCCGCGCCGGATGAGCGCTTGATGGGACGCGCCTGCATCAGTTGCCACACCAATATCCACGGCTCGAACAATCCGTCCGGCGCGAAGTTCCACAAGTAGGCGGGGGAGGCAGACATGACAGTCAATCACGCTCTGATCGCACTGCTCGGGCTGGGTGTCGGTATCGCCTGCGCCCCGGCCTATGCCGATTCCAGTGACAGCGCCCGTGTGGCCGATATTCAGTACGGAAACGGGCTCGACCCCAGCGGTTTCGCCGCGCTGTCCGATCAAGCCGACCCGGTCGGAATGTCGTGGCTGCATGCCGGCAGTCTGCGTTCGCCTAGCGGTATTCCCTATGGCTTTCCCGCGTTGCCGCCACCGGAACACGAACAGGGCGAATGGCGTTACAGCGGCCTGCTCAGCGCGGGCGTCATCAATCTTTCGGGTGACGATGATGCACAGCTGTTCCGGCAATACAGCGACTGGGGCAATGGCCTGGTGCTGGGTTCGCTGTGGTTCGACGCCTACCGCCCGGACAGTGGCCACTACGTGGATCTGCGGGCAAGCCACCTCAGCGAAAACGACCAGTTCTACCGTTTTCGCGCGGGACGCTACGGTCGCTACAAGATCGAAGGCTTCTACCGCGACATGCCGCATGTGGTCTCGACCACCGCGTACCCGATCTGGAACGGTGTCGGTAGCGACAGCCTGACGCTGCCCGAAGGGCTCACGCCGGGCGCCAGCGACCCGGCCGCAATCGCGGCCGCCGTATCCGCGGCGCCGCGCAGCACGATTCGCGTCGACCGTACGCGCACCGGCCTGAGCGTCGAAGGCAATGTCGCGAAGCGGTGGATCGGCTACGCCGCCGTCAGCAACGAGGAGCGCGACGGCACCCGCTTGTGGGGCGGGTCGATGTTCTTCAACTACCCGTTTGCCGACAACGGCGGCATCGTCGAAACCGTGCGCCCGATCGACTTCACCACTACCGACCTCAGCGTCGGCGCCCGTTTCGTCGGCGATCTCTGGCAGTTCAACGCGGTCTACAGCGGTTCGTTCTTCCGCAATCACAAGGACAGCCTCGATTTCGAAAGCCCGTTCATCCTTTCGCCGGTGACCGGTACGCCGGCCGCGGGTGCGGTGGGCCACGGCCAGTTCTCGCTGGAGCCGGACAACGACGCGCACAACCTGCGCCTGGAACTGTCGCGCCGTCTTCCGTGGAACGGGCAGATGTCATTGACCGGTGCCGTGGGCACCATGCGTCAGGACGAGACCCTGCTGGCGCCGGTCACTTGTGAAGGCTCGATCGGCGTTTCAGGAACACCATTCGTGGCCGACTGCGCCGATTGGAACAGCAGCGCCTCGCTGTCGCAGGCCACGGCCGACGCGCGCATCGACACCTTGCTGCTCGACGCCAAGTTCAGCTTCCGGCCCAGCGCAAAGTTCGGCTGGCGCGCCGAGTTGCGCCACTACGGCGAGGACAACAAAACCGACTACCTGGCCTACAACCCTTTGACCGGCGAATACGGTTACATCTCCGAAAACGGCTCACAGGGCAGCGTCGTGCCTGGGGAAATGGGCATCTTCGACCCCAACAATCCGCTGTATCAGTCCTACTTCGCTCACATCCGTTCCACGCCGTACGCCACCGACAAGACCAATTTCGATCTAGGCGGAGACTGGCGCGTGAACTGGCAGAACACGCTGAGCCTCTCGTTCGGATTCGAGCGTCGCGAGCCTGAATATCGCGAACGGTCGAGGGTCGACGAAAGCCGCGCGACCCTGGCCTGGGTCAGCCGTTCGATCGCGGATGGCTCCCTGCGCGTGAGCTACGAGTTCGCCGACCGTGGCGGAGACAGCTACGACTATTTTCCGTATGACGCGTTCTATTCCACCGGCATCGACGGCTTCGTGGAGGAAGAAGGCGCCAGCCCGTTCACCGTGTCGGCGATGCGCAAGTACGACCTCAGCGACCGGCGTCAGCACAAATTCCGTGGCATCTTCATCCACCCGGTCGGGCTGACCGGAACGGTCTCGACGATCCTGTACGGCCAGTACAACGACTACAGCGCGCGCATCGGCCGTCAGGGAGACCGCAACATCGGATTGACGATGCAGTGGGACTACCAGCCGGCACCCTATTTCAGCATGGGCGTCTACGCCGGCGCCGAGGTCGGCGAGCTGAACATCGCCAACGTCTCCGACAACGAAGGCGTCGTCAGTTCCGACCCCGACCTGGGCGGCGACAAGTACCCCTTGGAGAACGTCTGGAAGGAAACCAGCCAGACGCAGGATCTCAATTTTGGGCTCAACCTCGTGCGAGACTTCGGGCGTACCCGGGTCGACGCCGCCTACAGCTTCGTCTACACGCGTGGCGAGATCGCCTACGACTACGCTTCGCTGGGCGCCATCGCCTCCAACCAGCAAGCCTATCCGGGCGAATTCTCCGCCTATCCGGACACGCACTACCGCGTGCACAGCGTCGATCTCGGGATCACGCGCAATTTCTCACAGCGTTTCGCGGCACGCCTGTTCGGACGTTACGAAGTCGGCGATTTCGACGATTGGCACTACCTCGGATTCGAAGACGCCAGGCTCTATGACCACCGCATCTACACCGACGAAGGCCCCAGCCGCCACTACGAAGCCAGCCTCGTCGGCGTGATGCTGCAGTTCAAGCTTTGAGGTGCGCACCATGAGACTGCCAGGGATTTGCGTCGCTGCATGGCTACTCTTCACCGCATCCGTGGTGCACGCGGGATCCGAAGCCGCGCCCGGAGCGCCCGTGGACTTGCGGGATTCGCCGGTGGTGCTGGCCGGCGACCCGAGGGCCGGGGCGGACAAGGCCGGCACCTGCCAGGCCTGTCACGGCGAAGCCGGCCACTCCGTGGTGCCGAGCTTTCCGGCGCTGGCGGGCTTGCCTCAGAGCTACCTCTACTTTCAACTGGAAGAGTACAAGAGCGGCCGGCGTATTGATCCCGTAATGTCCGCTCAGGCGCAGGGCCTGAGCGAGCAGGACATGCTGGATCTTGCGGCGTATTTCTCCACGCAAGGCGCCAAGCCGCTGGAGGCAAGCGCCGAGGATCAGGTGATTGATCGCGGGCGCGAAATCTACGCGCAAGGCGATTCGAAGCAGGGCATACCGCCGTGTCAGGGTTGCCACGGCGCCGATGGCCGCGGTCCGCGCCCGCAGACCGCGAACACGCGGACGCCGTGGCACAGCTTTCCGTCACTGGCCGGCCAGCAAAGCGCCTACGTGCTGTCGCAGCTCAAGGCGTTCAAGAGCGGAACGCGCGATTCGAACAGCAATGCCCGTGTCATGCAGGGCGTGGTACACGGCATGGACGAAGCCACGATGCAGGCCCTGGCCGAGTACGTGAAAACGCTGCCCTGATGGCGGCAAGCGAAACGCGGCCCGGCGGCCGTTTGAATCTCAGCAGGCCCCGGGCCTCACAGGAGACAGGTATGCAGAAGCAGTACGATCGTCGTCGTTTCATCAAGCTTGCAGGCGCTTCCTTGGCCACCGTCACTGTCGGCGGCCTATGGGCGGCCCCGGTGCTGGCGCAAGAAAAGCTTTTGACGAGCGACCCCACCGCGCAGGCCTTGCACTTCGTCGAAGACGTTTCCACGCTCGACAAGTCCCAGGCGCCGACCTACAAGGAAGGCAGCCATTGCGGCGATTGCGTGCTGTACCAGGTCGCCTCCGAGAAGGACGGCTACGCGCCCTGCGGCGCGTTCGGCGGCAAACTCGTGCCCAAGAGCGGCTGGTGCGCAGCCTGGGCCGCACAGCCGGGCTGAACGTCGTCGCGGTCGCGCTCGAACTGGCGCCAAAGCCGCTGCTCTGCACTTTTTGACGCCGGTCAAGGTGCCGGCGATGCAAGCGCGTAGAGTCGGCCGCATGAACAACACCTCGATCGGGATCGTGCGCGCCGTGCGTGGCGCCGTGGTCGACGTGCATTTCGGAGCAGGCGAGTTGCCGCCACTCGAATCGGCGCTGCGAATTCACGCCTCCGGGCTGGACCGGCCGCTGCTGGTCGAAGTGCAAAGCCACCTCGATCCCGAGACCGTGCGCTGCGTGGCGCTGTCCAGTACCGCTGGTGTCGCCCGCGGTGCGGAGGCGCATTCCACCGGTGAGTCGCTCACCATTCCCGTGGGGCCGAATGTGTTGGGTCGGCTGATCGACGTGACTGGCCGTGTCGGCGACGGTGGCGCGCCACTGCCCGGCGACACACCGCAATGGCCGATCCAGCGCCCGCCGCCGGAGCTTGAGAATCGCAGCGGGCACGTCGAGCTGTTCGAAACCGGAATCAAGGTGATCGATCTGCTGGCGCCGGTCGCGCAGGGCAGCAAGGCGGCGATGTTCGGTGGTGCCGGCGTCGGCAAGACCGTGCTGGTGCTCGAACTGATCCAGGCGATGGCCACCGGTTACGAAGGCATCTCGGTGTTCGCCGGCATCGGCGAGCGCTCGCGTGAAGGCCACGAACTGCTGCTCGACATGCGCAACTCCGGGATGATCGACAAGACCGCGATGCTGTTCGGGCAGATGAACGAACCGCCGGGTGCGCGTTGGCGCATCGCGCTGGCGGCGCTGACGGTGGCGGAGTATTTCCGCGACGAACAGCACCAGAACGTGCTGTTGTTGATGGACAACGTGTTCCGCTTCGTCCAGGCCGGCGCCGAGGTTTCGGGCCTGCTCGGGCGCCTGCCGTCGCGCGTGGGTTACCAGCCGACACTGGCCAGCGAGGTCGCGGCGTTGCAGGAACGCATCGCCTCCGTAGGCGGGCGTTCGGTTACGGCGATCGAAGCGGTCTACGTGCCGGCCGATGATTTCACGGACCCGGCCGTCACCACGATCGCGACCCATCTGGAAAGTCAGGTCATGCTGTCCCGGTCGATGGCGGCCGAGGGCATGTATCCGGCGGTCGATCCGCTGATGTCGAGTTCGGTGCTGCTCGATCCCACTCTGGTCGGCGAGCGCCACTTCGCGGTGGCGCAACAGGTCCGCGAGGTGATCTCCCACTATCGCGAATTGCAGGACATCATCTCCCTGCTCGGCATCGAGGAACTGGGCGCGGAGGATCGGCTCAGCGTGGGTCGCGCGCGACGTCTGCAGCGCTTTCTGACGCAACCGTTTGTCGTGACCGAAGCCTTCACCGGCAAGCCCGGGCGCAGCGTCAAGCTCAGCGACACCATCACCGGCTGCGAGACCATCCTCGCCGGGAAGACCGACAATTGGCCGGAAGAAGCCTTCTTCATGGCCGGTACGCTGGACGAGGTGCGTGAGCGCGCCGGCGCGGAGGTTGCAGCATGAGGCTGCGTCTGACCAGTCTCGGCGAATTGCTGGTCGACGCCGAGGTGCGCTCGGTGCGCGCCGAGGACGATAGCGGCGCCTTCGGCCTGCTGCCGCGTCACGTCGACTTTCTGACCACGCTCAAGATCGGCGTCGTCAGCTGGCGCGATGTCGAAGGGCAGGCGCATCACTGCGCCGTACGCGGCGGCGTGCTGACGGTGCGCGATGGCGAGGTGTCGGTGGCCACGCGCGAAGCCGTGATCAACGACGATCTGGAGCAGCTCGAATCGACCGTGCTGGAGCGCTTCCACGAACGCGACGACGAGGAGCGCCAGGCGCGCGTCGGCGGGAAGCAACTGGAGCTGCGCGCGGCGCGTGAAATTCTGCGCTATCTCAATCCGGGACGCGGCGGCATGCCATGAGTCCGCAAGGCAAGGACGAGGACGAAGTGCTGACGGGCGTGCGCCGCCGGGTCGAGCGCGAGCGGCGCTGGAAGCGCGAGGGCGATCCCAGTCTGGCGCGCCAGTTCGCGCGCGTCGGCGTATTGGGGTGGCTGGTGGTGGTGCCGGCGTTGCTCGGCATCGCCCTGGGACGCTGGCTCGATCATCTGTTCGATAGCGGCGTGTTCTACGGCGGCGCGCTGTTGTTCGCCGGAATCTGCCTCGGCTGCTGGTCCGGTTGGCGCTGGATGCAGGAATCATGATCACGGCGGCCTGGACGCTACTGTTCGGTCTGCTCGGCTTCGCGGCCGGCACACTGCATGTCGCCAGCCTGGCCCGCAACGTACGCTTGCTGACGGGGACCGGTTCGGGGGGCGGCGGTTCGGGTTTGCAGGCGGCGGGCCTGCTGTTGCTGCGCTTCGCCGTCAGCGGCCTGGTGCTGGTCTCGGCGGTTCGCTACGGCCTGTTGCCTTTGCTGGCGGCGCTGGGCGGCTGGCATCTGGCCCGCAGCCGTGGGCTGCGCGCGGAGCACGCAGCATGAAGTCGCCCCTGGTTTCCGAAGTGCTGTTCCACATCGGGCCTGTAGCGATCGGGCATCAGGTTGCCGCCACCTGGGCTTTGATGTTCGTGCTGAGCCTGCTCTGCTATCTCGCCACGCGCAGGCTCAAGGTCGAGGCGCCGGGGCGGTCGCAGGTGCTGCTCGAAGCCTTCATTGAAATGGTGCAATCGCAGATTCGCGACACCATGAAATGCGAGCCACAGACTTTTCTGCCGTTGATCGCGACGCTGTTCGTGTTCATTTTCTTCGCCAATCTTTCGTCCCTGGTCCCCGGCTTCGAAGCGCCGACCGCGTCGATCGAAACCGACGCGGCGCTGGCGCTGATCGTGTTCTGTTCGGTGATCGTGCAGGGCCTGCGCTCGCACGGTCTGCTCGGCTATCTGCGTACCTTCGCCTCGCCGAGCTGGGTGATGATTCCGCTGAATCTGCTCGAACAGCTGACGCGCACGTTTTCGCTGATGGTGCGCCTGTTCGGCAACGTCATGAGCGGCGCGTTCGTCATCGCCGTGGTGCTGTCCCTGGCCGGCCTGTTTGTGCCGATTCCGTTCATGGCGCTGGACGTGCTCACCGGCGCGATCCAAGCCTACATCTTCACCGTGCTGGCGATGGTCTTCATCGGCGCCGCCGTGCACGAAGACAGCTGAAACCCACTCTTTCGAGGAAACCCCGTATGGACATCAACTGGATCGAAGTCGTGAGCATCGTCAGCGCCGGCTTCGCCGTGGCCTTCGGCGCGCTCGGCCCGGCGCTTGCCGAGGGCCGCGCGGTGGCGGCGGCGATGGACGCGCTGGCGCGCCAGCCGGAAGCCTCGGCAACGATCTCGCGCACGCTGTTCGTGGGCCTGGCGATGATCGAAACCACCGCCATCTACTGCCTCGTCATCGCCTTGCTGCTGCTGTTCGCAAACCCGTTCATCGCCTGAGCCGCTCATGACGATCGACTGGACCAGCCTGGCCCTGCAGACGATCAACGTCCTGGTCTTGCTGTGGCTGCTGCAACGCTTCTTGTACCGTCCGGTACTGGCGGTGCTGGAGGCTCGCCAGGCGGCGATCAGCGAGCGCATCGCCAAAGCCGAGGCGGCGCAGCTCGAAGCCGAAACGGCCAAGACCGCGATCGCCGCCGAACACACCAGTCTGGCCGCGCAGCGCGATCAGCGGCTGGCGCAGGTCCAGACCGAAGCCGAAGCGGCACGCGCCGCGCGCATGCAGGACGTGGCGGCGCAAAGCGCGCGTCTGCTTGATGAGGCGCAGCACCAGATCGAACGCGAGCGCGCCGAGGCCGAAACGCAACTGCACGAGGACGCCGCCACCCTGGCTGCGGACTTCGCCGCACGTATCCTCAAGCGGGTGCCGGCCGGCGTGCTGACGCGGGCCTATCTCGAAGACCTGGCGACGCAAACGGAGGCCTTGCAAGCGCTCAGCGCATCGGAACTGCGCGTGGTGTCCGCCACGCCCTGGCCGAGGACGAAACCGCGGCCGTGCAGGCGCGTCTGGGCCCGTTGCTGGCGCATCCGGTGCAATGGCGCTTCGAAGTCGACGAAAGCCTGATCGCGGGGCTGGCGGTACACGCCGACGACAGTGTCGTCGCGCACAGCCTGGCGCAGGATCTGGAGCGGCTCAAGGCCGCGGCGCTTGAACATGACACTGTCTGAGGCCCTCGGCGGCTGGCTGCCGCAGGCGCGGCAACGCGCCGCCGCCGCGCCGCTGGGCGGGCACACCGAAACCTATGGCCGGGTCGAGTCGATCGCCGACGGCGTGGCGATCGTGTCCGGCCTGCCGCAGGCGCGCCTGGACGAACGCCTGAGCTTCGACGGCGGCGCCAGCGGCTACGTGCTGAACCTGGAGGTCGACCATCTGGCCTGCGTGCTGCTCGACGGTGCCGAGTCGCTGGGCGCCGGTCTGCGTGTACGCGGCACCGGCGAGATCATTCGTGCCCCGGTGGGCGACAGCTTGCTCGGGCGCGTCATCGATCCGCTCGGCCGGCCGCTGGACGGCGGCGCGCCGATCGAACCCGCCGACTGGCTGCCGGTCGAGCGCCCGGCGCCGGCGATCTTCGAGCGCGATCTGGTCACCCAGGTCGCGCATACCGGCATCGTCGCGATCGACAGCCTGTTCGCACTGGGACGTGGACAGCGCGAACTGATCATCGGCGACGCCGCCACTGGCAAGACCGCCATCGCCACCGACACCATCATCAACCAGAAGCACAGCGACATGATCTGCGTGTACGTCGCGGTCGGGCAGACGTCCGCCTCGACCGCGCGCGTGATCGAGGCGATCCGCGCGCATGGCGCACCGCAGCGCTGCATCATCGTTGCCGCCGCCGCATCGAGCGCACCGGGCCTGCAGTGGATCGCACCGTTCGCCGGCTTCACCATGGCCGAATACTTCCGCGATCGCGGCGCGCATGCGCTGGTGGTGATCGACGATCTCAGCAAGCACGCCGCCACGCACCGCGAACTGGCGCTGCTGACGCGCCAGCCGCCGGGCCGCGAAGCCTACCCCGGCGATGTCTTCTACGTGCATGCCCGCCTGCTCGAACGCGCCGCCAAGCTCTCGCCCGAGCGCGGCGGCGGCTCGCTCACCGCCTTGCCGATCGCCGAAACGCAGGCCGGCAATCTTTCCGCCTACATCCCGACCAATCTGATCTCGATCACCGACGGCCAGATCGTGCTCGACCGCAAGCTGTTCGACGCCAACCACAAACCGGCCATCGACACCGGCCTCTCGGTCAGCCGCATCGGCGGCAAGACCCAGAGCGCCGCGATGCGTCAGGCCGTCGGCTCGCTGCGGCTGGACTACGCGCAGTTCCTGGAACTGGAGATGTTCACGCGTTTCGGAACCACCTTGGAGCCGCGCGTGCAGGCACGGCTTGCGCGCGGCCGGCGCATTCGCGCGCTGCTGACGCAGCCGCAATACGCACCGCAAACGCCGGCCGTGCAACTGGCGCAACTGCACCTGCTGCACAGCGGCGCCTTCGATGCCTTGCCGCCGGAAGCGGTCGCCAGACTGCGCGCACGGCTGCCGGACTGGCTGGCCGGAGCGGGGCAGGGCTTCGCCGACGCCGTCGCAGCCGGCGACGCCCTGCCGGAGGCACTGCTCAAGCAATGCATCGAGGCGCTCAAGCCACTGCTGGGCGCGGCCCCATGAGCGGGCAGGACCCGCGGCTGGCCGAACGGATCGGCAGCGTGCAGCAACTCTCCAGTGTGGTGGGTGCCATGCGCGGCATCGCCGCCGCCCGTGCGCAGCAGAGCCGGCACCAGCTGGCCGGGATTCGTGCCTACGCCGAGATCGTGGCCGATGCGATCTCGCAGGCCCTGGGCCTGCTGCCGCCGGGCGATTCAGTGCCCTCAAGCGATTCCCATCTACCGCAGGCCTGCGTGATGTTCTGCACCGAGCAGGGCTTCGCCGGGGCGTTCAACGACCGCATCTGCGATGCCGCGGCGCCCATGCTCGACGCCGGCGCGCTGTCCTTCGTGATCGGCGGGCGCGGCGCGCGCCTGCTGCGCGCACGCGGAAGTGAACCGCTGTGGACGGCGCCGATGATCGCCCAGGCCGGCAGCGCGGCTGCCCTGGCGAACCGCATCGGCAGTGCCTTGATCGATGCGCTGGCGGCCGGTCGCATCGGCGGCGCCAGCATCGTCCACGCCACGCTGGACGGCACGCGTGTGAACCTCAGGCAGGAATCCATGCTGCCGCTCGATGCCAAGCGCTTTCCGCGCGGAAGCATGCAGCCCCTGACCCATCTGCCCGCACCGGAGCTGTTCCGCGAACTGGCCAACGAATACCTGTTCGCCCAGCTGGCCGCTGCCGTGCTCGAAAGCCACGCCGCCGAAAACAGCGCCCGCATGCAAGCCATGGCGGCGGCGCAGGACAACATCGCGCACCGCCTCGAAGGCCTGCGCCTGGATCAGCAGATCCAGCGCCAGGACGCCATCACCGACGAACTCATCGAACTCGCCGCCAGCGTCCTCTAGTCCACAACCCTTACCCGCACCGTAGGGTGGGCGGGCGTCACCTGGCCACCTGCTATTGGTACCGTCCGCGCGGGATTCGGCGTGGGCACGCGTCACCACCGCTCGCCCACCAATCCCACGTCCTGCTCCGCCCCAGCCGCCCAATCCGGCGGCAGCAATCCGCGCGCCACGTATCGGTGAAAGCTTGACCAGGGCCAGTCCGCGAGTTGACGGACATGGCCGTGCTTGACCGGGTTGTAGTGGATGTAGTCCACATGCCGCTGCAAGTCCCGCTCATCGCGTATCTCATGTTCCCAGAACCGCCGCTGCCAGATGCCTTTCTCGCGTTTGTTCAACTTGCTGGGGCTGCGTGTGGCCGATGCGGGGAACTGGCGTGAAAAGCCACTTTTGATCTGGCTCCATCGCGTCGAGAAATCGGCGTCGTTCGGGGGCAATTCCCAGATCGCGTGGACGTGGTCGGGAAGTACGCAGATGGCAACGGTGTTGAATGGCCGTTTGCGATGCGCGGCGCGGTAGGCGTTGCGGAAGGCTTCGATGTGTTCGGTCAGCAGCGCGGTCGAGCGGTCCGCCAGGGCGACGGTGAAGAAGTAGGTTCCGCCGGGCTGATTGCTGCGACGATAACGGGACATGGCGGCATTTTGCGTCGGGATGGCGGAGCGTGCCAGGGGGGGCAGGCTGTGGAGGTGCGCGTGGGCAGGTGATGCCTGCCCACCCTACGGCGGGGTGGGAGCCCGTAGGGTGGGCAAAGGCCATAGGCCGTGCCCACGGGGGGGACTGGGGTGGCGTCACCAACGCGTGGGCACGCTGCGCTTTGCCCACCCTACGATGGTCGGACTATTCCGGGGTATGGGCGGCGTCGTGTGCGAGGCTGCGTTCGGTGAAGAGGTAGTCTTTCAGCTCTTTCGAAAACTTGGGGTCGTTGCGGCGTATCCATTCGATCAGCATCGAGGCGTGCTCTTTTTCCTCGTTGCCGTTGTGCTGGAGGATCGCTTTGAGTTCTTCGTTCTGGCAGGCGTCGGCACGCTGCTGGTACCAATCCACGGCTTCCAGTTCTTCGATCAGGGACGACAGTGCGCGGTGCATGTCGCGGGTCTGCGGGCTCATGTCCGAAGCCGCTTCGTGACGTTGTTCCAGGGCCATGCCGGTCGATCCTTGTGCTGGTGAATTGCGGAGCGGCAAGTCTGGGTCGGCGGCGCGAAGTCGGCATTGACCGGTGTCAAACGCCAGGCCTTCCGCTCGGCCGGAAATTGACGCAGGACAAGGGCGCCGCGGACGGTTCGGCCTACCCTGACCGGGCCTCGCCGGTGTTGCCGGCCTTCCGAAACCGATCATGACGATACGCAATCTCGATTCCCTGTTCGATCCTGCCTCGGTGGTGGTGATCGGTGCCTCGTCGCGGCCCGGCAGCGTGGGCGCCACGGTGTGGCGCAATCTGCGCAACGGCGGTTTTGCCGGGGCGCGCTATGCGCTTAATCCGAAATACCGGGAACTTGATGGTGAACCGGTTTACGCAAGCGTGGATGCCTTGCCGCAGGTCCCGGAGCTGGCGGTGGTGTGTACGCCGGCGGCGACGGTTCCGGGGCTGATCGCGCAACTCGGTGCGCGCGGCACGCGTGCGGCGATCGTGATCAGCGCCGGGCTGAACGCGGCGCAGAAGCAGGCGATGCTGGATGCGGCGCGGCCGTATCTGCTGCGTGTGCTGGGGCCGAACTGCATCGGCGCGCTGGCGCCGCATATCGGCCTCAATGCGAGTTTCGCGCATCTGGACGCCCGACCCGGCGAATTGGCCTTCGTTTCGCAATCCGGCGCGCTGGTGACGGCGATGCTGGACTGGGCGCGCGCCCGCGACATCGGCTTTTCGCATTTCATCTCGCTGGGCGAGCAGGCCGACGTGGATTTTGGCGATCTTCTGGACTTCCTCGCCAGCGATCCCAAGACGCGGGCGATCCTGCTGTACGTCGAGTCGATCCAGGCTCCGCGCAAGTTCATGAGCGCGGCGCGCGCGGCCGCGCGCAACAAGCCGGTGATCGTGGTCAAGGCCGGGCGCTCGAGCGCGGGCGGGCGCGCCGCCGCCTCGCATACCGGTGCGCTGGCCGGTTCCGACATCGTGTTCGACGCGGCCATTCGTCGCGCCGGCATGCTGCGGGTGGACACGCTGCAGGATCTGTTCCTGGCGGCCGAGACGTTGGCGCATTTCCGCGGCAACCTCGCCGATTCGCTGACGGTGCTGACCAATGGCGGCGGGGCCGGGGTGATGGCGGCCGACGCGGCAGCGGCGCTGGAGGTGCCGCTGACCGAGCTTTCGTCCGACACGCTGCGGCGGCTGGATGGCGAGTTGCCGGCCGGCTGGTCGCACGGCAATCCAGTGGACATCATCGGTGACGCACCGGTGGCGCGGTATCAGGCGGCGCTGCGCGTGCTGGCCGACGACAAGCCCGGCGGCGCGGTGCTGTTCGTGCACGCGCCGACGGCGATCGTGCCGAGTCTGGAGATCGCGCGCGCCATGCTGCCGCTGGCCCGGCATCAGCCGCCCTGGCTGATGGGCTGCTGGCTGGGCGATACGGCGGTGGTGCAGGCGCGCACGCTGTTTCGCGAGGGCGGCATCGCCGACTATGCGACGCCCGAGGTGGCGGTGCGTGCGTTCGCGATGCTGCGCAGCTATCGCCACAATCAGGCGCAGCTGATGCAGACGCCGGATGGCGCCGCGCCGGACGCCGTGGACCCGGACGCGGCGCGCGCGATCGTCGCGCAGGCGCTCGCGGCCGGCCGTGACTGGCTCAGCGAGCCGGAGGCCAAGGCGCTGCTGTCGACCTACGCCATTCCCGTGGTCGAGACGCGTCGCTGCGAGCCGCAGCCGCAAGCCGCAGCCCAGGCGGCGCAGGCGATCGGATTCCCGGTGGCCCTGAAGATTCTGTCGCCGGACATCACCCACAAATCCGATGTCGGCGGGGTCGCACTGCATCTGGAAAACGAGGATGCGGTGCGCAGCGCGGCGGCGTCGATGCTGGAGCGTGTCCGCGCCGCAAAGCCCGATGCCCATATCGACGGCTTTTCGGTACAGGCCATGGTCGATCAGCCGCAGTCGCAGGAGCTGATCGTTGGCGCCAGCGTCGATTCCGTGTTCGGGCCGGTGATCCTGTTCGGCGAGGGCGGCACCGCCGTGGAATTGCTCGCGGATCGCGCGATCGGGCTGCCGCCGATGAATCGCCCGCTGGCGCGGGCCTTGATCGAACGCACGCGCGTGGCGCGGCGCCTGGCCGGTTACCGTGGCCGGCCGCCGGCCGACCGCGAGGCGATCGAGGCCGTCCTGATCGCCATTTCGCAACTGATGGCCGATCTGCCGCAAGTCGCGGAACTCGACATCAACCCGCTGATCGCCGACGCCGCCGGTGTGATCGCGCTGGATGCACGCGTGCGGCTCGATGCGCGCGCACCGGCTGGCGTTTCCCACTTCGCGATCCGGCCGTATCCGCAGCAATTGGTCGAATCGGTGCGCTGGGAGGGGCGCGAGTTGCTGTTGCGGCCGATCTGCGCCGAGGACGAGGCCCAGCATTTGGAATTCCTGGCCAGCCTGGACCCCGAGGATGTGCGCCTGCGCGTGTTCAACAGCCGCCGCCATATCGAGCACAGCGAACTGGCGCGGCTGACGCAGATCGACTACGAACGCGAATCCGCCTTTGTTGCTGTGGAACGCGTCGATGGCGTCGAACGGACTCTGGGCGTGGCGCGTGCGCTGAGCGACCCGGACAACATCGAAGCGGAATTCGGAATCATCGTGCGCTCAGAGCTCAAGGGTGGCGGACTGGGCCTGTTGTTGATGAACAAGCTGATCCGGACGCTGCGCGAACAGGGCACGCAATTTCTGGTGGCCAGTGTGCTGACCGGCAACCGGCGCATGCTGGATCTGGCACAGGATCTCGGTTTCGAACGGCTACCGGCCAAGCCCGGCGACGACACCCGCGAGATCCGGCTGGCCTTGCAGGCAGACGCGACGCCGGACTGAAGAACCTGTCCTCCGCCGCGTGTCCTCAGGCCGGGGCGGCCGCTTGCGGAATCCAGTGCACGCGCGGCTCGAAACGGCCCGGAGACAGCGGCGCGCCAGCCGGTCCACCCAGAATGATCGGTGCGATCGGCCGGTAGTCCGGAGGAATGCCGAGCGCCTTGCGGCCATCGCTGGACTCCAGCCACGGCAGCGCGGCGCTGACCCAGCAGCTGCCCAGGCCCATGCTGTGCGCGGCGAGCATGATCGAGTAGGCGGCCATGGTGCAGCCGGCGTCGGCCAGCGCGCCACGCTGCGTTGCGCAGACCACGATCAGCGCCGGCGCGCCATAGAACAGTTCGTGCCCGGGCGACTTCAGCTCTTCGCGTTGGCCGAAGAACGGCGAGCGGCGGCGCAAGGAACCCAGCAGGTGCTGCTTGGCACGGCGCGACAGGTCGCTCACCGTCGCAGGCTCGGACGTCAGGCTGAATGACCAGGGTTGCTGATTGAGGTAGCTGGGCGCGTTGCTCGCCGCCTTGACCAGTTCCAACAGAAGCTCGCGATCGACCGGTTCGGGCAGAAAGTCGCGCACCGCGCGCCGGCTGGACAGGGATTCCATCAGTTTCATCGTCTGCTCGCGTGGCCGCTGGCGACCGTCTTGGATAGGGCGGCCACAGCTTTGCCCGCGCGCGCGGTGGCGGCATTGACCGCCGTCAAATTGACGTCCGTCAAGGTGGGCGTGAGGGGCGGAGCCGCACAATGCCGCATGTCGACTTTCTTTCAGACCGGCTCGCTGCCGGAGCCGCTTGCGGGGCTGGCCACCCTGGCGCTCGATCTGCGTTGGTCCTGGAACCATGCGGCGGACCGCTTGTGGCGGGGTCTCGATGCCAGGCTGTGGGAACGCGAAAGCAATCCCTGGATGTTGCTGCAAAGCGTGTCTCAGGAGAGGCTCGAGACCCTCGCCAGGGATCAGGATTTCGTGACGCAGCTGTCGCAACTGCTGGCGGAACGCGAGCGCTATCTGCAGGAGCCCGCCTGGTATGCGGCGGCGCAGGGTACGGACGGCCCCGCTGGCATCGCCTACTTCAGCCTGGAATTCGGGATCAGCGAAGCCTTGCCGCTGTATGCCGGTGGGCTCGGCGTGCTGGCCGGCGACTATCTCAAGAGCGCCAGCGATCTGGGCTTGCCGGTGGTCGGTATCGGTTTGTTGTATCGCGAAGGTTATTTCCGCCAGTTGATCGACCCGCAGGGCCGCCAGCAGGAATCCTATCCCGGCAACGATCCCTGGCAGCTGCCCTTGCGGCCTGTGGCCGAGGCGGACGGTTCACCGCTGACGATCGAATTGCCGCTGCCGGGCCGTACCGTGCGGCTGCGCGTGTGGCAGGTGGAGGTGGGGCGCGTGCGCCTGTACCTGCTGGACAGCAACGATCCGTTCAACGCGCCGCAGGATCGCGGCATCACCGCCAAGCTGTATTCGGGCGGACAGGAGCCGCGCCTGCAACAGGAGTACGTGCTCGGCGTCGGCGGTAGCAAGCTGCTCGAAGTGCTCGGCATCGAACCCGAGATCTATCATCTCAATGAAGGTCATTCCGCGTTCGCGGTACTCGAACGCAGCGTGATTCTGGCGCAGAAGCACGGGCTCGATTTTCGCGAGGCCTGGTGGGTGGCGCGTGCCGGCAATGTGTTCACCACGCATACCGCAGTCGATGCCGCGTTCGACCGCTTCGCCCCGGAGCTGGTGCGCAAATACGCGCGTGCCTACACCCAGTTCTCGGACTTGGCGCTGCACGAACTGCTGGGGCTCGGCCGTGCCGATCCGGATGACGATGCGGAGCCGTGCAACATGGCCTATCTGGCACTGCGCGGCTGCGCGCATACCAATGCCGTGAGCCGTCAGCATGGCGATGTCAGCCGCGCGCTGTTCGCGCGGCTGTTCCCGCGCTGGCCGCTGGACGAGGTGCCGATCGGCCATGTCACCAACGGCGTGCATGTGCCGAGCTGGGATTCGCGCGAGTCCGACGCGCTGTGGACCCAGTCCTGCGGCAAGGCGCGCTGGAAGGGTGATGCCGCGGACCTGCACGAGCCGCTTTGCGAATTGTCCGCTTCGCGACTATGGGAGTTTGCCGGCGCGCGTCGCGCCAGTCTGGTGCGTCATGTGCGGCAGGTTCTGGGTGCGCAGCGCGGCCTGCGCGGCGATACGCAGCAGCACATCGCCGAAGCGGCCGAGGTGCTGGACCCGAATGCGCTGACACTCGGTTTTGCGCGGCGTTTCACGGCCTACAAGCGACCCAATCTGCTGCTGCGTGAACCCGAACGCCTGCAGCGCCTGCTGCTCGACGCGACCCGGCCGGTGCAGCTGGTCGTGGCCGGCAAGGCGCATCCCGACGATACCGAAGGCAAGCACTTGATCGAGCAGTGGCAGCAGTTCACGCACCGGTCGGGCGTTCGTGACCGCGTGGTGTTCCTCGCCGACTACGATCTCGGCATCGCTGCGCAACTGGTGCAGGGCGTGGACCTGTGGATCAACACGCCGTCACGGCCCTACGAGGCCTGCGGCACCAGCGGCATGAAGGTGCTGGTCAACGGCGGGCTCAATCTGTCGGTGCTCGACGGTTGGTGGGCCGAGGCCTACACGCCCGAGGTGGGCTGGGCGATCGATGGCGATGGCGATGCACTCGATGCCGAAACGCTCTATCGCCTGCTTGAGAATGAAGTCGTGCCGGCGTTCTACGAACGCGACGCGGACGGGATTCCGCAGGCTTGGGTTGCACGTATGCGCGCCAGCCTGTCGCAGCTGACGCCGGCCTACAGCAGCAATCGCATGCTCCGGGATTATGTCGAACAGCTTTACCGCCCGGCCGCCACCGCATATCGGCGGCGGCTGGCCGATGGCGCAGTGCTCGCACACGAGTTGCAAGCCTGGTCCGAGGCCTTGCAGCGGCATTGGGACCATGTGCATTTCGGCGAGGTCGAAGCCCGGCGCGAAGGCGAGGACTGGCTGTTCCATGTGCCGGTCTATCTGGGCGATCTGTCGCCCGATTCGGTCAGGGTCGAGTTGTGCGCCTTGCCCGGCGTATGCCTGGCGATGCAGCGCGAAAGCGCGATCACCGGCGCTGCGCATGGCTACATCTACAGCGTGCGTGTCGACGCCGAGCGCCCGCAGGACGACTACACGGCGCGCGTGCGGCCCTGGCATGCCGAGGCCGTGCTGCCGAGTGAATGTGGTCTGATCGCCTGGCAGCGCTGAGGCGCCGACATCGCGTGCGCGCCGCAGGCGGGTGAAGACGCCCGGGCTCTCAGGCGGCGCCGTGCTGCGCGGACACCAGCACCAGTCCGCTGGAGGTGACGCTGTGGCGCAGCCGGTCCTGCTCCGGATCGAGGCCGATGACGCTGCCCGGCGGCAGCCGGCAGCCTTCGTCGACGATGGCGTTGCGGATCAGGCTGCCGGCGCCGATGTGGGCGCCTGGCAGCAGGATGCTGCGCTCGATGCGACTGTTGTGTCCGATCTCCACGCCGCGCGACACCACCGAATCACGAATGTCGACGTCGCCGTTTGCGGCGTGGCCGGACAGGCCATGGCCCACGGCGCGGACCGGCCAGGCGGAATCGATCAGGTCCAGCGGGGGTGCGGCGCTGGCGAGTTCCAGACTGGTCTGCCAGTAGGCGTCCAGCGTGCCGACATCACGCCAATAGCCCGCGCGCGTCGGGTTGCGCACGTCCTTGAGGCTGTGTGCATAAATGCGGGGTTCGGTCCTCACCAGGGCCGGGATGACGTCCTTGCCGAAATCGTGACTCGAGCGGCCGTCGGCCGCATCGGCTTCGAGCTGCTCCAGCAGCAGTTCGGTATCGAACAGATAGATGCCCATCGAGGCCAGCGCCCGATCCGGCTTGCCGGGAATGGGTCTGGGGAAAGGCGGCTTTTCGACGAAGCCCCGCAGGCGCTGCTCGGAATCGATCTCGATGATGCCGAACGCCGAAGCCTCCGGCAGCGGCACTTCGACGCAGCCGACCGTGAGCCGCGCGCCATGGCGCAGGTGGTCGGCGAGCATGGCGGCGTAGTCCATCTTGTAGACGTGGTCCGCAGCCAGCACCAGAACGTGCGTGGGTGCCAGGCTGCGGATCACGTCGCGGTTCTGATAGACCGCATCGGCCGTACCCGCGTAGCTGTCCGCGCCATGCGCGGCCAGCGTATGAATCGCTTCGCCGTCGGAGACCGAGGATCGCCAGGCCTGCAAATGTGGCGCCAGGCTGCACGCCTTGTACTGCGTCAGTACGCCGACCTCGCTGATGCCGGAGTTGCGGCAGTTCGATAGTGTGAAGTCGATGATGCGATGTTGCCCGGCGATGGACACCGCCGGTTTGGCGCGTCGGTCGGTAAGGGCACCCAGACGCGTTCCGCGACCGCCGGCCAGGACCAGCGCGAGCACGTTCTTCATCTCCGGTCGCGGCGCTTCCGGGCGACAGAGTTCGAGTGGTCTTGCCTGGGCGGCGGCGGCCCGAATGAGCGCGGGGGGCGGGGCGGGGATATCCCTTCGCAGCAGCGGCGGGGTGTTGTCGAGCAGTTCCAGGGCGGTGGCGGGGGGCACTTGGTGGATCTCCGTCAAGAGTCGTACGGCTTGAGTCCTTCCATCCTAGGGGTGTCGCCGCGACTGCGGATTGACCTGGATCAATTCGGCTTCGGCGCTTTCCCGGCACGCACTCCCGGGTCGTCGGTGCGCCGGTTGTGTGGGGCATCGAGCGGCGAGCGCGGGCGCCGGTCGAGCGCCGCCAGATTGGAGCTGTCGCGCAGCCGCCGCCAGATTTCCATCGGTGTCCCGGGGACGCTGCGCAGGCGTTGCATTCCATCCGGCGTCAGCGTGACGTAGACGCCGTCGGAACCGCATTCCGAGCTGAGTCGCCCGGCCAGTGTCAGGCGTTCCAGCGCCTGGTAGAGATCGTCGCTGCGCAGCGGCAGCTCGGCCCATTCCTGCTGCAGCGTGGTCAGCGACAGGCGGCCGTCCGCCGGAATCAGGTCGTCGCGGAAGATGCGCATCAGGGCGTCGTCGATCGCGCCTTCGGTCGGGTGCAGATGCATGGTCGTGGCCCTCAGCTCAATGCCTGCAAGGCAGCGGGATTGACGATCTCGCAATGCGCGCCGCGGCTCTTGAGCACGCCGCGTTCCTGCAGGCGGGTGAATACGCGCGATACGGTTTCGGTGGCGAGCCCCAGATAGCGCGCCAGATCGGACCGCGACATCGGAAGATCGATTTCGGTGCGGGTGTCGCCGTCCTGCCCGCGCAGCTGCGTGACCAGGAAGCCGGCCACGCGCTGGTCAGCCGCGCAGCGACCACGATGCAGCATGCCGTAGAGGCGTTCGAATTCGTGGCACAGCTTGGTGAGCACGCGATCGCGGAACGAGGACGAGCGCGTCATCTTCTCGCGTACCGCTGCGGCCGGCAGCTTGCACACCCAGCTGCGGTTCAAGGCCACGGCATTGGTGTGGTAGGTCCGGTCGCAGACCGATTCGAGACCGGCGGCGTCATTGGCCAGCTGAAAGCCGCGCACTTCTTCCTCGCCCTCGCTGGAGCAGACGTAGGTCTTGGTGGCGCCGCCGCGGATCACGTACAGCGTGTCGGCCGGATCGCCGGCGTGGTAGAGGTGTTCGCCCTTGGCGACCACGCTGCGAACCACCTGCGGCGGATGCAGGCTGTCGGCGGTCAGCGCACCGCCGAGGCAGTGGCCGGCGCGGGCGCAGTCGCTGCAGGGATTGTTCGGGGCGTTGCTGGAAGCGGGCGTATCGGCGTGGCTCATGACTTTCCTGTAGCGCAAGGCTTGCAGGAAAGTCTGCCGCCGCGTGTCGCAGGCGCCTATTCGGTATTTCCGAGACGGGACTGCGGGAACTACGTAGGCACGGTCGACGCGATTCGGCAGTCCGCAGCGCGCCGACTATCCCCGCCTGGACGCCCGATCGCGAATGCGTTGCCTCAGTTTTTCGGCCAAGGCCGGTGGTTTGACCGCGTACACGTCGCAGCGCACATGGTCGAGCAGCGCCCTGGCGGAGCCGCCCAGCATCAGGTGCTCCAGGCCCTTGTGGCCGGCGGTTCCGAGCACCAGCACATCGGCCTGGCTGTGCTGCGTCAGCTCGCGCATCGAGCGCTTGAAGGTTCCGAGCAGGAAATGGCGTCGCGGGTGCGGCACGCCGTAGTCGGCGGCGAAGCTGTCGAAGGCGGTCCGCGAGCCCTTGCTCAGCGAGGCGTACTGGTCCGGGCGCAGGTTCGGCACCAGCGGCGGCAGGGCCTCGGCCGCGGCCAGCGGGTCGAAGACCGTGGCCAGATGCAGATCGGCATTGCTCTGGATCGCCAGCGCCAGCGCCTGTTCGACAATGTGCCGGTTCAGGCTTTCGTCGTCATCGAGATCGACCGCGGCGACGATGCGCTTCGGCAGGGCATGCGCGCCCATGTGCACCAGCAGCAGCGGAATCGGGCAGTCGCGCAGCAGATGCCAGTCGAGCCGCGCCAGCAGCAGGCGTCGCGCCGGGGTTTCCGGGTCCGCGTCCTTGATCAGCAGGTCGGCCTCGAACTCGACGACGTGCGCCAGGGTTTCAGCCAGCGGATCGGAATCGCTGATCGCCTCGGTCGTGAATTGCGGGTTCGGCGCATCCAGAAGCTGCGCCTCCTCCTTGAACCAGAGCCGCCGTTCCTGAAGCAGCGCCTCGCGGTCCGGAGCCGAGCCCGCCTCGTCGAGTACGCACACGTGCAGGGCGGCGCCGCTTGCGTTGGCGAGCCGGATCGCGCGTTCGAGCGCCGGCGAGCGCTGCGCCTTGCCCACGGTGACCAGCATGATTCGCCTGAACTGACTCATAAGGATTCTCCATCACGACCGCCAGAAGCAGCGGTCACCCCTCAAAACTCCACCTCTACGGGAGAATCGGCATTGACGCGGGTCAATCGCCTTGCCGGCGGCACTGATGCCGGTCAATGCGGGCCGGGGACCGCGGACTAGGCTGGGGCCACGTCGAAACGCCTGCAGAGGCCGTCATGAGCAGCCGCCGGATCACCATCATCCAGGGCCACCCCGATATCGAGGAAAGCCATCTGGGCCATGCCCTCGCCAGCACCTATGCCGATGGCGCGGCGCAGGCGGGGCATCAGCTGCGCTATGTGATCGTCGCGCAGCTGGAGTGTCCGCTGTTGCAGCGCAAGGAGGACTGGGAGCACGGCCCGGCTCCGGAGGCGATCGTGGCGGCGCAGCAGGCGATCGCCTGGGCCGATCATCTGCTGATCGTGTTTCCGCTCTGGCTCGGAACCATGCCGGCCTCGTTTCAGGCCTTTCTGGAACAGTTGCTGCGCCCTGGTTTCGCGTTCGATCCGCAGGCCAACGGGCGCTGCAATCTGCTCGGCGGCCGTTCCGCGCACCTCGTGGTCACGATGGGGCGGCCCGTGCCCGTCCGCTGGCGGCTGTTCGGTGCCGACGGGGTGCGCGGACTGGTGCGCAACGTGCTCCGCTACTTCGGCGTGTCGCCGGTTCGTACGAGTTATCTCGACACCGGCGAAAAGGCCGGGCCGCGCGGCGTCCGGCGCTGCCTGGAGCGGATGCGTCGTGCCGGTGCCAAGGCCGCCTAGCAGGAGCGCAAGGCCGTTCCGGCGGTGCGCCGGCCTGATCTGGATCAATGAAATCGCCGGGCCTTGCGACGAAGCTTGCGGCGTCCCTACAGCGAGAGCCGGCCATGACTGATTCCACCGCACCCGTCGTCGATTTCGATTCGGTGAGTCGCCACGATGTCGGCCTGGTCGGCGGCAAGAACGCCTCCCTCGGCGAGATGATTCGCAACCTGACGGGCGCAGGCGTGCGGGTGCCGCCGGGATTCGCCACCACCGCTGCGGCTTATCGCCGCTTCATCGAGTCCAACGGGCTGGAGTCCCTGATCCGTGGGCAGCTCGCGGCCTGGAGCGACAGCCGCATCAGCCTGGCCGAAGCCGGCGCCGCGATCCGGGCCGCCTTCATGCAGGCGGACTGGCCGGCGAATAGCGCCGAGGCGATTCTGAAGTTTTACCGCGCGCTCGGCCAGCGCCTGGGTGATGTGGCGCCGTCGGTCGCCGTGCGTTCCAGCGCGACCGCCGAGGATCTGCCCGATGCAAGCTTCGCCGGTCAGCAGGAGACCTTTCTCAACGTGGTGGGCGAGACCGAGCTGCTGCTGGCCTGCAAGCGTTGCTACGCCTCGCTGTTCACCGATCGCGCGATCAGCTACCGCCAGGCGCGCGGTTACGATCATCTCAGCGTGGCCTTGTCGGTGGGCGTGCAGCAGATGGTGCGTTCCGACCGTGGCGGTTCCGGCGTGATGTTTTCGATCGACACCGAAACCGGATTCGACCGGGTGGTGCTGATCAATGCGGCCTGGGGGCTCGGCGAGACCGTGGTGCAGGGCCTGGTCGATCCCGACGAGTACGTGGTGTTCAAGCCGCTGCTGGCCGATCCCGAACGGGTGCCGATCGTGGAGAAGACCCTGGGCGGCAAGGCCATCAAGATGGTCTATGCGGCCGAAGGCGACAAGAGCACACGCACCGTCGCCACCTCCGTGGCCGAACGTGAGCGCAGCGTGCTCGACGACAGCGAGATCCTGCAACTGGCGCGCTGGGCCTGCGTCATCGAGCAGCATTACGGCGTGGCGATGGACATGGAATGGGCCAAGGACGGTGACAGCGGCGCGCTCTACATCGTGCAGGCGCGGCCGGAAACCGTGCAGTCGCAGCGCCGCGAGGATGCGGCACTGAAAAGCTACAGCGTGAGCGATGCCGGGCCGGTGCTGCTCTCGGGGCTGGCGATCGGCGATGCCGCGGTCAACGGCCGGGTCTGCATCGTGCTCGACCCGCGCAGTGTCGAAGACTTCCCGCAGGGTGCGATCCTTGTCGCCGAGAACACCGATCCCGACTGGGTGCCGATCATGCGCAAGGCTGCGGCCATCGTCACCGATCACGGCGGCCGTACCTCGCACGCCGCGATCGTCAGCCGCGAACTCGGCGTGCCCGCCCTGATCGGCACCGGTCAGGCGACGCGGGTCCTGCACGACGCGCAGGACATTACCGTGTCCTGCGCCGAGGGCGACACCGGTCAGGTGTACGAGGGCCACGCCGAAATCTTCGCCGAATCGATCTCGCTCGACCATGTGCCGCTGACCCGCACCAAGCTGATGCTGAACCTCGCGAATCCGGCGGCGGCATTCCGCTGGTGGCGCCTGCCGGCCGACGGCGTGGGTCTGGCGCGCATGGAGTTCGTCATCAGCAACACGATCAAGGTGCATCCGATGGCACTGGCGCATCCTGAGCGCGTCAGCGACCCCGAGGCCCGCGCGCAGATCGAACAGCTCACGCGCGGCTATGCCGACCGCACCGACTACTTCGTCGAGCGGCTCGCCAGCAGCCTGGCGCGCATCGCCGCGTTCTGCCATCCGAAGCCGGTGATCGTGCGGCTGTCCGATTTCAAGTCCAACGAATACGCGAATCTGCTCGGTGGCGCCGGTTTCGAGCCGCACGAGGAGAATCCGATGCTCGGACTGCGCGGCGCCTCGCGCTACTACTCGCCGCGCTATCGCGACGGTTTCGCGCTCGAATGCCGCGCACTGCGGCGCCTGCGCGAGGTGCTGGGCTTCGACAACGTGATCGTGATGGTACCGTTCTGCCGCACCCTCGACGAAGCCGACCACGTGCTGACGGTGATGGCCGAACACGGCCTCAAACGCGGCGAACAGGGCCTCAAGATCTACGTGATGTGCGAGATTCCGGCCAACGTGATTCTGGCGGAGGATTTTGCCGCGCGCTTCGACGGCTTTTCGATCGGCAGCAATGACCTGACCCAGCTGACCCTCGGCGTGGACCGCGACTCCGACGAACTGGCGCCGCTGTTCTCCGAGCACAATCCGGCGGTCAAGCGCCTGATCGAAGACGTGATCGGGCGCGCGCACAGTGTCGACACGCCGGTGGGCCTGTGCGGCGAGGCGCCCAGCAGCCACCCCGAGTTCGCCCGTTTCCTGGTGGACGCCGGCATCGATTCGATCTCGGTCAATCCGGCGAGCTTCCTTGCCGTGAACCGCAATGTGCATCTGGCGGAGGTCGCGATCGACAATGCCACCGGCGTGCGCGGCGGTTTTTGATCCATGTCAATGACGCGTCGCCGAGGCTCGCACAAGCTCGTCTTGTCAGAGCAGCAGAGTCACGATCATGAGCAATATCCGTAAAACGAGCGCGAGTGCGCAGCCTTCGGACGTCGTCGAGGCGCAAAAGGCACGCGAAGCCTTGCGGGCGGCATCGCATGCGGGCCCGGAACCCACGGCAGTGGCTCATCAACTGGCCTGTCGCAGCCTGGCGGAGCGGCTGCATCGATACCGCAACGGCCGCCGCGTGATCGTGCTCGGCGTGCCGCCGGCCGGTGTCGAGCTGGCCGCCGAACTCGCGCGCCAGCTCGAGGTCACCGGCGACACCCTGGTGGTGCGTGGCCTGAGTGTGCCGTCGCGGCCCGGGCGCGTGCTCGGTGCCGTCACCTCCGGCGGCGCCCTGCACATCGACGAGACCCAGGTCCAGGCACTGGACCTGGGCGCCGGCGTGCTCGAGCCGATCATCGCCAGCGAGACCGAACAACTGCGCAAGGACGAACGCCGCCACCGCGGTCCCCGGCCCCCGCTGGCGGTCGAGGGCGCCACAGTGATCCTCGTCGACGAAGGCATCAGCTCCGGTGCCACGATGCAGGCGGCGGTGTACGCGCTGCGCTCGCTGCGCCCGGCCTCGGTGGTGATCGCGGTGTGCACGGCACCGGCCGGTCTGGCGCGGCGCTACGATGAACTCGCGGACGAATTCATCTGTCTGCACGAAACGCGCAAGGCCGATACCACAGCCGCCGGCTGAGGATTCAAGCCGGTCTCAGCGGGACCCGTCTTGCCGCAGCGTATTCAGGCGGCGGTGGATCAGGCCCAGCGCGCAAGCGATGAGGGCACCGGCCAGGGCAAGTCCCGAGTCCTTCTGCGAATCCCAGACGTCGCCTTGCATGCCCAGGTAGGCCTGACCGAGATCGCCACCGAAGATCATGGCGACCGACCATTCGATCAGCTCGTAGACCAGGGACACCGTGGCCACCACGGTGATCGGCGCGAAGCGCGACACCGCCGACCGGAGCGGCAGCCGCGGGGCGAGCAGCTCGCGCAATGGGCGATACCACAGCAGGCCGAACAGGAAGTGCACCAGACGGTCGTAGTGGTTGCGCGACAGGCCCAGCAGTTCGTTCAGGGAGATGCCGAACATGGCCTGCGTCCAGCGTTCGTAAGGGACTCCCGAATAGGTGTAGTGCGCCCCCAGCTCGTGGACGATGCCGAATGCCAGCAGCATCGCGTAGGCGGCGTGGCTCAAGGGTCTGCGGCGGTGCAGGCGCAGCAGGCCCCATACCGCCGCCAGCGCCAGCAGGTTTTCCAGCGCCCAGTCCTGCCGATAGGCCGGTTGCCATGCGCAGGCGAGCCACACCGCCGCGAACGTCAGCGCGAAGGCCAGTGTGGTGCGGTCGGCGCGGGGCGGCGCGTTAGTCGCCGTTTGAGCAGGGGCGGACCCGGTATTCACCGCCTGCTCACCGCCGTGCGGTCGTGAACCCCTGGCGCCATTGTTCGAACTGGTGCCGGCTCATCGCGTAGGCGCCCTCGCGTCCGCTGATCCATATCCGCGGCGCCGGCACGGCGCAGTCGTTCGCGTGTGAATCGCCGCCTCGTTGACCGCATCCGAACAGTCGCTGCATGTCCTCATGCAGGCTGTTCCAGACGGCGTCGGAGGAACTGGAGGCGTTCATGTCCCGGGTATGCCCGTGCATGTGCGACTCAGCGGGCGCTGAGGATCACTTTCATCGCCTTTTCCTCGGCCGCGTGGCCGAACACGCGATAGGCCTCGCCGATGTCGTCGAGTGCGAAGCGGTGCGTGACCAGACTGCCCGGCTTGATCGTGCCGGCCTGTACGGTCTGCAGCAGCATCGGCGTGGTATTGGTGTTGACCAGCCCGGTGGTGATCGTGACGTTGCGGATCCACAGCTTTTCGAGCTTGAGTTCCACGCTCTTGCCGTGCACGCCGACGTTGGCGACATGACCGCCGGCACCGACGATCTCCTGGCAGACATCGAAGGTCGCCGGTACGCCGACCGCTTCGATCGCCACGTCCACGCCCTTGCCGCCGGTCAGCGCCATGATCTGTTCGATCGCATCGCCGGCGCTGGCATCGACCAGATCCGTGGCGCCCAGGCTCTTGGCCATCTCGAGCCGGCTGGCGTCCACATCGGTCACGATGATGCGGGCCGGCGCGTAGAACTGCGCGGTCAGCAGCGTGGCCATGCCGATCGGTCCGGCACCGACGATGGCGATGCTGTCGCCGGGCTTGACCTGGCCGTTGAGTACGCCGATCTCGAAGCCGGTGGGCAGGATGTCGCTGAGCATCACCAGCGCCTCTTCGTCGGCGCCTTCGGGTACCGGGTAGAGGCTGTTGTCGGCATGCGGGATGCGCACGTATTCGGCCTGGGTGCCGTCGATCAGGTGGCCGAGGATCCAGCCGCCGTCCTCGCAATGCGAGTACAGCTGCTTCTTGCAATAGCCGCAGCGCCCGCAGGAGGTGATGCAGGAGATCAGCACGCGATCGCCGGGCTTGAAGTTGGTCACGCCCTCGCCGACCTGTTCGATCACGCCCAGGCCTTCATGGCCCAGCGTGCGGCCGGGCGTCACGGCCGGCACGTCACCCTTGAGGATGTGCAGATCGGTGCCGCAGATCGTGGTGTGCACGATGCGCACGATCGCATCGCCGGGTTTGCTGATTTCGGGCCTGGCCTTGTCCTGCCAGGCTTTCTTGCCGGGGCCCTGGTAGACGAGTGCTTTCATGGTGTCCATGGTGATTCTCCTGCTGCGGCTGCCGATGTGCGAAGCCACTCGGGCTTCATGGTGCGGCCAGCATCCCGGTTCGCCGCGGCGGCCGCATTGATGCGGGTCAATGTCCGGCGGCGGATGCGTCGCGACAATGCAATGGCAAAATCCTCCGGAACGCCGATGAAGAACCCAGTGATCTCACGCAAGCTCGCGCTGCTGCAATCCGAACTCAGCGACCGTCTGGAACGCATCGAAATCGATCGCGGCCGCCGCGACGAGGGCTTGCCGGCCGACTTCGCCGACCAGGCCGTCCGGCGCGCCAACGACGAGGTGCTGGACCGGCTGGCCGAGAGCACGCGCTCGGAACTGGCGCAGATTCAGCATGCGCTTGCGCGCCTGGAGCAGGGCGAGTTCGGTGTATGCGAGGCCTGCGGCGGAACCATCGAGGAAGACCGGTTGCACGCAGTGCCGTATGCCACCGCTTGTCGCCGCTGCGTGCAGGCGGCCCCGGCCGACTGAACAAGGCATGGCCGGCCCGCTGAGGCCCGCCGGAATGAATCGGCGGGCCTGTTTGCAGTCAGCCCGTTTGCAACGCCTGCCGCACGCCGCTGCCGTAGTCCGGATGCACCTGGTCGAACAGCGCCAGCTGCCGCTCCACAATTTCGACGGGAACGCCCTGCATCGCCGCAGCGATATTGCCGAACAGGCGCTGCTTCTGCGCGGCATCGAACAGATTGAACAACGCGCGCGGCTGGCCGAAGTCGTCATTGCCCTCGCGGTGGTCGTAGCGCGCGGCGTCGCCGGAGATGCGCAGCGGCGGCTCGGCCATTTCGGGATTCGCCAGCGGGCCGCCGAAGGAGTTCGGCTCGTAGAACGCATCCGCATTCGGAAAGTTCGGCGCGAAGCGCATCGGCCCGTCCTTGTGATAGTGGTGCACCGGGCAGCGCGGCCGGTTGACCGGCAGTGCCTCGTAGTGCGTGCCGAGGCGGTAGCGGTGCGAATCCGGGTAGCTGAAGATGCGCGCCTGCAGCATCTTGTCCGGCGAAAACCCGATCCCGGGCACTGCATTGCTCGGGCTGAAGGCGAGCTGTTCGATTTCGGCGAAGTAGTTGTCCGGTATCCGGTTGAGTTCGAACACGCCGACCTCGACCAGCGGATAGTCCTTGTGCGGCCACACCTTGGTCAGGTCGAAGGGGTTGTAGGGCGTCTTGTCCGCGTCGAGTTCGGGCATCAGCTGCACGTACATCGTCCACTTCGGAAATTCGCCGCGCTGGATCGCGTCGTAGAGGTCTTCCTGCGCCGATTCGCGCGTCCTGCCGACGATCTGTTCGGCTTCGGCGTTGGTCCAGTGCTTGTGGCCCTGCTGCGTCTTGAAGTGAAACTTGACCCAGTGCCGCTCGCCGGCCGCGTTCCAGAACGAATAGGTGTGCGAGCCGTAGCCGTTGATATGGCGCGCGCCGATCGGCAGGCCACGGTCGGAGAACAGCGTGGTGAGCTGGTGCAGCGATTCGGGCGATTGCGACCAGAAATCCCACATCGCCGTCGGCGAGCGCAGATTGGTTCGCGGATGGCGCTTCTGGGTGTGGATGAAGTCCGGAAACTTGATCGCGTCGCGCACGAAGAACACCGGCGTGTTGTTGCCGACCATGTCCCAATTGCCCTGCTCGGTATAGAACTTCAGCGCGAAGCCGCGCACGTCGCGTTCGGCGTCCGCCGCGCCCTGTTCGCCGGCGACGGTGGAGAAGCGGCCGATCATCTCGGTCTGCTTGCCGACCGTCTCGAACAGCTTGGCGCGCGTGTAGCGCGTGATGTCGTGGGTGACGGTGAAGGTGCCGTAGGCGCCGCAACCCTTGGCATGCACCACGCGCTCGGGAATCCGCTCGCGGTTCTGGTGGGCGAGCTTTTCGAGCAGTTGCCAGTCCTGCAGCAGGGTCGGCCCGCGCGGCCCGGCCGTCAGGCTGTTCTGGTTGTCGGCAATCGGCGCGCCGGCCGTCGTGGTCTGATAGGGACAATCGTTCATCGCTCAACTCCGCCGTTGGTGTCGATCACCGTGGACCCGGATGCCGCGAATGGCATTGACCTCGGTCAAGTCGGGCGCATTTTCCTGATCGCGCCGGGGCGGACTCAGCCGCAGAAGCCGGCGATCCAGCGGCTCGCGGGTGTCCACGCGACGATCCAGACGCCGCTGGCGAGCAACAGCAGGGCTTGCAGCCTGGACTCCAGACCGCGTGGCATGCGTGCGCGCAGTACCCGACCGAGACGTCCCGAGGCCAGCAGCAAGGGCGAGGCGCCGATGCCGAAGGCCAGGCTCAGCGCGGCGCCGTGGACGCCGCCACCGCTGAGGGCGGCCAGTCCCAATACGCCATACAGCAGGCCGCAGGGCAGCAGCCCCCACAGCAGGCCGCGCACATAGGCGGGGAGTCGCCGGCCCGCCGCTGGTGTCGGTGCGCAACAGGTGGGCTGCGGGCCTGGTGCGCGCCAGCGCCACCCGGCCAGCAGCACCAGACCGATCGCCGCCGCCCAGCGCAGGCCGCTGAGCAGACCCAGGAGCTCCATCTGCCAGAGGAAGCCGCCGCCCAGCACATCGGCGATGGCGCCCAGCAGCATGTAGGCGCTGAGCCGGCCCAGATGCAGGCGCGCGGTGTCGAGCCTGTGGCCCGGCCGGCTTCCGAGCTGCGCCAGCGGGGCGCACATCAGCGCGCAGTGCGGGCTGCTGGCGAGCCCCAGCGCGAACAGCGCGGGCACGCTCAGAGCAGTGGCGGCGACGGACATCGTGGAACTCAGTCCTCGTCGTCGGGCATGCGCTGGCCGATCTGCTTGAGGTCTTCGAATTGCCCGCCGCGCACGGCCAGCAACAGGAAGCCGGCGGCCAGTGCGGTGAACAGCAGGCCCAGCGGAATCAGCACGAACAGGCTGCTCATGCGGCGTGCTCCGGTGTGGGTTGCGGCGTCCAATCCGCCGCGCTGGTGGCCGGCCGGCGTGCCAGGCGCAAGGCATTGAGCACCACGGTGACCGAGCTGATGCCCATGCCCAGCGCCGCGATCCAGGGCGTAACCAGACCCATCAGCGCCAGCGGAACGGCGGCGAGGTTGTAGCCCACGGCCCAGATCAGATTCTCGCGAATGCGCTGCTGCGCCTCGCGTGCGACCGCTAGGGCTTCGGGCAGCACATCGAGGCTGCTGCCGGTGATCAGCAGGTCCGCCTGCGATTGCGCCAGCGCGGCGCCGGAGGCCAGCGCGGTGGAAACGTCGGCGGCCGCCAGCGTGGGCGCGTCATTGATGCCATCGCCGACCATCCACAGCCGTTCGCCCTGGGCGCGCATCATCTGCAGTTCGGCCAGCTTCTGGTCCGGCTTGAGCTGGGCCAGATAGTCGTCGACGCCGAGACGGGCGGCGGTCTCGGCTACGGCGCGTTCGCTGTCGCCGCTGAGTATCGAGACACGCAGACCTTGTGTCATCAGCTGCTGGACCACGCCGACGGCTTCGGGCCGCAGGGCGTGCGCGAGGCCGAAGCGCGCGAGACGATGTTCGCCCGCGTACAGCGCGATCCAGGTCAGATCGTCGTCGCTGCCGGGATCCGCCAGCAGACGGTATTCGACGCCGTCGACGCGGCCGCGTACGCCGAGGCCGGGCAGGGATTCTTGCGCTTGCGCTCGCAAGGCGGTGGAAATGCCGGCGAAGGCCGTTGCCACCGGATGGCGGATACCGCGCTCCAGCGCGGCGGCGATTTCGAGCATGCGCGCTTCGTTCTCACCGTCGCAGATCCAGAGGCGCACCTGCCGCATTTCGCCGGTGGTGAGGGTGCCGGTCTTGTCGAAACAGACATGGTGGATCTGCGGCAGCCGCAGCAGCGCGTCGGCGCGCGTCAGCAGCAGTCCGCTGGCGGCGAGGCGCGAGGAGGCCGCGGCCAGCACCACCGGAGTCGCCAGCGACAGCGCGCAGGGGCAGGTCACCACCAGCACCGCGAGGGCCACCTGAAACGCCGTTTCGGGACTCTGCGGATACCAGTACAGGACGCCCCCGGCCGCGGCCAGCAGCACCGCGATCACGATCCGGCCGGCGACGCGGTCGGCCAGGATCTGGACGCGGGGCTGCTGCGTCTGCGCGTGATGGATCATGCGGTTGATGTGCGACAGCGTGGTCGATTGCTGTGCCGCGCTGACGCGCAGCCGCAGCGGTGCGCCGCCGAGATTGACGGCGCCGGCGTAGACCGCGTCGCCGGCGTGCCGCACGGCGGGGTCGGCTTCGCCAGTGAGCAGCGATTCGTCGAGTTCGGCGGTGGCATCGAGCAATCGCCCGTCGGCGGCCAGCGCGGCGCCCGGCGGCACCACGATGACGTCGCCGATCGCGAGCGCGGCGCTGGAGACTTCCGTCAGACCGTCCGTGCTTTCGCGCAGGGCGGTGAGTGGCTGCGCCGAGGCCAGCGTACGCAGTCGCTTGGTGGCTTCGGCGCGGCCCTGTCCCTCGAACCAGCGCGCCACCAGCAGCAGGAACACGAACATCGTCACCGAATCGAAATAGACGTGGCCGCTGCCGCGCAGCACGTTGACGCCGCTCGCGGCATAGGCCATCAGCAGCGCCAGGCTGACCGGCACGTCCATGTTGACGCGGCGTTCGCGCAGGGCGCGCGCGGCGCTGTCCAGCAGCGGCCAGGCGCAGTACAGCAGCACCGGTGTCGCCATGATCCATTGCGCGTAGCGCATCAGCAGCTCGATCGCCGGTTCCAGCGGCGCATCGATGAAGTATTGCGTGGCGGCCAGCATCATCACCTGCATGCCGAGCAGACCGGCGCTGCCGAGACGCAGCAGCATCGCGCCGCGTTCACGCTGCTGACCGCGCAGCGAGGGTTCGGGATTGAGCGGACCCGGCGTGAATCCGGCCTGCTCGACGGCGGCAAACAGCTGCGAGGCGCGCGCCGCGCGTTCGTCCCAGACCAGTTCGGCGGTGCCGGTGGACAGGTTCACGCGGGCACTGCGCGTCAGCGGCGCCACCGCGTCCTGGATATGGCGCACGCAGTTCTGGCAGTGCATGCCTTCGATGCGCAGGATCATCTCGCGCCGGCCGTCGGCGCGACGGTGGCTCACGGCCTCCAGCGTGTCCGCTGCGTCGTAGAGCGACCAGTCGCGGGGCGCGCTCATTTTTCGGGCGGGTCCTCGATGACATGGCCGAAGCGGTCCACCCGCTGCGGGGTGTCGTGGGACGGCGAGTGGATCGCCAGCGCCAGCGTGACGAAGCCCGCGATCACCGCGGATATCGGCAGCAGGATCACCAGCACCAGTTCCAGCGACCAGACGCGCGGCGCAGGTTCGGTACCAGGCGGGACAGGATCATGCGCGCTCATGGCGAAGCTCCGAAGAATCGCGCCTCGCGGCGCCGGTGGATGTCGGGCTGCCCGCTGGCGGCGACCTCGAACTCGATCGTCTGTGCCGGCGGCAAGCCCTCCGGGGACATGCGCGCGCTGAGGATCACCGAGCGTGTCTCTTCGGGCTGGACCTCGACCTCGTTGACGCTCAGCTCCACGGCCGAGCCATCCTCGCGCAGCGCACGAATGTTCAGCGTGTGCGCCGCCTCGCTCTTGTTGCCGATCTTCAGGGTGTAGACGTTGACGATGCTGCCGTCGGCCATTTCGCGATAGAGCTGGCGGCGGTCGCGCAGCACGTCCAGCTCCAGCGGCGAACGCAACAGCACGGTGGCGGCGAGGCCGCAAAGAAGGATCAGCCAGATCACGCCGTAGCCGATGCTGCGGGGCCGCAGCATGCGGAAGCGGCCCTCCTGCTCGTGGCGTTCGCTGGTGTAGCGCACCAGGCCGCGTGGTTTGCCGACGTGATCCATCACGCCGTTGCAGGCGTCCACGCAGGCGGCGCAGGCGATGCACTCGTATTGCAGGCCTTCGCGGATGTCGATGCCCACCGGGCAGACCTGCACGCACAGGGTGCAGTCCACGCAGTCACCCGGCGGCAGCTCGGCCAGTTTGGCCAAGCCCTTGCGCGGCTCACCGCGCGCGGCGTCGTAGCCGATGATCAGCGTGTCCTTGTCGAACATCGCCGACTGGAAGCGCGCATAGGGGCACATGTACTTGCACACCTGCTCGCGCATGAAGCCGGCGTTGCCCCAGGTGGCGAAGCCGTAGAACAGCGACCAGAACAGCGGCCAGCCGGAGAGCTGCAGGCTGGCCGCCGCCGGGAACAGTTCGCGTGCCGGCACGAAGAAGGCGACGAAGCTCAGGCCGGTCCACAAGGCGAACAGCAGCCAGGCGAGGTGCTTGGCGCCCTTGATGCCGAGCTTGCGTGGCCCCCAGGGCGCGGCGTCGAGCTTCTGGCGCTGATGGCGGTCGCCTTCGATGCGCTGCTCGATCCACAGGAAGGCCTCGGTCCACACCGTCTGCGGGCAGGCGAAGCCGCACCACAGCCGGCCGGCCAGGGTGGTGAAGAAGAACAGCGTCATCGCCGCCGTGGCCAGCATCAGCGTGAGCAGGATCAGATCCTGCGGGAACAGCGTCAGGCCGAGGATGTGGAAGCGACGCGCCGGCAGGTCGATCAGCACCAGTGGCTGTCCGTTCCAGCTCAGCCAGGGCAGCAGATAGAACAGGCCGAGCAGCACCAACGCCGCGATGCGGCGCAACTGCGCGTAACGGCCCTTGACCTTGCGCGGATAGATCTTCTCCGCCGAGGCGTAGAGCGACTGCGTGGCCGCCGGCGTTTCGTTCATGGCGTGTGCGGTCCGCGCGCCGGTGTGGCGAGCAGCAACACCAGGAACGCCATCGGTGCGGTCGCCAGCGCCCAGCTCAGCAGGAACCAAAGGGTCAGGGTTTCCATCGTGTAGTGCCCGTTGACGTCCATCGTCGGCGGCAGAAACAGCAGCAGCATCGTCGACAGCAGCGCCGTCCAGAAGCTGCACCACAGCAACACCGCGGTCATGCGCCGCGGGCGGCTCCAGGCCGCGCGTGCGTCGCGGGGTTCGACCGAGGTCATGGCGCGCGCGCCACCGCGGCGCCGGTTTCACCGTCGGACGAAAGACCCAGCACATAGGCCGCCAGCAGACGCCGTTCGGTGTCCGTCAGCAATTCGCCGAAGGCCGGCATTTCGCTCTTCTGGCCGAACAGGATGGTCTGGCGGATCTGCTCGGGCGAGCCGCCGTGAAGCCAGATGTCATCGTTCAGTCGCGGTGCGCCCAGGGCGAGGTTGCCGCTGCCGTCCGCCGAGTGGCAGGCGGCACAGGTGATCGCGAACTTCTTCTGGCCGATCAGCTCGTCGGGGCGGCGCGGCGCCTCGCCCCTATGCAGCTTGCTTACATAGGCCACCAGTCCGCTCACCTCCTCGGGCGTCAGCGCCGTAAGGAAGGCGGGCATCTGTCCGCGGCGGCCCTGGCTGATCGTGGTGAACACCTGTTCGGCCGAACCACCGTACAGCCAGTCCTGGTCGCTGAGGTTGGGGAAACCGATCGCACCGTGCGCGTCGTCGCCGTGGCAGCCGGCGCAATTGCGGCTGAACAGCTTGGCGCCCATGCTGCGGGCTCCGGCCTGATCCTTCAGCTGTTCGATGCCGAGACCGTCGTACTGGGCGTAGACCGCGTGACGCCGTGCCTCGACTTCGGCGAGGCGCTCGTCGTGTTGCTGATGCGAAGTCCAGCCCAGGCGTCCGGCGAAGTTGCCGAGGCCCGGATAGAACAGCAGATAGCCCAGCCCGAAGATGATCGTCAGCACGAATAGGTTGAGCCACCAGCGTGGCAGCGGATTGTTGTACTCGCGCAGATCGTCATCCCAGACATGCCCGGTCTCGGCGCCTTCGGCGACTTCGTCGGGACGGCGGCGCGAGGTCCAGATCAGCAGCCACAAGCAGGCGACGATGTTGGCGATGACCACGACGGCAACGACGAGGCTCCAGGTGGACGTCATGACTCCGACTCCGAGTCGTCGAGCGGCAACTGCGCCGCCTCTTCGAAAGTGCTTTTGCGGGAGGGGGAATAGGCGTAGACGCAAATGCCGAGAAAAGTAGCAAAGGCGAAGACCGTGACCAGGCCTTGCAGCAGTCCGTCCATCATGGTGCAGCCTCCGTTGCAGCCTCGGTGCTTGGGGCCGGGTCCCTCGGCGAGGCTTTCAGACTTTGTAGAAAGGCGATCAGCGCGGTGAGCTTGGTCTCGCCCTTGACGGCCTCCGGCGCCGCCGCGATGTCGTCTTCGGTGTAGGGCACGCCGCTGCGCTTGAGCGCGCGCATCATCGCTTGCACCTGCTCGCCGTCGAACCACTGTTCGGCCAGCCAGGGGTAGCCCGGCATGTTGGATTCGGGCACGAGGTCACGCGGGTTCATCAGGTGCATGCGGTGCCACTGGTCGGAATAGCGGCCGCCGACGCGCGACAGGTCCGGTCCGGTGCGCTTGGAGCCCCACTGGAACGGATGGTCGTAGACCGATTCGCCGGCGATCGAGTAGGGCCCGTAGCGCAGGGTTTCCTCGTGCAGCGAACGTACCTGCTGCGAGTGGCAGCCGTAGCAGCCTTCGCGGACGTAGACCTCGCGACCGGCCACCTGCAGCGGCGTCAGTGGCTTCACGCCGGGCGCCGGTTCGTCGAGGTGGCTGCCCAACATCAGCGGCACGATCTCGATGAAACCGCCGACGGCGATCACCCCGGCGATCAGCACCGCCATCAGACCGATATTGCGTTCGACCTTGTCGTGACCGGCGCTCATTTCGCGACTCCAAGCAGGGCATGTTCACTTGGGGTCGCCAGTCGTTCCGGCTGCACCGTGCGCCAGACGTTCCAGGCCATGATGAACATGCCGGACAGATACAGGACGCCGCCGAGCAGGCGCACCGCGTAGTAGGGATAGGTGGCGCGCAGCGATTCGACGAAGCTGTAGCTGAGCGTTCCGTCGGCGTCCACGGCGCGCCACATCAGGCCCTGCATCACGCCGGCGATCCACATCGCCACGATGTAGAGCACGATGCCGATGGTCGCCAGCCAGAAGTGCAGATTGATCGCCGGCACCGAGTGCATCGCCGGTTTTCCGTAGAGGCGCGGTATCAGGGCGTACAGCGAGCCGATCGATATCAGGCCGACCCAGCCCAGCGCGCCCGAATGCACGTGGCCGATGGTCCAGTCCGTGTAGTGCGACAGTCCGTTGACGGTCTTGATCGCCATCATCGGCCCCTCGAAGGTGCTCATGCCGTAGAACGACAGCGAGACGATCAGGAACTTGATGATGGGATCGGTGCGCAGCTTGTGCCAGGCGCCGGACAGCGTCATCACGCCGTTGATCATGCCGCCCCAGCTCGGCGCCAGCAGGATCAGCGAGAACACCATGCCCACGCTCTGCACCCAGTCGGGCAGCGAGGTGTACAGCAGATGGTGCGGGCCGGCCCACATGTAGGTGGAGATCAGTGCCCAGAAATGCACGATCGACAGGCGATAGCTGTAGATCGGCTTGCCGACCTGCTTGGGCACGAAGTAGTACATCATTCCGAGGAAGCCGGCCGTCAGAAAGAAGCCCACCGCGTTGTGGCCGTACCACCACTGCACCATGGCATCCACGGTGCCACCGTAGATCGGATACGACTGCGTGGCCGAGAACGGGATCACGATGTTGTTGACGATGTGCAGGATCGCGACGGCCAGGATGAAGGCGCCGAAGAACCAGTTGGCCACGTAGATGTGGTCCACCTTGCGCTTCACGATCGTACCGAAGAACACCACCGCGTAACTGACCCAGACCACTGCGATGAGGAGGTCGATCGGCCATTCCAGTTCCGCGTATTCCCGGCTCTGGGTGATGCCCATCGGCAGGGTGATGGCGGCGGCCACGATCACCAGCTGCCAGCCCCAGAACGTGAACATCGCCAGGCGCGGCAGGAACAATCGGGTCTGGCAGGTGCGCTGCACCACGTAGTACGAGGTGGCGAACAGCGCCGAACCGCCGAAGGCGAAGATCACGGCATTGGTATGCAGCGGGCGCAGTCGTGAATACGTGAGATAGGGCACATCGAAGTTCAGCGCCGGCCACAGCAACTGCGCGGCGATGAGCACGCCGACCGACATGCCGACGATGCCCCAGAGCACCGTGGTCAAGGCGAAGCGGCGGACGACCTCGTCGTCGTAGTGGACGACGCTCGCGGTAGTGGAGTGGGACACGAAGAGGCTCTCGGGTACGGGTTCGGCGTGGAGTGTCGGTTCAGGGCGGCGGGCGGACATTGACGGCGGTCAATACCCGTCCCGAGCCGACGGCGATTCCGGAACGCAGGGCGGCTGCCTGCGCCGGTGCTCAGGCGGGTGTGCTGAGTTCCTCGTAGGCGGCGAGCGCATCGGCGGCGTACATCAGCGAGGGACCACCGCCCATGTAGACCGCCATGCCCAGGGTTTCCTCGAACTCCGCGCGCGTGGTGCCGTGCTTGATCAGTGCCTGGGTGTGGAAGCCGATGCAGGCGTCGCAGCGCGCGGCCACGCCCAGGGCCAGCGCGATCAGCTCCTTGGTCTTGGCGTCCAGCGCGCCGTCCTTTCCGGCGGCCTGCGCCAGGGCACCGAAGCCTTTCATGACCTCCGGTATGTCCCCGCGAAGTTTCGCCAGCGACTTGGAAACGTCATGCGTGATGCTGCGATAGCTCTTGCTCATGGGCCGGGGTGTCCTGAAGCGCTCTGACGGTGGGGTTCGCAACAGGTTCCGGTACCTCAGCTGCGGCCGCATTGACCGGCATCAATCGCAAGCCCGTGATGCGGTTGCGCTTGACCCGGATCAATGCGCTGGGCGCGAGGTCGGCCCAGGCTTGCGGCCGCAATCAGGAACGCCGATGACCACCGCCGAACTCACCCCGTCCGCCGCGCTGCCCGCCGACTTGCTCGCGCGGGAAATGCGCGGCCCGCGCTACACCTCGTATCCCACAGCCCTGGCCTTCGATACGCACTTCGGCGTTGCCGACTGGTGTCGGGCGGCCCGCGATTCGGCACGCGGCGGCCGGAGCCTGTCGCTGTATGTGCACATTCCGTTCTGTGCCAGCAACTGCTTCTATTGCGGCTGCAAGCGTGTGATCTCACGTTCGCGCACGCGCATCCGCGGCTATCTGGAGTCCCTGCTGCACGAGATCGAAATGCAGTCGCGGCTGATGCAGCCTTCGCCCGAAGTGCTGCAGCTGCACCTCGGCGGCGGCACGCCGAACAGCCTGTCGACCGGCGAACTCGCGGTCCTGCTGGAGGCCTTGCGCAGTCATTTCCGCTTCGCCCCGGAGGCGCGGCTGGAGTGCTCGATGGAAGTCGATCCGCGCCTCGCCACCTCGGCGGACATCGACGCCTGGCGTGAGCTCGGCTTCAATCGTCTGTCGTTCGGCGTGCAGGATGTCGATGCGGTGGTGCAGACCGCGATCAATCGTCGGCAGAGCAGCCTGCATCTGGCCGAACTCACCGCCGCCGCGCGACAGGCGGGCTTTTCCAGCCTCAACTACGATCTGGTCTACGGCCTGCCGATGCAGTCGCCGGCGCGCTTCGAGGCCACGCTGGACTTCGTGCTGGCACAGCGGCCCGATCGAGTCGCTGCCTATCACTATGCGCATCTGCCGAGCCGATTTCCGGCGCAGCGGGCTATCGACGAGCAATGCCTGCCGAACCAGACGCAGCGCCAGTGGCTGCGGGAACGCATCCACCGGCGTCTGTGTCAGGCCGGTTATGTCGCCATCGGCCTGGACCACTATGCCCTGCCGGGCGACGAGCTGGCGCGCGCCTTTGCCGCTGGGCGTCTGCATCGCAATTTCCAGGGCTATTCCACGCTGCCGGACTGCGAGTTGCTGGGCCTGGGCGCCAGCGCCATTTCCAGGCTCGGCGGCTGCTATGCCCAGAACGAGGCGACCGAGCAAGGCTATCGTCTGGCAGTCGATACCGGACATTATCCGGTCGCGCGCGGCTATCGTCTCACCGACGAGGACCGGCTTCGCGCCGCCGTCATCGAGTCGATCATGTGCCGCGGTGAGGCCGATTTCTCGGAACTGCCGTCTGGCCGCTTTGCGCCGGAACTGGAACGCCTGCGGGCACTCGATCCCGCGCACACCTGGCTCGAATGCGGGCCATGGGGCCTGCGTGTCTCGGAAGCGGGACGCAGCCTGCTGCGTGTGGTGGCGATGGTCTTCGACGCCCATCTCGGGCGCGCCGAAGTGCCGGCGACGCGCTATTCCAAGCTGGCCTGAAGCGGCCGACACCGTTCACAGGCTCTGAAGGCTCGCGGCGGCTTCGACTGCCGGGAGGGCTGTGGCATCCTTGCACGGATGAGCCCTCCCGTTGCCCAAAACACCGCCGCGCTGGCCGAAGCTCTGGAACGCCACCGGGCGATTCTGGATACGGCGGTGGACGGCATCATCACCATCGATGATCGCGGCATCATCGAGAGTTTCAACCATGCCGCCGAGCGGATGTTCGGCTATGCCGCCGACGAGGTGATCGGGCACAACATCCGGCTGCTGATGCCGCAGCCCTATCGTCGCGATCATGACCAGTACATTGAGAACTATCTGTCGACCGGGCAGGCCAGGATCATCGGCATCGGCCGCGAGGTCGAAGGCTTGCGCAAGGACGGCACGGTGTTTCCGATGGACCTCGCGGTGGGGGCGGTGCATCTGCCGGAGCGCCTGCTGTTCACCGGCATCACTCGCGATATTTCCGACCGTAAGGCGGTGGAGGCGGAAGGGCGCCGCCGGCTCAATGACCTGGCGCACACCTCCCGGCTGACCGCGCTCGGCGAGATGGCGACCGGCCTTGCGCACGAGGTCAATCAGCCGCTGACGGCCATCATCAGCCATGCCTCGGCCTGTCTGCGCATGCTCGGCAGCGGCCACGCGGATGAGGCGCTGATGCGCGAATCCCTGCAACAGATCGCGCGCCAGGGCGAACGCGCCGGTGAGGTGATCAAGCGCCTGCGCGGCTTCGTCAGAAAGGGGGAAATGGCCTTCCGCGAGGACGATCTCAACACCGTCGTGCGCGACGTGTTGTGGCTGGTGGGACACGAGATCAAGGCGGCGCAGATCGAAGTGGACCTGCAACTGGAGGACAATCTGCCGGCGGCGCAGATGGACCGTGTGCAGATCGAGCAGGTGGTCTTCAATCTGGTGCGCAATGCCATCGAAGCGATGGCGCAGACGCCCGCCGCTCAGCGCCGGCTCACGCTGTACACCTCGAGTGCGCAATGGCGCGAGGCGCCGGCGATCCGTTTTTGCGTGCAGGACAGCGGTCCCGGCTTCGGCGGACTGGACCCGGCGCGTCTGTTCGATGCCTATTTCACGACCAAGCCGGACGGACTGGGACAGGGCCTTTCGATCTGTCGTTCGATCATCGAAACGCATGATGGCCACATCGCGGCCGAAGTCAGCGACAGCGGCAGTGCACGGCTGCAATTCGTGCTGCCGCAGGTGCAGCTGACGTGACGCAGCAGACCCCGGTGGTGTTCGTCGTCGATGACGACGAGGCCGTGCGCAGTGGTCTGCGCATGCTGCTGGCCTCGGCTGGGCTGGACTCGCGCTGCTACGGCAACGCGCTGGAGTTTCTGGAGGCGGCCACGCCCGAGCAGGGCGGCTGCCTGTTGCTGGACGTGCGCATGCCGGGCCTGTCCGGGCTCGATCTGCACGAACGTCTGATCGCCAAGGGCGTCACCCTGCCGGTGATCATACTCACCGGCCACGGCGACGTACCGATGGCGGTGCGCGCGATGAAGCGCGGCGCCTTCGACTTCATCCAGAAACCGTTCAACGACCAGTTTCTGCTGGACCGGATCAACGCCGCCTTGCAGCGCGACAGTGAGTGCCGTGGCCAGCAACGGGAGGCCGCCGCCCTGCGCGACAGGCTGGCCCGGCTGACCACGCGCGAACACGAGGTCATGCGCCATCTGGTACGCGGTGAGGCCAACAAGGTGATCGCCGCCGAACTCGGCATCAGCGAACGCACGATCGAACTGCATCGCGCACGCTGCATGGAGAAGCTCGACTGCCGTTCGGTGGCCCAGCTGGTTCATCTCGTGCTGCGCGCCGAATCGGGTACTGACGCAGGTCAATGAGCCGCTGCGGCTTCTGACGTCCAATGCCTGCTCATTCTCGCAGGGTCGTCGACCTTTCATCCTTAACCGTGATTGCGAACCCCGCCCTGATTGCCGCCACTTCGCCCAGACCGGACCCGAATGCCGTCGTCTATATCGTGGAAGACGATTCGGCGGTCCGGTCCGCGCTGGATCTGCTGGCGCGCTGCTGCGGTTGGCGCGCCTGCAGCTTCGCCAGCGGCCGCGAGTTCCTCGACAGCGAGATCCACGAAGCCGGCAGCTGTCTGGTGCTCGACCTCAACATGCCGCAAATGGACGGCGAGACCGTACTGCGTCGTCTGCGTGAGCGTGGCTCGGGGCTGCCGGTGCTGGTCATCACCGGCGATCGCAGCGGCGCGCAATTGGAGCGCGTGCGTCGGCTGGGCGTATACGAGGTGCTGCAAAAGCCGTTTGGAGACGATGCGTTTCAGAGTGCGGTGCAGGGCTGTGTGAGCGGTCAGGCTGCGCCGAGCGACGCCGCCGATACGTAGTTTCCCGTACGTGGTTTCCGCAAGGGGGCTACGCGTAACACCGAATGGTGGCGGATGCGGCAGGACAACACACTGGGGCACCTCGAATTCAGCCTGTCTCACGGAGACCGCCATGTCCGCCACCGCGCCCTGCACCGATTGTCCGCGTCAAAGCCGCTGTCTCGGCGGTCTGCTGGTTGAAGGCATGACGCCCGCACAGACGCAGTCCACCGGGGTGAGTCGTACCGTACTCGACAAGGGTGAGCACCTGTACCGCATCGGCGATCGGGCCGAACACCTGTATCTGGTGCGCGGCGGTGCGCTCAAGACCTATGTAGTGTCCGCCGACGGCGACGAGGAAATCCGCGGCTTCCAGTTGGCCGAGGACATCGTCGGGCTGGATGCGATCTGCAATCCGGAATTTCGCGCCAATGCGCGCGCCTTGTCGCGAACCTGGGTGTGCCGGCTGCCGATCGCCGCGGTGCGCGCACGCATGCTCGAAACCGTGCGGTTCCGGGACCGGATACTCAGCGCCCTGGGCCATGAATTCGACCGCCTGCACGGCATGCTGCATCGCGAACGCTGCAGCGCCGACCAGCGCGTCGCCGCGTTCCTGCTGAGCCAGCTCGACGCCACGGTCACGCCGGGCAGCGAGATCGAACTGCCGATGTCGCGCGTCGATCTCGGACGCTATCTGGACCTGGCGACGGAAACCGTGTCGCGCGTCTTCACCCGGTTGCAGTCACGCAAGGTTCTGCGCAAGCAGGGCACGCGCTGCGAGGTGGTCGACCGCGATGCCCTGTGCGCCCTGGCCTGAGGTGGCGCCGGCTGGATTCCGGATCAGGTCTGCGACTTGTCCGGAATGACGGGAGCGGACCGGTCAGTCGAAGCGATAGCCGGATACGCGTGTCTCGAGCACGCGATCGCTGAATACGCGTCGGCCCCTGCCTTGGCCGCCGGCGCCAGCCGCCACCATCAACGGAATCAGGTGTTCCTCGGCCGCTGGCGGATGGCATTGCCGCGCCTGCGGCGCGTGCTCCCAGGCGGCCAGCCGGGCTTCGCGCTCGGCCGGCGGTGCCTCCACCGTGGCCGTCAGCCACTCGTCGAAGGCGTCCGCCACCGGCGTGAAGCGTGGGTCGCCATAGGCGCGCATGTTGTGGAAGCTCATGCCGCTACCCACGATCAGTACGTCCTGGTCACGTAGTGCTTCCAGCGCATGGCCAGCGTCGATGTGCACCTTGGGATTCAGGTCGCCGCGCAAGGACAGCTGCAACACCGGAATCTGCGCGTCGGGAAACATCAGCAGCAGGGGGATGAACACGCCGTGGTCCAGGCCGCGATCATCGATGCTGTCGGTCTCGAAACCGGCCTCGCTCAGGGTCTGGCGCACGGTTTCGGCCAGGGCCGGTAGTCCTGGTGCGTCGTAGCGCAACTGGTACGTATGCGGCGGAAAGCCGTAGTAGTCGAACAGCAAGCCGGGGTGTGTCGCGGCGTTCACCGTGAATCGATCTGGCGTCCAGTGCCCGGAGACGATCAGGATCGCGCTGGGCGGGCGGGGTAGGCTGTCCGCGATCCCGCGCAGGAAGGCCTCCATCGTTTTCCAAGTGTCGGCGGGATCCCAATCCATGAAGAAGCAGGGGCCGCCGCCATGCGGGATGAAGAAGCTCGGCATGCGCTCGTTGGCGTTATCTTCGTGGGTGCTCATCGCGCCATTATGACCCGCCAAGCGCATCGTCCACATGGACGTTGGTCTGCGGTCTTGGGCGGCCTCAGTCCGTCTGCACGTGTACCGAGAATCCGTCCCGGCCGGGCGCGAGGTCGCTGCGTAGCGTCATCGCCGGAATCTCGTAGTCGCCGCCGTTCTGTTGGCGGAAGGCGATGGGGAGCGTGGTCTCTAGCGTATCCAGCCGCTGAGTCAGAGCCGCCGTATGCCGAGTGAAGGCCGCAGCGTCCACGGAGCCGGCGTGGTGCACGATGTATGGTGGCAGCACCTCGAATCCCGGGTAGTACAGGATGCCGTGCTGAATCGGAAACAGCAGATCGTCGATCGGACCATTGATGCCGCGCGGGCCGTAGTGGGATTCCCAGCCGCCGGTACTCACCACCAGCATCGCACGCTTGCCGGCCATCACGCCCTCGCCATAGCGGTCGCCCCAGCGCCGGTCGGAGTGCTCGCCAACGCCGTAGGCAAAGCCGTTCGCATACACGCGATCCACCCAGCCCTTGAGGATCGCGGGCATCGAGAACCACCACAGCGGGAACTGAAGAATCAGCAGGTTCGCCCACAGCAACTTGCGCTGTTCTTCCGCGACATCGGCGGGCTGTGTGCCTTCGCTATACGCGCGGCCTGAATCCATGGCCGGCTCGAAACGAGTGCCGGCTGGTCGTTCGACAAAATCCGAGGCATCCAGCGGCGATTTCCAGCGCATGCGGTACAGGTCGGAAACGTTCACCGCATGGCCGGCACGCTGGAGTTGTTCGACCATGTGGGTCTTGAGTGACCCGTTCAGGGATGCGGGTTCCGGATGGGCATAGACAATCAGTACGTTCATGGCAGCACTCTCGAGTTCCGACGCGGTGCGAGCCAGGCTAGGGCTGTAGTAGATATAGTTGAAATGAATTTCAGAAATATCAGCTATTGTCATGAACAATTTTCGCAGGCTCGACCTGAACCTGTTGATCACGTTGGACGTACTGCTGGCCGAGCGCAACGTCACGCGGGCTGCGGAACGCCTGCACCTGTCGCAACCTTCGGTCAGCGTGCAGCTCGCCAAATTGCGGGATTACTTCGGTGATCCGCTGCTGTTGCCGGGGCCGCGAGGCATGCGCCCCACCACACGTGCACTGGCGCTTGCGGAGCCCTTGCGTCTGGCGCTGACGGAACTCGACAGCGCGGTCCTGCAATCGTCGGCGTTTGATCCCGCGCGCGCCGACCGCAGCTGGCGCGTCGCGGCCGCGGACTACGGTGAAGGCGTGATCCTGATTCCGGCATTGCCGCAATTGCGTACCGCGGCGCCGGGCAGCCGTCTGGCGATACTGCCCTTGCAGCCGTCGAAGATCGCGACCTCCATGGGAAACGGTGAACTTGATCTGTGTCTGCACACGAGCCATGACGCGCCGTCCGGGCTGCGCAGTCGCACTCTGTTCAAGGAACACTACGTGCTGGTTGGCCGAGCCGGCCACCCGAAGCTCCGGCGCCGCCCCAGCCTGAAGCAGTTTCGCGCCTTGGAGCATGTGGTCGTGTCGCCCGATGGGGGCGGTTTCGTCGGTGTCACCGATCAGTTGCTGACGCAGGCCGGTCTGTCCCGCCGGGTGGTGCTGTCCGTTCCGCGCTTTCGGTCGGCGGTTTCCGCCGTCGCCGGTTCCGATCTGGTGGCGATGCTGCCCGCCCGCCTGGTGGCTGGGCACGAGGAGTTGCGTGTGGTCGGTGCGCCGGTGGAGCTGCCGGGTTTCGAAATCGCCATGCTCTGGCACGAGCGCGCGCATCGTGATCCTGCGCATCAGTGGTTGCGAGAGCACATCGCCGATTCGGCGAATGCCCTGGGTGGCCGGTAGCGGCCGCCGGCAGGCTCCACACGGGCGGCGACGAATTGAGCGCGGTCATGGCAGGCTACGCCACGATGCCTTTCAATAGAGCCCGGCGCGGACGCCTCTGCGCCGTATATGCGCGACTTGGTTCGCATCATTGCCGCTATCATGCGGCTCCACCACGTTCTGAACCTACGGGCCTACAGGAGACGGGTATGCACAAGCAGTTTGATCGTCGTCATTTCATCAAGACCGCCGGCACTTCGATGGCCGCCATCGCGGTCGGCGGAGCCTGGACCACGCGGGCTCTGGCCCAGGAGAAGCTCGCGCTGAGCGACCCCACCGCGCAGGCCCTGCATTACACCGAGGATGCCAGCACGCTCGACAAGGCCGCGGCGCCGACCTATCAGGAAGGCAGCCACTGCGGTAACTGCATGCTCTATCAGACCGACGCCGAAGCCGACGGCTTCGCGCCGTGTGGCGCCTTCGGCGGCAAGCTCGTCGCCAAGGCCGGTTGGTGCGCTGCCTGGGTTGCCAAGCCGGCTTGAGCCTGGCTCGGAATCGCGGCGCCGTACAAGACGGCGCCGCATTCGCGGAAGTGCGCTGTTCGAACCGCGTCCAAGCAAGCTCATGCCGCTCCCCACCGCCCCGTCATTCCGCGGCCCGCGCAGCGGGAACCCGGAATCCACGCGAGCGCACCGGATGTCGCCGAGTCCCGACAAAGGTCGGCGACACCCATCACGCTGCGGCGGTGACGCACGAGTCGCATTGGTGGGGAACAGATGAGACGTTGCATGGATTCCGGATCAAGTCTGTGACTTGTCCGGAATGACGAATGTACGGTGGTGGCGAACGGGCTGACTCATGCCAACGCCCATCGCCCCGTCATTCCGGGGCCCGCGCAGCGGGAACCCGGAATCCACGCACCGGTACCTCATATCGCAGCGTTCGGCCGCGAATCGGCGACGCCCATCACGCTGGAGCGGTGACGCACGAGTCACATTGTTGGTGCGCCGATGGGACGTTGCATGGATTCCGGATCAAGTCTGCGACTTGTCCGGAATGACGGATGTACGGTGGCGGCGAACAGGCAGGCTCATGCGGACTTCCCATCGCCCCGTCATTCCGGGGCCCGCGCAGCGGGAACCCGGAATCCACGCAAGGGCTCCGGGTGGCGACAGCGAATGGAACAAAAGCACTATTTATAAGAGTATTGGACGAAGTCCCGGTCCTTGCGTGACACGCTGATCAGACTCCGGCCACGCGCAGATTGACACGACATGGCCGTGTTCGTGGCCATTCAAACAATCATAACGAGGAGACCCCCATGCCCTATGCCGCCGTCAACGGTCAGACCGTTTACTACGAGGACAGCGGAGCCAGCGGCCCGGTCGTGGTGTTCTCGCACGGTCTGCTAATGGATCAGGCCATGTTCGAGCCGCAGGTGGCCGCGCTGCGCGCGCGTTACCGCTGCATCGTCTGGGATGAGCGCGGGCATGGCCGAACGGCGGGCGAATCGATTGCGCCGTTCAGCTACTACGACTCGGCAGACGATCTTGTGGCGCTGCTCGATCACTTGGGCATCGAATCCGCAGTGCTCGCCGGCATGAGTCAGGGCGGCTATCTGTCGCTGCGGGCGGCCTTGCACCATCCCGACAGGGTCCGTGGACTGATCCTGATCGACACGCAGGCTCGAACCGAAGACGCCGAGAAGACCGCCGGCTACCGGCAGCTGATCGAAGCCTGGGCGCAGCAGGGCTTGTCACAGCCGGTGGCCGACACCATCGCCCAGATCATCCTCGGACCGGGCTGGGCCGGCGCCGCGCAGTGGCAGAACAAGTGGCGTCAATGGCGGGGGCACAATGTGATGGCGAGCTTCCAGGCGCTGGTGTCGCGGGACGACATCAGCAGCCGGCTCGGCGAGATCGGGGTGCCGGCGCTGGTCGTGCACGGCGACGCCGACGTGGCGATCTCGCTCGATCGCGCGCAGGACATGGCGGAGCGCTTGCCGCATTCGCAACTCGTGGTGGTTCGGGGTGCGGGGCATGCGGCGAATCTCACGCATCCGGAGCCGGTCAATGCGGCGATTGACCGCTTTCTGGACGCGCTGGACAGCGGGCGCTAGGTTCTGGCCAGTCCACGCGTGAGCCAATAAGGGACGACCAGAAAGCTCACCAGCGCGCATGCGAGCACGGCTTCGAGCAGGATCAGCGTGTTGATGCGCGGATCGATGCTGCACATCGGCGCATAGCGATAGTGCCCCAGACTGAGCAGGTTGCCGGCGGCGTATGCCAGCAGAGCCAGCGTGCCGCTGTGGTGGCAGCCGGAGCGGATCAGGCCGTATCCGATCCAGGCCAGCGGCGTCATCATGAACCAGAACGCATCGACCATGGAGCGGTTGATCCAGGGCGGTTCGGGATACTGCTCGAAGTACAGCAGGTTGTCCGCGTAATGAAGGATGCTTGCCGCAACTGTGGCGAGCAGCAGCCACTTCAGCTGGTGTTGCCAGCGCGGCGATGCGCTCATGGCGTCGGGACCGCCTGCGGCAGGTTCGTGAACCATGTCAATGCGTTCTCCCAGAGCGGTTCCGCTGTCTGTCGGAAGTAGCCCATGTGGCCGATTGTGCCGCCCAGCATTTTCGGATCCAGGTCTATCCGGGTCAGCGGTGCATTGCGGTAGCCGCGGACGAAGGCGTCACGGGATGCCGGGGAGGCCCAGAGGTCATCCAGCGCATTGGCGGCGATGATCGGGGTGTGAATCCGTGCATAGCTCTGCTCGATTCCGCGCATCCCGGGATCGTCGAAGTAGTAGTGGGGGAATCGGCACCAGTACCGCCATTGCCGGAACACATCCAGCGGCAGGTTCTCGCCCAAGCCCAGCATTTTCCAGGGACAGTAGCCCTTCCACCAGGTGAGGGGCGGCAGCACCAGATTCCACATCGTCAGCACGCGCAGTTGTTCGGCCATGGGCATGTAGCCATGCCAGCCGGCACCGGTGCCGAAGACGTAGAAGCCGGTCACCTTGTGGTGATTGGGCAGGAGTCCGAAGGCATGCCCGCCAAACGAATGACCGACGAGGTACAGGGGAACGGCGTCGGATGCCATCGCTTCGATGGCGGCTGCCAGATCCAGCCGCGCCCAATCAAGCAGGTCCATGCGGAATCCCTTGAGCGATGGCGGCGACGAACGTCCGATACCCCGGTAGTCGAAGATCAGCGTGTCGAAACCGCGGGCGCTGGCGAATTCGGCGAACCGCTTGTAGAAGCCCTGCGGCACCGCCGTGGCACCCGCCACGACGAGGCGTCCCTGCGGCGTCGCGCGGGCAGGGTAGCGGGTGCCGCCGAGGATGTATCCGTCGGCGGCGGTGAGGTCGAGAGGCTGTGCAGCGGTAGTCACTGGATTTTGTTCTATAACGACTGTAATAGTCCGGATACGCTAGACTATGACGACTGTCATAGCAAGAGTTGAGCAATGAGCCCTCGTCAATCCGATGCCCGTCAGCGTGTGGTGGCGGCCGCCGCCGAAATGCTGGCGCGGCATGGCCTGAACGCCACGAGCGTGCGCGAGATGACCAAGCGCGCCGAAGCGCCGCTGGGCTCGATCTACCACCACTTTCCTGGCGGCAAGCAGCAGGTCGTGGTCGAGGCTGTGCAACTCGCCGGTGCGCGAGTCAGCCGGGATCTGGATCGCCACCTGCAAGCCGGCGGCATGGCCGGAGTGCGAGGGTTTCTGGCGATGTGGAGAGCCATCCTGGTGCGATCGGACTTCAGGATCGGGTGCCCGGTGATGGCCGCGGTGGCGGAGGAGCCCATCGATGACGTCGCGGAAGCGGCCCTGGAGGCGGCTGCCGGGGTTTTTGACGACTGGGCGGCTCAGATCGCGGCTGCGCTGGCGGCGCAGGGACGCGATCCGGCGTCGGCTTCGTCACTCGCGATACTCGTCATCGCGAGCGTGGAGGGCGCCATCGTCTTGTGTCGTGCGCAACGAAGCATTGCGCCGTTCGACACGGTAGCGGGACAGATCGAACGGCTGATCGTGCAGGCCTGACGGTGGCGCCTTTGCCCGGTGATCGACAAGTTCCGGGCGGGAACCCGAATACGAAGCGTAGGCGCCAGTCGATCGGCGCGCCCGCCAAAACAGCGCTATCCGCGCAGCACCGCCGGCTGCATTGCCTCGACACGCACGGAGCCTTCACTCCGTCCGGCCTCGGGCAAAGCCGCTGCCGGTTCAGCGGCCCTGCTGTTGATCGCAGGCAACAGCTCCGCGATCCGTGTAGCCACGGCCTGCACGCTGCGCTCGCTGAAGTCGTCGTAGCTGCCAAAGACCAGAAAGCGTGCATGGACGTAGCGCAGGAAGGCGCGTCGGCGCGCGTGGTCGACGGGCTGCGTCAGGGCACGTCGCAGCGCGTCGGGCAGCATGTCCAATGAGGTCACCGGTTCGACCAGACCGGGCGCGGTGTAGAAGTTGTGGCCGAGCGCGACCACGGGCTTGTCGAACAGCATGGCTTCGAAGCCGACGGTGGAGTTGATCGTGATCACGGCGGCGCATCTGGGCAGCAGCGCGGTGATCGGTTCACGGCTGACGAAGTGAACCTGCGGGAACTGCGTCGGCAGATCGCGGTATTGCCGCAGCACCTTGATGTGTTCGTAGGGGTGCAGTTTGACGACCAGCGGCAGGTCCGGCGCCACCGATCGACGGGCTTCATCGGCGACGGCCACGAACCGGCGCATGTCGTTGCCGAGCAGCGGCGAATGCAGCGCAAGCTGCGTGTCCTTGCGGACCTGGAACGGCAGCAGCAGGAACGGCGGCAAGTCCGGAGCCTCCGGCGTGCCCGGCAGCACGGCTGCCGCGGAGCGTCCGCGCAGAGTCGATTTCACGATACTGATGATGCGGCGTGATAGGCGTACCCAGGGGTCACGCAGGTGAATGTCCGGGATGCGTGCGTCCGCGAGACGCATCGGACGGCCGGAGCGGTAGGCATCGATGTCGGCGTCAAGCGCGGCATCGACGTCCGGGTCCGGTGCGAGCATGGCGGTGCCGTCGTGCACGGCCCGCGTCAGCGAGGAAAGGACATTCACGCCATCAAGGTCAAGCTGGGTCGTGCGCGGCAGGTAGCCATGCTCCGCAAAGATCACCGGCAGCCCGCGCCGGCGTGCCAGCCAGATTGCCAGGGCGCCGCACAGGTTCCCGCCATTCCAGATCAGCAGGGCGTCGACGGCCTGCTCGTCGAGGAAGGCGGCGAGCTCGCCCAGCAGCCGGGGTGCTTTGCGTAGTGCCTTGTCGCGCCGCAACTGCCATTCCTTTTCACCGATGGCTTCGCGTAGTTCGGCATCGCTGATGGTGTGGAGCGGCCGCTTGCCCGAGGTCCGGTTTGGAAACAGGAGCGCATCAACGCTGCGCACATGCGCGCGCACCAGCCGGCGGCGCGAGTAGTAGATACAGTCGATCCGGGGTGCGAGCGCACGGCGCAGCTCCAGAAAGAACGGCGCCTTGCGCAGGCCCGGATCGATGAAGGCGAGTTTCTGCGGACGGGACATGGATTCCGCAGTATCGGAGACGGAGAAGTCAGTACCAAGTCACCGGGCCGGAGCACGGATTCCGGGTCGAGCCTGTGGCTTGTCCGGAACAATGGGGGGGCACAGGAGCGGCTTAGCGCGCTTGGTGCCACCAAGCCTCGGTCTGTCCCGGCTGGCTCACGTCCAGTCGTTCGCCCAGGCGTGGTGTTACCAGCGGCACATCTTGCTGCATGGCCAACGCGCTGATTCGGTCGAACGGCTCGGTCCATGGACGCATCGATAGGTCGAGGGTGCCGTTGTGAATCGGCATCAGCACCTTGCCCTTGAGGTCTAGACCACTTTGCCAGCAAGGATGATTTGTTCGAGGCAATTCTGTGGCAGTTGTGGGAACAGAGCCAGACGGTGGCGCCGCCGGTCTATGGCGCCGATACGCCGTTGCGCGCACAGTTGTTGGTTTTCTTGCAAGGCAAGATGCGACTGCTCGGCGACGCCGGTTTTATCGAGCTTTCACGCGTGGCGATGGCTGAACTGGTGCACGCGCCGGATCGCGCACGCGGCTTGCTCGATCGGCTCTCCGAAAAGAGGAAGGCCTGGTTCGTTGGGTGCGTGACGCTCAAGGCGATGACGGATTCGCTCCGATGTGGAGTCCGGTCACGCAGTGCACCAATTACAGGCGATGGTTAAGGCATTCGCGTTCTGGCCGCAGTTGGCGCTGGGTCAGCCGCCACTGGGCACGACCGAGCAGCAGCAGGTGATGCGTGATTGCGTGGATATGTTCCTGGGCTTTTACGCCACGCAGCGCGGCGACGCGGGCTGACCGCTTTTGCGCCTGGCCTATGGCCCGCTCAGCTTCTTGCCAGATAGACCGTCTGCACGAATTCCCGATCCTGAAGCGGATTATGGAAGCGCACGAGTTCGGCGCGGGCTTCCTGGAAGATCCCGGCCAGCCGTTCCGTGAACGCGTCGTCCGGCAGTTCGTTGGACCACAGCCCGAAGATGCCGCCGGGGTGCAGATGGGTGGCCAGCTGGCGCAGTCCGTCGGGCTGGTAGAACGGAGCGTGGCGCGGATTGAGCACGTAGTCCGGTGAATGGTCGATGTCCAGCAGGATGGCGTGGAACATTCGTTCCGCTGTTTCCGGATCGAATCCGGCATTGGATGCGGATAGCGCAAAGAAATCCCCTAGCACGAAGCGGCAGCGCGGGTCCGTGCTCAGGCCCGGCCCCAACGGCAGCAGTCCTTGCCGATGCCAGTCGATGACCGCATCCAGCGCGTCGACCACGAGCAGCGAACCAACCTTGTCATGCTCCAGCACCGCCTGCGCGGTGTAACCCAGCCCCAGGCCGCCGACCACCACGTCGAGCCCGTCACCGGACAGTTCGGCCAGTCCCAGCGTCGCCAACGCGATCTCGGAGGCGGTGAACAGGCTGGTCATCAGAAATTCGTCGCCCAGCTTGATTTCGAACACGTCCACGCCCAGCCGCAGCTCGCGACGGCGGCGCAGGCTGAGTGCGCCGATCGGCGTTTCGCGGTAGTCCAGCTCCTCGAACAACAGGCTCATGGCACGACCCTTGGTCGATCCGGAAACAGGGGAGACTACCTGAGCCGCACGATTCACAGGCACTCCCAAACGCCGGGTACGGGCAACCCTTGAATTCATGAATGATGTGCATCATATAATATGATGATCGAAATATTTTGACCCTGCGTGCGCCAGACGCGAAGCAACAATACGGAGCCCGACAATGAAAACCCTGCAACGTGCCGCGATTCTCGGCGGATCACGCATTCCGTTTGCCCGACAGAACTCCGCCTATGTGAATAGCAACAACATTGACATGCTTACCGCGGCGATCGATGGCGTCGTTGACCGATTCGGTCTGCAAGGCCAGCGTCTGGGCGAGGTCGCGGCCGGCGCGGTGCTCAAGCATTCGCGCGACGCCAACATCAGTCGCGAAGCCGTGATGCAAAGCCGGCTGGCGCCGCAGACTCCGGCCTACGACGTGCAGCAGGCCTGCGCCACCTCGCTGGAGTCCACGATTCTGGTCGGCAACAAGATCGCGCTGGGTCAGATCGAGGTCGGCATTGCCGGCGGTGTGGATTCATCCTCCGATGCACCCGTCGCCGTCAGCGAAAAGCTGCGTGCGTTGATCCTCAGGCTCAGTCGCAGCAAGTCGCGTGCTGAACGTTTCAAGCTGCTATCGAGCTTCCGTCCGGACATGTTGAGGCCCCATGTGCCCAACGTGAACGAGCGTCGCACCGGCATGAGCATGGGGCAGCACTGCGAGCTGATGGTCCAGCAGTGGAACATCAGTCGGGAAGCGCAGGACGAACTCACACTGGCAAGCCATCTCAATGCTGCGCGTGCCTATGAGCGCGGCTTTTACGATGACTTGATCGTGCCGTTTCTGGGACTGACGCGCGACAACAACCTGCGTCCGGACAGCAGCCTGGAAAAGCTCGCAGGTCTCAAGCCTGCCTTCGACAAGAGCAGTGGCAAGGGCACGCTCACGGCCGGCAATTCCACGCCGCTGACCGATGGCGCCGCTGCGGTGCTGTTGTCTTCCGAGACCTGGGCCGCCGAACAGGGCTTCGATGTCCAGGCCTGGCTGGTGGATGCCGAATCCGCTGCGGTGGATTTTTACGGTCCGGACCCGGAAGGCTTGCTGATGGCGCCGGCCTATGCCGTGCCGCGACTGCTGACCCGCAACGGCCTGAGTCTGCAGGACTTCGACTACTACGAAATTCACGAAGCCTTCGCCGGACAGGTGTTGTGCACGCTGAAGGCATGGGAGGACGAAACCTATTGCCGGACCAAACTCGGGCTCGATTCGGCTCTGGGGCCGATCGATCGCAGCAAGCTCAACGTCAACGGCGGTTCGGTCGGCATGGGCCACCCGTTCGCCGCCACCGGTGCGCGGATTGTTGCGTCGGCGGCCAAACAACTGGCCAGACATCGTGTGGAGACGGGAAAATCGGGACGTACGCTGATTTCAGCCTGCGCCGCCGGCGGGCTGGGTGTAGTGGCCCTCCTTGAGGGGTGAGCCTATTGCCACCCGAAGCTCTGCTATGGGACCTCTGCATAAGCGACGGCGCTCGCTACGCTGATGCTGAGGCTCCTATTGGGACTTTCCGATGAGCTTCTTGGCGATGCTCCAGCGATGCACTTCGCTGGGGCCGTCGTAAATGCGGAAGGCACGAATGTCCTTGAAGATGCGCATGACGATGGTTTCACCGGTCACACCCTGGCCGCCGAGAATCTGCACGCAGCGGTCGGTGATGCCCCACACCGCCTCGGACACCATGACCTTGCTCATGCTCGATTCGAGATTGCCGCGCGAACCCTGGTCCAGCATCCAGGCGGTATGCCAGATCGAAAGCCGCGCGCTGTGCAGGTCGATTTCGTTGTCCGCCAGCATGAAGCCCACGCCTTCGTGCGCACCCAGCGCCTGGCCGAAAGCCTGGCGCTTGCGCGCATAGTCCGTGGCCACGTCATGCGCCCGCCGCGCCTGGCCCAGCCAGCGCATGCAATGCGTCAGCCGCGCCGGGGCAAGCCGCACCTGCGCATAACGAAAACCCTTGCCGATTTCGCCGAGCACATCGCTCGCCGGGACGCGCAGCCTGTCGAAATGCAGCACACCGTGACCACCGGTGAAACAGGAATCCAGCGAATCCATCAGCCGTTCCAGGCGGATTTCCGGACGGTCCATGTCCGACAGGAACATCGTCGCCGAACCGTCCTCCAGCTTCGCCATGATGATCGCGAAACTCGCACCCTCGGCACCGGTGATGAACCACTTGCTGCCGCTGATGAGATAGTCGTCACCGTCGCGCACCGCCGTGGTCATCATCATCGACGGATCGGCGCCGGCGCCGGGCGCCGGTTCGGTCATCGCGAAGCAGGAACGAATCGAACCCTCGACCAGCGGCTTGAGCCAACGCTGCTTCTGCGCCGGCGTGGCGACCACCTCCATCAAATGGATATTGCCCTCGTCCGGCGCGTGGATGTTCAGCGCCACCGGCCCCAGCGGCGAGTAGCCGGCTTCCTCGAAGACGATGGCCTTTTCGACGTGCGACAGCCCGAGCCCGCCGAACTCGGCGCAAGCATGCGGCGTCAGCAGCCCGGCTTCACGCGCCAGGCCGACCAACTCGTCACGCAGCGATTCCGAGGGGCCGTGTGGCGTCTGCCGCGGGTCGTTCTCGTACGGAATCACCTTGTCGGCGATGAAGCGGCGCGTGCGCTCCTGAAGTTCGAGGAGCTTGGGGGACAGCGAAAAATCCATGGGTTCGGTTCTCAGAAAGCGCGTTGCCGGGCGATGTCGTGGGCGAATTCGAGCAGGCCTTCGGTCAGCTCGCCGAAGCCCGCATAGCGGGCATCGTCAGTGCCACCGGCCTGCCAGCGCGCATGCAGCTGCGCAAAAATGATCGCGGTCTTGAACTGCGCGAGAACGCGGTGAAAGCGAAAATCGGACAGCTCGCGGCCGCTGGCCGCCGCATAGGACTCCGCGGCCTGTTGCCGGCTTGGAAAGCCGGGCTGCGCGGTCGGCATCTGCGCCATCGCGTGCATCGCCGGTGGGTCGCCGGCCTCGGTCCAGTAGCTGAGCAGCGTGGCCAGATCGAACAGGCCATCGCCGCGCGTGCCCTGGTCCCAATCCAGCACCGCCACCGGGGCGAAGCTCTGCGGATCAAGCAGGAGGTTGTCGAGCTTGAAATCGTTGTGCAGCAAGCCGGTGGCGCCGTCCGCCACGCGATGCTCCCGCAGCCAAGTCGACAGCTCGGCGATCAGGCTGCCGATGCGCTGCGTGGCCCAGCCGTCCACCGCCAGATTGGCGCGCTTGATCCAGCCTTCGACCGCACGCTCCAAAAAGCCCTGCGGACGGCCGAGATCGCCGAGCCCGATAGTTTCGGGATTCACACGATGCAGTGTCGCCAGGACCTCGATCATCGTCCGGCCGAGCTGTGCGCACACCGCCGCATCCGCAGCCAGTTCCGGCGGCAGCGTCTCGCGAAACGAAATGCCGCGGCGGTATTCGGTGATCTGGAACGGTGCGCCGAGCACGTTCGTGTCCAGGCACAGGTGCAGCGCGCGCGGCGCCAGCGGGAACTGCTCGTGCAGGCGCGACAGGATTTTCGATTCGCGCCCCATGTCGTAGGCGCCCGGCGGCAGCGGGCCCATCGGCGGCCGTCGCAATACGGCTTCACCGCCGTCGATGCGAATCAGGTAGTTGAGGTTGGCGAAACCGCCCGCGAACTGGCGTGGTGCGGGATCGATCTGAAGGTCGAGTCCCTGCCCGGCGAGATAGGCTTTAAGTTTCAGCCAGTCCTGCGCCACCGTCAGTGCCGCGGGCCGCAGCTGCGGAATGTCCTGCGTGGTGCTCATCACTGCCCCCCGAAAACCGGCCTTCTACAGACTGCTGACGAGATGGCCGCCATCCACGGCGATGAAGGCACCGGTGATGTAGCTGCCGGCCTCGCTGCTGAGCAGCAACATCGCGCCGTCCAGAGATTCCGGCGTGCCGAAGCGGCGCTGAGGTACCCGGCTCAGCATTTTCTGACCGTGGGCTGATTCCAGGTAGTCACGGTTCAGGTCCGTGGTGATGTAACCGGGTGCCAGTGCATTGACACGGATTCCGTAACGGGCCCAGTCCAAAGCCAGTGATTCGGTGAGTTGCCGCAGGCCGGCCTTCGACGCGGCATACGGTGCGGCGCCGCTGGCGACGCGTTCCGCCAATAGCGAGGTGATGTTGACGATCGCGCCGCCCAGTTTCGCATCGACCAGCCGTTTACCGGCTTCCTGGCAGACCAGCCAGGCGCCCTTGAGATTGGTGTCGATCACGCTGTCCCATTCCGCTTCGCTGAGCGACAGCGCCGGGCTGGTGTTGCTGGTGCCGGCGTTGTTGATGATGAGGTTCGCGTGGCCACCCTGGGCTTCGATGGCGTCGAAGCACTGCACAACGCTGTGGCGATCTGTGACATCCAGGGCGAGGGCATGGGCCCGTCCGCCTTTGGCTGCGATTTCGGACACGAGGTCCTGCAGGCGCTCGGTTCGACGTGCGCCGACGAAGACTTCCGCACTGGCTTCGGCCAGCAGCAGGGCGAAGTGGCGGCCGAGACCGCTCGATGCGCCGGTGACCAAGGCGCGGCGACCTTTCAGGGAGAATTCTGGAAGCATGATGATTGGGTCTCAGTTCGTGTTCGGTTCGGTGCCGAGAATCACGGTGGCCTGGCTGGAGAGCAGGCCACCGTTGCCGTGCGCCAAGGCCAGCCGGGCGTCCGGGATTTGCCGTTCACCGCATTCGCCGCGTAGCTGGCGCACGGATTCCACCAGCAGGAACAGGCCGAACATGCCGGGGTGGCAGTACGACAGTCCGCCGCCGCTGGTATTGACGGCCAGGCGTCCGCCGGGCGCGATCGCGCCGCCCTCGACGAAGGCGCCGCCTTCGCCCTTGGCGCAGAAGCCGAGGTCTTCCAGGAACAGCAGCGTGTTGATGGTGAAGGCGTCGTAGACCTGCAGCACGTCGATGTCGGCCGGCTTGAGGCCGGCCTGCGCATAGGCGCGCGCGCCGGATTCGACGGCGCCGGTCACGGTGAGATCCGGCATCGAGGAAATGTCGGCATGCGTAACGCTGCTGGCCGCCGCGAGCGCATAGGCCGGGCGCTTCGCACAGTCTCGTGCGCGATCGGCGCGCGTCATCACGATGGCGGCGGCACCATCGGTCACCAGGCAGCAGTCGCGTACACCCAGCGGGTCCGAAACCAAGCGTGCGTTCACGACATCGTCGATGCTGAGCGCATCGCGTTTCCAGGCTTCGGGGTTGAGCTGCGCCCAACCTCGGGCCGCCACCGCAACCTCGGCCAGCTGCGTCTTGGTGGTGCCGTACTGATGCATGTGCCGCGCTGCCGCGAGCGCATACGCCGAAATCGGTCGGATCGGCTTGTACTGGGCATCCCAGAAGGCGTTGCGCGAGGTCTGAACCAGCGCGCCGCTGGCCGTGGCTTGATTGCTGCCATAGGCGATCAGGGCGACGTCGCAATAGCCGGCATCCAGCGCCAGCGCTGCATGTTCGAGTTGCAACAGGAAGGCGGACCCGCCGCTTCGATTGCAGTCGGTGATCCTGGGTTGGATGCCGAGGTAGTCCGCGAACGACAGTCCGGCCAGCGTGTCCTGGGGCTGCGCCACGAACAGGGCATCCACTTCGGACAGCGCGATGCCGGCGTCTTCGAGCGCTCGCAGACTGGCGTGAACCGTCAGGTCCATGGAATCCAGGCCCGGCGATTTTCCGACCCCGAAGGTGGCAGCGCCGACGATCGCGGTCCGGCCCGTCGGAAAGCCGTTCATGAGCCGGTCTCCGGCGAGAACACGACAATCGGTACACCATTGTCGTCGATGATGCGCGCGACCACCGGCGTGCCGATCGCCACCTGCTCCGGTGCCAGGTCCACCACCCGCGACATCATGCGCGGGCCTTCGGTCAGATCGATCAGCGCCACGTTGTAGCTGGGCTCGGGCGGCCTCTTGCGGACCACCGTGGTCGAATAGACCGTACCGCGTCCGCTGGCCTCGACCCATTCCAGATCGGTGTCGCCGGTAACGGGCTCGGCCACGCGTGGATAGAACACGTAGCGGCCGCTGCCCCGTGCGCGCAGGATCATGAAGCGGCCCTCGGCCAGAAACGCCCGGTACTGGGCTTCGGGTTTGATCTCGTTCATGCGGTGATCAATTGCCGGTGAACTTGGGCGCGCGCTTTTCCATGAAGGCGCGGGTGCCTTCCTTGAAGTCCTCGGACAGCGCCATCAGCGGCACCAGGCTGCCTTCGAGTTCCATGAACTCTTCCAGGCTCATGCGCGAAGCGGCGTCGAACATCTTCTTGGCCGCACCGAAGGCCAGGGTCGGGCCGTCCACGAATGTGCGCGCCAGCGTCAGCGCCTCTTCCATCAAGGACTCATCCGGCACGATCTTGCTGACGATGCCCATCTGCACGGCTTCCTCGGCGCCGAACATGCGGCCGGAGAACACCAGCTCGCGCGTGCGCGCCACACCCAGATAGCGTGTCAGGAACCATACGTTGCCGGCGTCGGGAGACAGGCCGATCTTGCGCTGCACCGCCCCCATGCGCAGTTTCTCGCTGGAGATCAGATAGTCGCAGGCCAGCGCCATCGACAGCCCCATGCCGAGCGCGACACCGCGTACGGCACCGATCATCGGTTTCTGCAGGCGGCCCAGGCCGAGGATCGCACTGCGCATATGACGCGCCTTGAACAGCGAGCCGTTGATACCGCCTTTGGCCATTTCCGACACGTCCGCTCCGGCGCAGAAATCGGTGCCGGCCCCGGTGAGGATGACGACGCGCACTTCGGTGTCGTCATTGAGTTCGTCGCAGATTTCGGCGATGCGATCACGCATCGCCAACAACATCGCGTTCTTCTTGTCGGGCCGGTTGAGCGTGACGGTCGCAATGCCGTCCGCCTTGCTGAGTTCGATGGACATATGCCTCCTCCGAGGTCGTTCGTGGTACCGCATGAACAGGCCTTGGGGCCTGCTGGCGTTCGTGATGGGATTAAATTAGTATCCCATTTAGGAGATATCTTACAACGAACCCAAGGCGGGCGGTGACAGCGGCAGCAAGCGTCTCGAACCCGCCCCCGAAAACGACGAATGACCACCCTCGGAAACATCATCGAACGCAACGCGCGGCTCTTTCCGCAGCGCCCGGCATTGGTGTTCGAAGACCAGCGCATCAGCCACGCCGAATACGCGCGCCGCGCACGTCGCGTGGCTTCGGCGCTGCATGCGCGCGGCCTGCATCGGCAGGAGCGGTTCTCGGTGTTGTCGATGAACAGGGTCGAGTTCGTGGAGTGTTACGCCGCCGCTGAGTGGTCCGGTTTCGTGATTTCGACGATCAACTTCCGGCTGGCCGCGCCGGAGATCGCCTACATGATTCGCGACGCGGCGCCGAAGCTGCTGATCTTCGAGGCGCAGTACGCCGGGATCGTCGCCGCCATTCGCGATCAGCTCGACAGCGTGGAGCACTACGTCTGTATCGGTGATTCGCCGGACTGGGCCGAGCCCTATGCCGCGTTTGCCGAATCCGGCGACGAAGCCGGTCCGCCGTTCAGAGCACAGCCTGACGACTATCTGTATCTGGTCTACACCAGCGGCACCACCGGCACATCCAAGGGCGTGGTGCATCGCCATGCCTCGTGTCTGAGCATCGCGGAAGTGCTGTCGAGCGAACTCAAGCTCGACGCATCGACACGCCTGTTGGCGATCGCGCCGATGTTCCACATGGGCGTGCGGACGCTGGCGCTGGCGGCTTATTTCCGCGGCGGCTGCGTGGTATTGCACGGCGGCTTCGATGCGCAGGCGGTCAACCGCACGATCGACCATGAGCAGGTCAGCGCCGTCCATCTGGTGCCGACCATGGTGCAGGCGATCCTCGACGCCCCGAACTTCGGTCAGCATGATTTTTCCAGCCTGAAGATGCTGATGTACGCGGCCGCGCCCATGCCCACGCCCTTGTTGCGGCGTGCGGTCGAAGCCTTCGGCCCGATCACCTACAACGGCTACGGCCAGACCGAGATCAACGGGCTGACCTTTCTCTACCCGCATCAGCACGAACTGGACCCGAACACACCACAAAGCCGACGTCTCGGTTCCGTGGGCCAGCCGCATTGGCAAAGCGAGCTGAAGATCCTTGACGACGCCGGACGGCCGCTGCCGCCGGAGACGGTCGGCGAGGTCTGCGCGAAGTCGGCCACCGCGATGGCCGGCTACTGGAACAACACGCGCGCCACGATCGAAACCGTGGTCGACGGCTGGGTGCGAACCGGTGACATGGGTTATCTCGACGACGAGGGCTATCTGTTCCTGGTCGATCGCAAGAAGGACATGATCATTTCCGGCGGTGAGAACATCTACTCGCGTGAAGTCGAGGAGGCGCTGGCCTCGCATCCGGACGTTTACGAAACCGCCGTGCTCGGCGTGCCGGACGATTACTGGGGCGAGTCGGTCAAGGCCGTGGTGGTGCTCAAATCCGGTAGTGCATTGCATGCGGAAGCGCTGATCGCGCACTGCAAGTTGCAGATCGCATCCTACAAATGCCCCAAGTCGGTGGAGATCGTCGCGGAACTGCCGCGCATGCCGACGGGAAAAATCAACAAGGTCGAGCTGCGTCAGCGCTTCGGCCAGTCCACCGCCGAGCAGGCCCACCGTGCATAGCTTCAACTTCGAACCGGTCGACCTGCCGGCGGGCATTCCCGAATTCCGCCGCGAGATCCGCGACTTCCTCAAGCGGGAGCTGGCGGGAACGCCGGCTGCGCAAAAGGCCAATTCCTGGGCCGTGTTCGACGCCGAATTCTCGCGCAAGCTGGGTGCGCGTGGCTGGATCGGCCTGGTCTGGCCCAAGGCCTATGGCGGTCACGAACGCAGCGCGATCGAGCGCTATGTGCTGCTCGAAGAACTGCTGGCAGCCGGCGCGCCGGTCGGTGCCCACTGGATCGCGGATCGACAATCCGGTCCGGCGATCCTGCGCTTCGGCACCGAAGCCCAGCGTCTGAAATATCTGCCGGACATGGCGCGCGGCGAAACCTATTGCTGCATCGGCATGAGCGAACCCAATGCCGGCTCCGATCTCGCCAGCGTGCGCACGCGCGCCGAGCAACTTTCCGATGGCCGCTGGAAGATCAACGGGCAGAAGATCTGGACCACACAGGCGCAGCGCTGCCAGTTGATCATCGCGCTGGTGCGCACGCGCCCGCTCGACGAGAACAACCGGCAGGCCGGGCTGTCGCAATTCCTGATCGAACTCGACACGCCCGGCATCCAGGTGCGGCCGATCGTCGATCTGGTCGGTGAAACCCATTTCAACGAAGTCTTTTTCGAAGACTGCCTCGTCGAGGCGGACTGCCTGCTCGGCACCGAAGGCGAGGGCTGGAAGCAGGTCACCGGCGAATTGTCGCTGGAGCGCAGCGGACCCGAGCGCTACATGTCGAGCCTGGCCCTGTATCTGGAGCTGCTGCGCGTGGCCGGCCCCGAGCCCGACGCCTCGCTCAAACAGGCGCTGGGACGAATGGCCGCCGAAATATGGACGCTGCGCCAGATGTCCTTGTCCGTTGCCGGTCAGCTTGCCCGCGGTCAGGACCCGAGCGTCGAGGCGGCCATCGTCAAGGACCTCGGCAACAGCTTCGAGCAGTCCCTGCCGATGCTGGTACAGGGCCTCACCGAAGCCGGTGTGCGGCTGGAGGACGACACCGACTTCGTCAAGGTACTGAGCTACCTGCTGCAGAACGCGCCGTCGTTCTCCCTGCGCGGCGGTACCCGAGAAATCCTGCGCGGCATCATCGCGCGCGGCCTGGGCCTGAGGTAGTCATGAGCGAACACAAGCAGATGCTGGCCGACGCGGTGACACGCCTGTTCCGGGATGCCGGAGACGCGGCGGGCGCGGCCGAGCGTGAGGGCTGGCGCGCCGCGCTGTGGAGCCAGGTCGAGGAACTGGGGCTGCCGCTGCTGCTGGTGCCCGAGGATCAGGGCGGTGTCGGTGGCGATTGGGGGGATGTGCATGCCGTGTTGCACGCCGCCGGTTACTACGCGATTCCACTGCCGGTCGGCGAGTCCATGCTGGCCACCCACTGGGCCGGCGCCGCCGGGCTCGAGTTGCCGAGCGGGGCGACCAGTATCGCCACCGATCTCGAGGGTGAACTCAGCGCGCAGTCCGGAGACTTCCGTTTCAGCGGCACGCTGCATGGCGTTCCCTGGGGCCGGCACGTCGACACCATCGCCGCCGTCACCACGTGTGAGGGTGCGCCGCATCTGATGCTGCTGCCGCGCGCCGCCGCACAGGTGCACCAAGCGCAGAACCTCGCGTTCGAGCCACGCGACCGCCTGCACTTCGATCAGGCGCCGGTTCTGGCGGCCGCCTGCGATTTGGCCTCCCTGTTCGATCAATGCGCGCTGATGCGGGTCGCCCAGATCACCGGCGCGCTCGAGGCCGCACTGCACCGTTCGATCGACTACGTCAAGGAACGCAAGCAGTTCGGTCGCGCCATCGGCAAGTTCCAGGCGGTGCAGCAGCAGCTTGCCGTGTTCGGATCGGAAGTTGCCGCCGTGGCCTGCGCGGCGCGTGCCGCCAGTCTGGCCGCGAGCCGTGGCGAGGCCGGCTTTCAGATCGCCGCCGCCAAGCTGCGCGCCAACATGGCCATCGCCATCGCGACTTCCACGGCGCATCAGGTGCACGCCGCCATCGGCTTCACCCAGGAATACGGGCTGCGTTTCGCCACCCAACGCCTGTGGTCCTGGCGCAGCGAGTTCGGCAATGACCGCTACTGGTCGGAACGTCTCGGCGCGCAGCTCGCGCAGCGCGGCGCCGATCGGTTCTGGAGCGATCTCACGGAGCGCGACGATGCCGTGGCCTGAAATTCGTCCCTATTACCGACCGTTACCGAGTGTCCGTCATGAATGAAGCCGTCATTGTTTCCACCGCGCGACTCGGCATCGGCAAGGCCATGCGCGGTTCGCTCAACAACACGCACGGCGCGACCATGGCCGGCCATGTGATCGCCGAAGCGGTGCGCCGCGCTGGCGTGGCGCCGGACCAGGTCGACGACGTGCTGCTCGGCTGCGCCTGGCAGGAAGGCGCCACCGGTTCCAACATCGCGCGCCAGGCGGCCTTGCGTGCCGGGCTGCCGGTGACCGTGCCGGGCGCCACGCTGGATCGCAAATGCTCGTCCGGACTCAACACGCTGGCGATCGCCGCGACCCGCATCATGGCGGGCGAGGCCGATGTCATGGTCGCCGGCGGTGTGGAATCGGTGTCGCTGGTGCAGGACCACCGCAACGGCTTTCGCGGCAAGGAAGACTGGGTGCTGGAAAAGCATCCGGGCGTCTACGCCTCGATGATCGATACCGCGGAAAACGTGGCGAAGCGCTATGGCGTGACCCGGGAAGCCTGCGATCGGTTTTCGCTGGAAAGCCAGATGCGCACGGCGGCCGCTCAGGAGGCGGGGCGCTTCAATGACGAGATCGTGCCGTTCACCACGCTCATGCAGATCAAGGAACGGGACGGCAGCGTCAGCGGTGAGCAGACCGTCACTCTGGACCGCGACGAAGGCAACCGGCCTGGCACCACGCTCGAAGGTCTGGCCAAGCTCAAGCCGGTGATGGGCGAGGGCGGCAATGTCACCGCCGGCAATGCCAGCCAGCTTTCGGACGGCGCAGCGGTCTGCGTGCTGATGAGCGCACGCGAGGCCGAGCGACGCGGGCTGACGCCTCTGGGTGTCTACCGCGGCTTTCAGGTCGCGGGCTGCGAGCCCGACGAAATGGGCGTCGGCCCGATCTACGCCGTGCCCAAGCTGCTCAAGCGCGCGGGCCTGAACGTGGCGGACATCGGCCTGTGGGAACTCAACGAAGCCTTCGCCGTGCAGGCGCTGTATTGCCGGGATGTGCTCGGCATCGATCCGGCGCGGCTCAATGTGGATGGCGGCGCGATCTCGATCGGTCATCCCTTCGGCGTCAGCGGCACGCGACTGGCCGCACATGCGCTGATCGAGGCGCGGCGGCGCGGAGAACGCTACGCCGTGGCCACGATGTGCATCGGCGGCGGCATGGGCGCCGCGGCCCTGTTCGAAATCTGCTGAGATGAGCATGGGATCGGCGCTGTTCTCACCCCTCGATCTGCGCGGCCTGCGGCTGCGCAATCGTGTGGTGGTGTCGCCGATGTGCCAGAACGCCGCGATCGACGGCTGCGTCCAGCCCTGGCACGCGATGCACCTGGGCATGCTCGCCGTTTCCGGTGCCGGCCTGCTGGTCATCGAAGCCACGGCGGTCGAGGCCGCGGGGCGGATCACGCCGGACGATCTCGGCCTGTACACGGATGCGCAGGAAGCCGCGCTGAGCCGCTTGCTGACGGACCTCAGAACCTATTCCGATATTCCGCTCGGTCTCCAGCTGGGTCATGCCGGACGCAAGGCGTCCACCACCTCGTCGAATGACGGACGCTTCAAGACCCTGGTGCTGGCGCCGGCCGATGGCGGCTGGCCGGTCTGCGCACCGAGCGCGCTGGCGTTCGATGAGCACTGGCCGATGCCGCAGGCCCTGGACGACGCCGGTCTGCTGCGTGTGCGGGATGCCTACGTCCAGGCCGCACGGCGTGCCGGGCGCATCGGCATCGATCATCTGGAATTCCACGCCGCGCATGGCTATCTGCTGTCCGAATTCGTATCGCCGCTGACCAATCGTCGCGAGGACCGCTACGGCGGCGGCCTCGAAAACCGCATGCGCTTTCCGCTGGAATGTCTGGCCGCCGTGCGTGCGGTGTGGCCGCAGGACAAGCCGATCGGCTTTCGCATCAACGGCAGTGACTACACCGAAGGCGGCCTCAGCGAATCCGAAGCGGCGGTCTACGCGCGGGCGCTGCGCGATGCCGGCGCCGACTACGTGACCGCCTCGGCCGGAATGGTCACGCCGGCCAGCCGGTTTCCCTACGTAGAGCCCGGCTACATGGTTCCGCTGGCGGCGAATGTCCGCCGCGCCGGCGTGACCACGATGGCGGTCGGAATGATCCTCACGCCGCAACAGGCCGAGGACGTCATCGCCAGCGGTCAGGCCGATCTCGTCGCCATCGCACGCGCCCTGCTCGACGATCCGCGCTGGGTCTGGCACGCCGCCGAGGCCCTGGGCGAGCCGCCGCCGATTCCGCCCCGCTATTGCTATTCCCATCCCCGCAAGTGGCCCGGCTACCGCGTGCTGCATCCGCGCGCCGAGACCACGGCGAGCCATTGACCGTCTTTCGAGAGACCGATTCATGACCAGCAACGGCAACACCCAGATTCCAATCGCAGAGGGCCTGTTCACCTGGCCCTCTCCCGCGCCGCAGTTGATCGGCGGACAGTGCAGCGACTGCAAGGCCGTGCACTTTCCCAAGCAGGACAACTGCCAGGCCTGCGCCGGCCGCGAGGTCGTGGCGCTGCCGCTGAGCCGCAGGGGCAAGCTCTGGACCTGGACGATCCAGAACTTCGTGCCGCCGATCCCGCCCTATACCGGTCCGGTCGAGGGCTTCAAGCCGTTTGGCGTGGGCTATGTCGAGCTGCCCGATGGACTCGTGGTCGAGGGCCGTCTGACCGTCAATGACCCGGCCATGCTGAAGATCGGCATGGACATGGAACTGGTTCTCGAACCGTTTCGCATCGATGCGCAAGGCAATGAAGTCCTCAACTACGCCTTCGCGCCTGTCGCCGGCTGAGCGCACCGCACCGCACTGAGAGAAACAAGCATGGCAAACGATATTGCGATCATCGGCGTCGGCCTTTACGGCTTCGGACGCCACGCGGACATCTCCGCAATCCAGATGGGCGTCAGCGCCGCCAACCAGGCGATGGACGATGCCGGCCTCAAGTGGACCGACATCGAGGTGGGCTATGTCGGCAGCCTGTCGGTGATGATGCCGGAGACGATGACCAAGTTCCTCGGCTACACCGGCGTGCCAATGAGCAAGATGTTCAACGGCTGCGCCACCGGCGGCAATCTGCTGCTCAACACCGCCAACGCGATCCGCGCCGGCCGTGCCGACATCGGCATCTGCATCGGGCTCGACAAGCATCCCAAGGGCGCGTTTTCCGCGGGCGAGAGCATGGATTCGACCGGCTTGCCGCAGTGGTACGGCGATGTCGGCCTGACCGTGAATCCGCAGTTCTTCGCGATGAAGATTCAGCGCTACATGCACGATTACGGCATCTCACCGGAAACGCTGACGCGCACCGCCGTCAAGGCCTTCCGCAACGGTGAACTGAACCCGGCGGCGTGGCGCCGCCGCGCGCTCAGCGCCGAGGAAATCGATAACTCGATGATGGTCTGCGACCCGTTGCGCAAGTACCACTTCTGTTCGCCCAGCGACGGCGCCGCCGCCGCCATCGTCTGTCGTGCCGACATCGCGCATCGTTTCAGCGGCACGCCGATCTACCTGCGCGCCGGTGAGTTCGTCACGCGCCAGACCGGCACCATCGACGTGCAGGCCACTTCGTTCTCGTCGACGCCGACCATCGGTGCCAGCGAGGCGGCAGCCAGGGCCGCGTTCGAATCGGCCGGCATCGGCCCGGACGAGATCGACATCGTGCAGTGCCAGGACACCGAGGTCGGTCACGAAATCATGCATCTCGCCGAGTTGGGGCTGGTCGAACATGGCGAGCAGGAAGCCTTGATCCGCGATGGCGGCACCTCGCTGGGCGGGCGCCTGCCGGTGAATACCGACGGCGGTCTGCTCGCCAACGGCGAGCCGATCGGCGCCTCCGGCCTGCGTCAGGTACATGAGGTGGTGCGCCAGCTGCGCGGCGTCGCCGGGCCGCATCAGGTCCAGCGTGAACTGAAAACCGGCATTACCCACGTCTACGGATTCCCCGGTTCCAGTTGCGTGACGATCCTTTCCAAGTAAGCCCATGAACTTCACCGAGATCAGCTACGAGCAGATCGGCGCCGTGGTCCGCGTCTGCCACAAGCGCCCCGACAAGGCCAATGCCGAGTCGGAGCGCCTGCTGGCGGAACTGGACGAGGCGCTGGTGAACGCCGCGCGCGACGACAGCGTGCGCGTGCTGATCCTCGGGGCGCAGGGCAAGCACTTCTCGGCCGGCCACGATCTGTGGGACGGTCTGGACAAGCGCGGGTCGTTCTCGCCGGAGCAGCACTGGCTGTGGGAGCAGGAGCACTACCTCGGCAACGCCATGCGCATCTGGGATTTCCCCAAGCCCACGATCGCGCAGGTGCAGGGCAGTTGCATCGCCGGTGGCTTCATGGTCGCCAACGCCTGCGATTTGATGGTGGCCGCCGACGATGCCTGGTTCTCCGATCCGGTGGTGCACAGCCTGGGCGCCGCGGCCGTGGAGATGCTGGTGCATCCCTGGGTGCTGGGGCTGCGCAAGGCCAAGGAATTTCTGTTCACCGGCCAGCGCATCGGCGCCGCCGAAGGCAAGGAATGGGGCATGGTCAATCACGTGGTGCCGCGTGCCGAGCTCGAGGACTTCACGCTGGCACTGGCGCAGCGCATCGCCGAGGCACCGCCGGTCGCGATCCGCATGATCAAGCGTTCGCTGAATCGCACGGCGGATATCCAGGGCTTCCGCAATTCCATCAACGCGCATTTCGACACGCACCTGCTGTCGTCCTCCACGCAGGAATTCAAGGACATCAATGCGCGCGGCATGAGTGAATCGATGGCCGCGGCGAAGAAGGCGAGCCAATGAAGGCCTTGCGGCTGGACAGCGCCGGCTTCGACAACTTCGGGCTCGCCGAGATCGACGCGCCGCGCCCCGGCGCGGGTGAAGTGCTGCTCAAGATGTCCGCAGCCGGTGTGCTGCTGCGGGACTACAAGGTGGTCAGCGGCGCCTATGCGGCCGCCGAGCAGACCTGGCCCCTGATCCCGGGCAGCGAAGGGGTCGGCGAAATCGTCGAACTGGGCGAGGGCGTCGATCGAAGCTGGACCGGCAAGCGCGTCAACCCGGTCTACGTTCAAGGCTGGCAGGGCGCCAGACCGCATCCGCAGGCGATTGCACGCGGCACGCTCGGCGGCCCGCTGCTGCATGGCTGCTTCGCCGAATATCTGACGGTGCCGGTCGCAGGCGTGGTGGAAGTGCCGGCCCATTTGAGCCACGAGGAAGCGGCCTGCCTGCCGTTTTCCGCGCTGACCGCGTGGAGCGCGGTGGTCGATCAGGCCGGCATCGCCAGGGGCGATGTCGTCATGATCCAGGGCACCGGCGGCATCGCCCTGTTCGCCCTGCAATTCGCCAAATGGCTCGGCGCCCGCGTGATCGTCAGCTCCAAGAATGATGAAAAGCTGGCGCGCGCCAGGGCGCTGGGCGCCGACCACGTCATCAACTATGCCAGCACGCCGCAGTGGGCCCAGGCGGTGCTCGATCTCACCGAGGGACGCGGCGCCGATCTGGTCATGGACCCGGGCGGCACGGTGACGATGCTCGAATCCATTCGCGCCGTGCGCCCCTGCGGCACCGTCAGTGTCTTCAACGCGCTGAGCTCCGCGGAGCTTGGTGTTCAGTTGCCGTATCTGCTTGGCCACAACATCGCGTTGCACGGCGTCAATGCCGGTTCGCGCGAGGCCCATGTGGCGATGGTGCAGGGCATCACGCAGGCGAATCTGCATCCGGTCCTCGAACGCAGCTATGCGTTCGAGGACGGTGTGGCGGCTGTCGCGAATGCGCCCAAGGCCGAGCAGTTCGGCAAGGTCTGTCTACGAATTTGAGGTTGTTCCATGGATTTCAGTGATACGCCCGAAGAAGCCAGATTCCGGTCCGAAGCCCGGGCCTGGCTCGAATCCGTCGCCAAGCCGCGCGACGCCAGTTCCTCGTTCGCGATCGGGCAGGAGACCGGCGAGTTCGAGGCCGAATTCCCCGCACAGCGCGCCTGGCAGCAAAAGAAGTACGACGCCGGTTTCGGTGCGATCTATTTCCCGACGGAGTTCGGAGGTCGCGGCGGCAGCTCGCTCGACAACATGACCTTCATGCAGGAGGAAGCGCGTTTCGACGTGCCGGTCACCGCGCATTTCATGATCGTCAATCGGGGTTGCTGTTCCTTGCTGATGCGGCACGGCACGCCCGAGCAGAAGAAAGTGATTCCGGCGAGCCTGCGCGCCGATTCGGTGTGGTGCCAGTTGTTCTCCGAACCCGGTGCCGGTTCCGATCTCGCCGGCCTGCGTACGCGCGCCGAACGTGATGGCGACGACTGGGTCATCAACGGCCAGAAGATCTGGACCTCCAATGCGCAGATCGCGGACTGGGGCGTGCTGATCGCGCGCACCGATCCGACCGTGCCCAAGCACAAGGGCCTCACCTTCTTCATGCTCGACATGAAGTCCGCCGGCATCGAGTGCCGGCCGATCAAGCAGCTCACCGGCGCCTCCAACTTCAACGAAGTGTTCCTCAACGACGTGCGTATCCCGGACACGCACCGCATCGGCGGCGTCAACGAGGGCTGGAAGGTCACCGTGTCGTTCCTGGCCGGCGAGCGCTCCAACATCGCCATCAAGGAACTGATGCCGCTGATCGGCGGCATCGCCGAACTGGCGCGCCGCACCACGATCAACGGCCGCCCCGCGATCGAGGACGGTGAGGTGCGCGCCAAGCTGGCGAGCTTCTACGTTCGCGAGGCCGGCGTGCGCTTCACCGTGCAACGCATGCTCACGGCGCTGTCGCGCGGTGAGGAGCCGGGGCCGGAAATCACCATCGGCAAATATACCCTCGCCAACCTGGTGCAGGAGATGACGGCCTTCGCGCTGGACCTGCAGCACGCGGCCGGCGCGGTGATGGCGCCGGACTTTGCGCCGTTCAGTGCGGTGTTCCAGGACGAGTGGTTCGGTTCGGTCATCGACCGTCTCGGCGGTGGCACCGACGAGGTGCTCAAGAATGTCGTGGGCGATCGCATTCTCGGCCTGCCGGCGGACGTGCGGGTCGACAAGAACATCCCCTTCAACCAGACCGGCGCGCAGGGATAAGCCATGGACTTCGATTTCACCGACGATCAGAAAGCCATACAGGGCGAGGCCCGCAAGCTGCTCGCCGCACGCTGCGACCGCCATCAGGTTCGCAAGCTGCTCGATGCCAAGGCGCCCTACGACGCCGGGCTGTGGGCCACCTTCGCCGAGAACGGCTATCTCGGCACCGCCATCGCCGAACGGCACGGCGGTCTCGGTCTGGGGCGCGTCACCCAGTGCGTGATCGCGGAGGAACTCGGTCGGGCGCTGGCGCCGCTGCCGGTATCGTCCTCGCTGTATCTCGCCGCGGAGGCGCTGATGCTGGCCGGTGACGATGCGATCCAGGCCGAGGTTCTGCCGCAACTCGCCTCCGGCGAGAAGATCGGCACGCTGGCGCTGGCCGAACGCATGCGACCGCTGCATGCGCTGGATCACCTGGAATGCCGCGTGGTGGACGGCCGTCTGCGCGGCGAGAAGCTGCCGGTGCCGCACGCCCAGATCGCGGACTTCGCGGTCGTGGTCGCGGACCACGAGGGAACCGGCGCGGGCGTCTTTTGGGTCGATCTCAGGCAGGCCGGCGTCGAATGCACGGCATTGCCCACCGTCGATTCCGGCCAGCCGCAGGCGCGCCTGCTGTTCAGCAATGTGCCGGCGCGTCTGCTGCATGCCGATGCCGCCGCCATCGTGCCCAAGCTGCTCGACCGGGCGGCGGTGTATCTCGCCTTCGAACAGATCGGCGGCGCCACCGCGGCGCTGGAACTGTCCTGTGACTACGCGCGCATCCGCAAGGCTTTCGGCCGCCCGATCGGTTCGTTCCAGGGCATCAAGCACAAGCTCGCGGACATGTACACCAAGATCGAACTGGCGCGCTCCAATGCCTTCTACGCCGCCTGGGCGCTGGAAGCGGACGCACCGGAGCTGCCGCTGGCCGCCGCCGCCGCCCGGCTCGCGGCCACCGATGCCTACGAATTCGCCGCCAAGGAAACCATCCAGACGCACGGCGGCATCGGCGCCACCTGGGAAGCGGACCCGCATCTGTTCTATCGCCGCGCACGTGCCCTGCAGAGCCTGCTGGACAGCGGCCCGGCCTGGCGCGACCGACTGGTCGACGCCCTGCACAGCCAGTTCGCGGCATGAACGGGCGCAGCCTCCCTATCCACTTGAACGAGGTCCAGCGCCATGCGTGAAGCCGTCATCGTATCCACCGCGCGTACGCCGATCGGCAAGGCGTTTCGCGGATCGCTCAACAACATCAAGTCACCGACATTGGCCGCGCATGCGATCCGCAATGCCGTGGATCGCGCCGGGATTGAAGGCGCCGAGGTCGAGGATGTGGCGCTCGGTTCCTGCCTCACCGCCGGCACGGCCGGACAGAACCTGGCACGCAACGCCGCACTCGCGGCGGGCCTCGGTGTCGGCGTGCCCGGCCAGACCATGGACCGACAGTGCGCCTCCGGACTGATGGCGATCGCCACCGCCGCCAAGCAGGTCAGCGGTGACGGCATGGACATCGTGGTGGCGGGCGGCCAGGAGAACATCTCGGCACTCAACACGCCGTACAACGAATGGGTCGCGCGCGAGAAGGACGACAAGGTCATCCGTTTCGCCGAACACGCCTACATGCCGATGCTGCACACGGCGGAGTTCGTGGCCCGAAAATGCGGTATTTCGCGCGAGGCCCAGGATCAGTACTCGCTGCTCTCGCAGCAGCGCACGGCGGCGGCGCAGGAGGCCGGCTTGTTCGACGCCGAGATCGTACCGATCAGCACCAGCATGGCGGTGATCGACAAGCAGACCGGCGAAACCCGCTATCAGGACGTGACACTCTCCAAGGACGAAGGCAACCGGCCCGGCACACAGCTTGAAGGTCTGAGCGGTCTCAAGCCCGTGGTCGAAGGCGGCTGCATCACCGCCGGCAATGCCTCGCAGCTTTCGGACGGCGCATCGGCCTGCGTGATCATGGAGGCGGCCGTGGCCGCCCGGCGCGGCCTGCCTGCCCTGGGCGTGTATCGCGGCATGGCCGTGGCCGGCTGCCCGCCCGAGGAAATGGGCATCGGCCCGATTTACGCGATTCCGAAACTGCTCAAGCAGCACGGGCTCGGCATCGACGATATCGGCCTATGGGAAATCAACGAGGCCTTTGCCGTGCAGGTGCTCTACGTACGCGACAAGCTGGGCATCGATCCGGCGATCTACAACGTCAACGGCGGCGGCATCTCCATCGGCCATCCCTACGGCATGACCGGCGCGCGCGTGACCGGCCATGCACTGATCGAAGGCCGGCGTCGCGGCGTGAAGTACGTGGTCGCGGGCATGTGCATCGGTGGCGGCATGGGTGCCGCGGCCCTGTTCGAACTGGGTTGAAGTCATGGGACTGAACTACGACAAGCTCAAGCACTGGCCGCAGCCGGATATCGAACAGGTCTATGACGCGCGCGACACGCTGCTCTACGCACTCGGTGTCGGTGTGGCGATGGACAATCCGGTGCCCGATGCGGACCTCAAGTTCGTCTACGAAGGCGTTACGGGCAATGCCTTGCAGGCGCTGCCGACGCAGGTCGTGAACCTCGGCGTCGGACCGTTCTGGATGCAGGACCCCGAAGCCGGCATCGACTGGAAGCAGATCCTGCACGGCGAGCAGTACCTGCGCCTGCACCGCCCGCTGCCGCCGCGGGGCCGCATCATCGCGCGTCACAGCATCGACGAAATCTACGACAAGGGTGCCGCCAAGGGCGCCATTGCCTATGTGCGGCGTGAGATCACGGACGCGGACAGCGGCGAACCACTGGCCTCTCTGGTGGCGGCCGTGTTCATGCGTGGCAATGGCGGTTTCGGCGGCAGCGCCGAAGGTGCGCCACGACCGCACGCCATACCCGATCGGCCGGCCGACGCCGCGCTCGATCTGCCAACGCGCCCGGAACTCGCCTACAGTTACCGGCTGTCCGGCGACTACAACCCGCTGCACGTGGACCCCGTGGTGGCCGCCAGTGCCGGGTTCCCGAGGCCGATCTTTCACGGCCTGGGCACCTACGGCGTGGCCGGCCGCGCTGTGCTCAAGCTGCTGTGCGACAACCAGCCGGCCCGTCTGCGTGCGATGAACTGCCGTTTCGCCAGCCCGGTGTTTCCGGGTGAGACCATCCGCACCGAAGTCTGGCGGGAAGGCGAGGGGCGTGCCGCCTTCCGCTGCAGCGTCCTCGAGCGCGAACTGCTCGTGCTCAATAACGGCTATGTGGAGTTCAGCCCATGACAATGAACGACGAGATGCTGCTGGAGCGCTTTCCCGGCGTCGGCATCAATCACGACAACAAGGCGTTCTACTACGGCTTGCTGGACCGCAAACTGCTGATCGACCGCTGCGGCGATTGCGACCACTGGTTTCATCCGCCGCGCCCGATCTGCCCGCGCTGCTGGTCGCGCAACATCCAGCCGACCGAAGTCAGCGGGCGCGGACAGATTCATCTGCTGATTCTGCTGCACCAGGGTCCGCCGGCACCGGGCGTCAGTTATGAACAGCCGCATCCGGTGGCCACGATCGAATTGGAGGAACAGCCCGGCCTGCGCTTCACCAGCACCATCGTCGGTACGCCGGTGGAGCAGCTGAAGATCGGCCAGGCCGTCGAGCTGAGCTGGATCGAACGCGGCGACAAGCCGGTGCCGGTGTTTCAACTGACGGGAGCGGCGTCATGAGCGCACGTTTCCCGATCAAGGACCAAATCGCCTTCGCCAGCGCCGCCACCACGGAATTCGCCAAATCCGGCAATGAGCGCACGCAGATGTCGATGACGGCCGATGCCTGCGTCGCCGCGATTCGCGCGGCCGGCCTCAAGGCCTCCGACATCGACGGCATCGCCGGCTCCGATACCTCGCCGTGGGCGCGTGCCGTGCAGGCGGCGCTCGGCATTCCGCGCATCACCTGGTGGCAGAACCCGTCGCTGACCGGCACCTACGCCACCACCATCTTCGAAGCGATGCAGGCGATCTACTCGGGCGCCTGCGACACCGTGCTGTGCTATCACACCGCCTATCGATTGCCGTGGCAGTCGCGCGCCGCGGCGGCCGATCCGATGCGCCGACGCGTGGCGCAGCTCAGCGACATGATGGGCGCCGTGGACCCCGAGACCATGGCCGGCTCCGTGGGTTACACCGCCTGGGCCAGCCGCTATCTGCACGAATACGGCCGTCGCCGTGAAGACCTCGGCATGGTCGCGATGAACAGTCGCGGCAACGCGCTGCGCAACGAGCACGCGGTGATGCGCACGCCGATGACGATGGACGATTACCTCGCCGGTCGCATGATTCGCACGCCGCTGTGCGTCTACGACATGGACGTGGCGGTGGACGGCGCGGATGCCTTCATTCTCACCACCGCCGAGCGCGCGCGGGATCTGCCACAGCGGCCGGTGCTGATCAACGCCACCGCGTCCGGCATGGTCGATCGCAATGACGAAGACCAGTTGCCGGGCCTGCACGATCACGGGCAGCAGATCGTGGTCGAGGAAATGAAGCGGCGCGGCGATCTGTGGATCGACGATGTCGATCTGTACTATCCGTATGACGGCTTTTCGTTCCTCACGCTGTCCTGGATCGAGAACGCCGGCCTGTGCAAGCCCGGCGAGGGCGGGGACTTTCTGCGCGAGCACTGGAACGCGGCGGAACAACGCGTGATGTATCGCGGCCGCGTGCCGTTCAACACGCATGGCGGCAGCCTGTCGGAAGGCGCCACCCAGGGCTCCGGCCACATCCGCGAGGCGGTAATGCAATTGCAGGGCCGGGCCGGCAGCCATCAAGTGCGCGATGCACGCACGGCGTTGCTGACCATCGGCGGCTTCTTCTTCAACGCGCAGGCCTTGAGCCTGCGAACCGAATGAGCACCGAAGGCGACAGCACGGTGCTGAGCCTGCGCGGCGCCAACGGCATCACGCTGGCGGCGGATGCCTCGGGTGATGCCGCGCATCCGCCGGTGCTGCTGATGCATGGCGGCGGGCAGACCCGGCATTCCTGGGGCGCGGCGCGACGCGAACTGGCGCAGGCTGGCTACTACGTGCTCAGCCTGGACATGCGCGGCCACGGCGACAGCGATCGCGCGCCCGATGGCGACTATCGCTTCGATCGTTTCGTGGCGGACCTGCGCGAAGTGCTCACGCAGATTCCGCCGCGGCCGGCCCTGGTCGGCGCCTCGCTGGGCGGACTCACCGCACTGCTGACCGTGGGCGAGAGCGAACAGGATCTGGCCTCCGCCGTGGTGCTGGTGGACGTGGTGCCGCGCGTGGAACGTGAAGGCACCGACCGCATCAGCCAGTTCATGACCGGCAATCCGGATGGCTTCGCCAATCTGGACGAAGCCGCCGACGCCGTGGCCGCCTATGTCACGCACCGGCCGCGCCCGAAGAACGTGGAAGGGCTGAAGAAGAACCTGCGTCTGCGCGACAACGGACGCTGGTACTGGCACTGGGACCCCGAGTTCGCCACCGGCGAACTGCGTCCGGAAACGCACCGTCTGGCGGAGCGCATGCGTGCCGCCGCGCGCCGCCTGCGCGTGCCCACCTTGCTGGTGCGCGGCAGCCTCAGCGACGTCGTCAGCCAAGCCGCGGCGGACGATTTCCTGTCGCTGCTGCCGTCCGCCGAATACCTCGACGTTGCCAACGCCGGCCACATGGTCGCGGGCGACGACAACGACGCTTTCAACGCGGCCGTCATCGACTTTCTGCGTCGCCGGCAACCGTCGTGACGCACACGCCATCAAGGGAGCACTGAACACCATGGGATTGCTGGATAACAAGGTTGCCGTCATCACCGGCGCCGGCGGTGCGCTGGGGCGTGCCTATGCGCTGCAACTGGCAAGTGAAGGCGCGCGCATCGTCGCTAACGATTACAGCGAACAGGCCGCCAACGAGACCGTCGCGGCGGTCAGGCAGGCCGGCGGTGAGGCCGTGGCGGTGGCCTGCGACGTGAGCCGCGTCGAATCCGGCGAGCGGGTTCTCAAGACCGCGCTGGACGCCTTCGGCGGCGTGCACATCCTCGTCAACAACGCCGGCATCCTGCGCGACAAGTCCTTCCACAACATGGAAGAAGGTCAGTGGGATGCCGTGCTCGGCGTGCACCTCAAAGGTCTGTACTGCGTCACCAAACCGATCTATTCCTGGATGCGCGCCAACAAGCAGGGCGGGGTGATCGTCAACACCACCTCCACCGCCGCTCTGTTCGGCAACTTCGGCCAGGCCAACTACGGCGCCGCCAAGGGCGGCATCTGGACCTTCACCAAGACCCTGGCGGTGGAAGGCCACAAGGCCGGCATCCGCGTGTGGACCATCGCGCCGGCCGCCATGAGCGTGCTGGCCGCCGCCGCCGGCATCGACGAGGAAACCGCCAGCAAGCTCAAGCCCGAATACGTGGCCACCGCCGTGCTCTACATGGTCAGCAGCCTGTCCGGCGACAAGACCGGCAAGTGCCTGTACGTGTCCGGTCCCAAGATCATGGAACTCAAGCTCGAAGCGGGCGAGGGCATTTCCGGCATGGGCATCACCGCGCAGCAGATCGCCGACAACGAATCGAAGATCTTCCGCGATTCTCCGGAACTGAGCTTCGCGGACCTCGACTGAGCCGCTCACCCAAAGGGCTGCCCACAGGAGACGCCATGTCCCGGCAATACGAATTGGAAGCGCTGGCGCTGGAGATCACGGCCACGCCGCAACTGCAAGCCGCGCGCGAGCGGGCACGCCAGATCATGCTGGCGGCGCCGGAGGCGCAAACCCCTGCGGGCCAGGCCGCGCTGGATAATGCGCTGGATCAGCACCTGCACGCCGCCGTGCATCGTGCCGTGAACGCCGACCCGAACCGGCCCGAAGTGCTGGCCGTGTCCCAGTACGCGCACGAACTGCGCGGCCAGCCGTTTCCGCCCGCGCTGCACGGTGGGCTGGAAAATCCGGACAACGTCTATCGCATCATTCCCCTGGACGGCGCCGCGCGCTTCGAACTGCACGGCCGTCGGCGTGGCCGGTCGCCGGCGCAGGTCACCTACGACCTCATGGATTCCGTGCCCGGCGTGCGCAGCATCGGCCGCCAGATCGGCCTGCTCAAGAGTGACGATCTGCAGGTCGATGCCAATGGCTGTTACGTCATCAGCATTGACGATGCACCCGCCAACGGCCGTGCCAACCACCTGCGCAGCACGCCGGACACGCGCGCGCTGATGATTCGGGACACGCTGTCCGACTGGGATACGCAGTTGCAGGACGAATTGAGCATCGTTCGCTTGGATGCGCCGACGCAGCCGGCCAAGACACGCAATCAACTGATCGAAGACGCCGCCGCACTGGCCGTGAGCTTCACGAAGTTCTGGATCGATTTCCGCCGTGGCTATCTCGCCGACAACAGCCACCGCCAAGTCAACACGCCGGACGTGCCCGAAGTGCGTCCCGGCGGCTGGGGTTTCATCTCCAACACCGCGTTCCGGGTCGCGGACGACGAAGCCCTGATCATCACCGCGCATCCGTTCGAGGCGCGTTATCACAGCATTCTGCTGGGCGATCCCTGGTGGGTGGGCATGGATTGCGCGCAGCACGCCGGCAGTCTCAACACCGCGCAGGCCCAAGCCAACGCGGACGGCACCTATAGCTACGTGATCGCCACCAGCGATCCCGGTGTGCACAACTGGCTGGATACCGCCGGACTCACGGACGGCTACATCCAGATTCGCTGGCAGGGCCTGTCGCCCTCCGTGACTTCGGCCGTAGGCGCGATTCGCGGCGCACAAGTCGTCAAACGCAGCGAACTGCAATCCGCACTGCCGCCGGACACCGTCTGGCTCACGCCCCAGCAGCGGCAGGATCAAATGCGGGCGCGCCGCACCAGCTACCAACGCCGCCTCGACATCGCCTGATCAAATAGATCCGTTCTCGCCTTGGGGAGAGAGCCAGGGCGAGGGCGCAAAGCGCGCTGCAAAAGAGCCGCCGCGCAAAGGAAACCAGCGTGCAATCCAACAATCCCCGCACCCTGCTCGCAGACGCCTGGCAAAGCTTCGCCGACCAGATCGCCGCCAGCGCCACCACCGTGGCCGCCGCGGAGTTCGCGGACAGCGAGCGCGATCAGGCCGAAGGCCATCGCTATCTCGCGCGCCTGATCGCCTACGCGATCCAGGAGCAGTTCGGCTTTGCCGATCCGGAGTTCCCGGCCTTCCATCGCGGGCTGGACGATCTCGCCCCCTGGGGCGCGCCGAACGTGGACAACGTCTACCTCATGGCCAGCATCGATGGCCGCAGTCGCTACCGTATTCACGGCAACGTGAAGTCTATCGCCGGCTTCATCATCGGCGTGAACGAAGGCGTGTATCCGGTTTTCCCCGGCTACAAGACCGTGGCCGAGATCAGCCACCATGAATTGCAGATCGCCGATGACGGCAGCTTCGAACTGATCCTCAGTGCCGATCCGCAGCCTGGAAACTGGATACGACTCAGCCCGAACGCGCGCGGCGTCGGCATCCGCCAGTACCTCGTGGACTGGGAGCAGCACCAGCCCGCGGAATTCCATATCGACAAGATCGGCAACGAAGGCAAGGCGCCGCCGCCCTTGACCGCCGAGCGCACCGCGCAAGCCCTGCACGATGCCGTGGACTGGGCGCAAACCCTGGCCGCCTACTATCTCAAGCGCCTGCAAACCGAGCGCAGTGCACGCACCGCCAACGTGCTGCCGCCGCCGGAAAAGAAAGTGCCGGGCTCCGCATACACGCACTACGGAATCGCCTTCTACGAACTCGCCGAAGACGAAGCCCTGCTGATCGAGATGCCGGCCGAGCCCGCGCCGTACTGGAGCTTTCAGCTCTACAACCTCTGGAACGAATTCACCGACCCCGCCAATCGCATCACCAGCATCAACCACCAACAAGCCCACATCGACGAAGACGGAATCTTCCGCGCCGTCATCGCCCACCGCGACCCCGGCACCGCCAACTGGCTGGACACCGCCGGGTATCGACAGGGCTATCTCTGGTATCGCTGGATCTGGGCCGAGCACGTGCCGGTGCCGGTCGGGCAGGTGGTCAAGCTGGATGCGCTTGATTCATTGCTCCCGGAAGGTGCCGCGCGTGTCAGCCCAATACAGCGGCGGGACATGGTGATGGCGAGAAGGGCGCATTTCGAGGCGCGGTATCACCGATAAAGCAACGCATGATTGATCCGTCATTCCCGCGAAAGCGGGAATCCATGTCGCACGTAGCCAGCGTATGTCGCTGACATGCTGGATTCCCGCTTTCGCGGGAATGACGAACGAGACGAGTTGCTCAGTACTTACTACTTACTTCTGTAATTTGTCGTTGAGCTCGATGCTGCATCGGCCTACTGTACAAGAATGTTTATTTTTAATAAATTGGCCAAAATAGCTGAAAGAGCGCCGATGCACCGAGTCTCTGCCACCGATGCCAAAAACCAGTTCGCGGCCATGCTTTCGCTCGCTGCCAACGGAGCCGTGCAGATCGAAAAGCACGGCAAGGTCGTTGCGCTCATGGTGCCGCCCGACTCCCGGTTCAATGAACTGGACGAGCGCCGCGTTGCACTTGCGCGGCAGGAAGCGGTCGAGTCCGCCCGGCTGGTCCACCATCAAAAGATTGCTATAGAACTGCTGAGTGTCCCGCCCGCGCAGGCCCGCCGCCGTATTCGGGAGGCGCTTCAGGTGGTCGGTCGATGGGAGGCGGAAGGTCTTTGCAGCGAGGATTTCGTACTGGCTTGGCGTAAGCTGCTGAACCTTCCGATTCGCGAACTTGCGCAAAAGATGTGTGGCGATCTTGAAGGATGGGGCCGTGCGCTTCGTCAGAACTCGCCTTGGGGCGCCGAGCGGTGAATATTGACCAAGCGTTCGAGTTGCTGGCACAAGTTCGCGCCGCAACTGGCCATAACGAACTCGTCGTAATCGGAAGCAACGCGGCGCTGGCGCTGTCCAGCGTGCGTGCGATACCCAACGCGATGACGATGTCGATCGACGTGGGCGCTTTCACCCCGAAAGACCCCGGCCGGATCTTTGATTTGGCGCCCAGTCTCGGCGAGGGCAGCGAGTTCCATCGCCAGCACGGCTACTACCTGGACCCCGTATCACCAGATGTGGCCACACTGCCGCGCCGCTGGCAGGGCCGCCTGATTCCGGTGGAACGCGACGGCGCCACGTTGTGGTTTCTGGACCCGAACGACGCGGCCATATCGAAATACGCCCGCGGCGAGCCCAGGGATCGGCGCTGGATTCAAGCCGGATTGATCGCTGGAGTCATTGAGCCTGCGCGTGTGCAGCTTCTGCTCGAACAGACCACGTTTATCGATGGCGAAGAAGAAGCGGGCGTCAGGAAAGCGATAGATGAAGACATCGCATGGCTTGCCGTGGGGCCGGTGGTTCCGGCGGTGAAGGGGCCGTACGAGACGTAGTGAAACGAGCCAGTGGTTTCGCTGTTCCAGGGGAGCGGGGATGCTCTACACCCCTGTTGTGATTTCAGTCGAAATGGATGTCGGAAACTCGGTGGTTTCGTATCATGCCCCGCAGTACCGCCCGCCATTCTGCCGTAAGTCCACCCCGACAGCAGTGTTAGCATTCGCGACTGCGTGCAAAATCGGGTCCGTGACGTTTCGTGTGGGAATCCCGAGTTTCACTTTGCGGGATTGGGTTGAGTGTAGGGAGGCGCCGGCAAGTGCGTGAGCTTGCTGCAGGTCAGGTAGATGATCGTCATCAGGTGACGGTGCGTGCGGAATCCACGCGCTCTGGCGATCGCCGCCTGGACTTTCGAGTTGATGGATTCGGCGGTGCCGTTGGACAGACCCAGTCGGACGCTGTTGACGATGCCGTGCAGATGATCGCGTATGGTCGCCCCCAGCCGTTTGAAGGCCTTGAGCCGACAGCGCCGTGCCCAGGAGACCCATCGTTTGAGCTGTGGTTCGGGTTCGACGCCGGTCTTGGCAGTCTCAAAGGTCGCGCGCAACGCTTCCTTGAGCCTCCAGGCACGCGCGGTCTTGAGATTCGAGCGCGTCAGCCAATGCATGTCGTCGATCTGGGATCGCGTCCAGTGCCGGTGACCCTTGAGCGTGCCCCAGCGCAGGCCTCGTCGCCATCGGCATGATTCGTAAGCGCGCTCGTGGGCTGATCGATCAGGACGACTTCAAGCTCAAGATCCGGCAATCCGCTACCTCCGAACCTCCGCTCGCGCTCTTCCCCAGGGCCCGATAGTTACCTCATGCTTCTGCACAAGAGCCGGAAAGTTCAGCTCGGCCACACGGCAATTAGGGTGACGAGATGCTAAATCATCCATTTGGCTCGTCAGCCTCTGGCACATCGGTATTCGCACGGTCGCCGCAGGTGAACACGGGCAGTTAAGCTCCCGGCGGAACTCGCGAGAGTTGTCGGAAAGCCATGAAAGTCGCGAAATGGGGCAACAGTCTGGCGGTGCGTCTGCCCGGCGAGGTGGTCAAGATCCTGGGCTTGTCGGAAGGGGGCGAGATTGAATTGCATGTCGAGGATGGGCGGACGTTCGGCGTTGCCAAAAAGCCGGGTTCGGAAGAACTGTTGAAACGCGTCGGAGCGCTACGCGGGCGGGTGCCTTCGGACTTCAGGTTCGACCGCCTGGGGGCCAATGAGCGGTAAGCCGTTTCTCGATACGCACGTCATCGTCTATCTACTCTCGGGCGACGAGCGAAAGGCGAATCTGTAGGAAGGACTGCTTGCCTCGGGCGGCATTGTCAGTGCGCAGGCTCTGAACGAGTTCGTTTCCGTGGGTAGTCGCAAGCTCGGTTTGTCGCTCGGCGAGATCGGGGATGTGCTCGCAGCGGTGCGCGCAACATGCGAAGTGCAGCCGCTTACGGTCGAGGTGCACGAAACTGGCTTGGGGCTGATCGACCGCTACGGGTTTTCGGTCTACGCCGCGATGATCGTCGCAAGCGCGCTCCTGGCCGGCGCTACAACACTCCACAGCGAAGATATGCAGGACGGACTCGGGGTCGATGGTGGTCTGAGGATCGTCAATCCCTACGCGGTCCGTTAGTAGGGGCTAATTCGAAGCGAAGCGTGCCGTGCGAGCGGTTACGTCGCGTCAGGCGTAATCAACGGCACGGTCGGAAAGTAGTTTCGGTATCGCTTGGCGTCGCGGGTGAGAATGCCGCATCTCAGGATCGCGGCTTGGGCGCCGATGAAGAAGTCGGCGGGGACATTGGTTCGCGAGCCACCTCCGCGCCTGTATTTGACGAAGGCGCGGCCAGCGAGGAACAAGGCGGGACGCGGCAGTTCATTCAGAGTGATTCCCATCTGCTGGAGTGCTTCGTCGAGTGCGTCCGGCGAATTGAAGGCCAGTGTCAGCTCCGAGTAGATCACCGGATTGACGATCAGTTCGTGGACCTGAGCTTGCGCGCGTAGCTGCCGGATGGACCACCTCGCCCAAGTGGGATCATCCTTGAAAACGTCGACTAGAATGTTGGTGTCGACCAGAATCACGGGTCAATTCAGTCGTCGCCGCGCAGCAGTGCCATCAAGTCGTCGGTTTCCCACTTCACCTGCGCCTGGCCGCGCGCGGACTCGAAGCGGTCGCGCTTTACTGCGCGGTTGGGCCCAGCCTTATGGACGACGATCTGCCCGTCATGGTTGACGTCGAAGTCCACGGTGTCTCCCGGTGACAAGTGCAGGGCTTCACGGATCTTCTTGGGAATAGTGACCTGTCCCTTGACCGTCATTGTAGTGGCCATGAAGGCTCCAAAAGTAATGCGTGTTCACAGAAGTGTATTACTTTTGGCAATCGGCTTGCTAGGCGGGGTGCCGAGGAGCGCCACGCTCGTTTCAATCCACCAAATCCGCCAGCAGCAATTACACTTACAGGACATTGATTCACCAACTCAGGCCGTCCTAGGTCGGCACGCAATCAGCCCGGCTTGATGTTGGGGGTTCGCAGGCTCACCCCAACCTACGAATCTATAGAACGCGCTCCCGGTGTTCGGTTTTTTACTCCCGCCCCTCTTCCTCTTCTTCTTCTTCGTGCCCGTCATCATCGCCGGAGGCCGCGCCCACGACGGCGGCGCCGGCCTTGATCGGGACTTTTACGGTGGCGACGGCGACGTCTGCAGCGGTGCCGACGGCTTTGGCGACCAGGCAGCCGCTAAGCAGGATGAGGGTGCCGGCCAGGGCGGCCGATTTCATGAGGAATCGCCATTGCTTCATCGTTGCTCTCCGTCAAATTCACCGGATTCGGATTCACCGTAGCGGCCGGATGTGATGGGAACACGGAAGGTGTCGCGGCCGTTCTAGTCCGAAAGGTCTGCCAGCAAGGCCTCGGGTCGGTCGGTGAAGTCCAGCGTGGAGCCGGGCTTGCGCATCGCGTGCTCGGCAACGCCGGGATGGAAGACGTAACAGGCGCCGCCGACATGGCCGGTCTGCGCGGCGTTGCTGATCGTGTCCAGGGACACGGTGCGGCCGTGCGAGATCATCACGGCGCGGCGCAGCACCACCACGGCTTCGATGTCGTCGATGTCGCCGAAGTGATGACGTGCCCAGTTCAGCATCTTCTGCCAGTCCTGGCCGGCATACGGCTGCGGCGCGAGGATCTGACGGTCTTCCACTGTCCAGCTCATCAGCGGTTCGCCATCGCGCGAAAGGTGTAGCTCCCTGGGGCCGCCGATGCGCCAGTACGGCGCTTCGATGTCGTACTGGCGCAGGCGGATTCCGCGCGCGGCGTGGGCAATGGCGAGTCCGGCGGTATCGAACATGTGGGTGCATTGCTCGCCGGGCGCGGTATGGCGGAACAAGGCGGTGGGGTCTGCGGACAGCGGCATGCCGACCAGCCTTTGCAGATTGGCTTCGGCCGCGACGCACAGCGTCCACGGCGTGCGCAGTGGATAAGCCTTGATCCGGGTCACGCGTTCGCCATCATGATGAAGGGCGATACCGTAGCGATGCGGATCGTCTTCCAGATCCGCGCGCGCGTATCCGGGTTCGGTATGGATGCGGATGCGGCGCCGATAGATTCCGGGGCGGTGCGTGTTGTAGGCGGCGACGCCGGTCGTGCCGCCCTCGTTCGTGTCCCGGTGCGTGGGGGATTCGTTCATGGCGTGGAGCCGAGCAGTTCCTGGCGACGCTGGAAACGGCTGGCGACGGCCTCTTTCGACAGCACCCGGAACACGCCGTCCGCGGTGGCGATGAGCCTGTCGCCCACGGTGAATTCGCAGGCGACGAAAGCAATGCTGCGCCCCTGGCGGCGCAGACTCGGGCGAACCTCCACCCAGTCGCCCAGGCGCGCGCCAGCGATCATCTGGGTGCCGAGCTGAATGGTGACGATGGTCGGGACGGGGTTGGGGCCGCGCAGCAGGCCGTAGGCGCAGACGAAATCGGCCAGCGCCATGATGAAGCCGCCGTGCAATTCCCCGAAGGGATTGCATTGGTGGGTCTGGGCGCGCACGGCGACGCACAGGCCGCCTTCGTCCTCGCGAGCATAGAACGGGCCGATGTGCGCCACGAACGAGCGCGCATAGATTCCGTCGATCGCGCTGAATCCGGCGGGGATGTCCGACCCGGGCGCGGCCATCAGACGGGCACGCCGACGTGGCGCAGCAGGCTGATGAGACCTGCCGCTTTCACGCGCGCAATCAGGGCGGGGTCTCTCACGAAGATCGATCCGCTGAACGAGATCGCATTGAGGGATACCGCATCGCCGTCCGTCTCCCAGGTTTCGCGGCTGCGCGGCACCAGCAGCAGCCATTGTTGAGTCGCCAGCAGATTGTAAGGCGGCAGCGTGCCGTCCGTGCCTGGCTTCAGCCCGCAAAAGTCCAGGGCACGTTGATAGGCCTGAAACAGGCGGTCTGCGGCCGAGGCCTGATCCTGCGGCCAGGGTTCGGCGAAATGGATCAGCGCGTGCCGGAACGGCAGCGGGCGGATCTGCTGAGGCAGTTCGCTGCGTTCAATCTGCGGCAGCAGATGTTCGATCAGCGGCGCGTCCATTGGGGCAATCTGCAGGTGACGGTGGCGCAGGCTGGCACCGGCGGTGGTGCCGCCGTTGAAAAAGGCTAGGCCGGGCAGGCCGCTCATCGTCGTTGCCAGCGCGCCCAGGTCGCGGCGCGTAAGCGCTTCCTGCTGTTCGAAGAAATCGCGCGTGATCACGATCACGTGACCGGGTTTCACCGGAAACTTGTTGATCAGCAGCACATGGTCCGGACCCAGATCCGCCACGTGCAGCGCCGGGTCGTAGGGCAGGAAGGGATTGAAGTCAGTGGGCTTGGCGCCGGGCTTGGGAATGCCCGTCTGGTCCTTGCGCGCAAGGGAAGACGCCCAGTCGATCCGCCACGGACCATCCTCGCTCCGAACGGTTTCAGCGGTGACGTCGAACGGAATCAGCGCTCCGCTCTCCAATGCGGAATGCGTGGTCCGGAACACGGCGGCGCGCAGATCCTGGCTGGTGTTCATGCCGCTCAACGCTGTTGTGGGGCGGTGGGCACGTCCTTGAACGGACCCTTGTCCAGACGCACGTCCGGCGGCAGGCCGAGTACGCGTTCGGCCAGGGTATTTCTCAGAATCTCGTCGGTGCCGCCTTCGAGCCGATGCAGCGCGCCGAAGTAGAACATCCACTGGAATCGGTAGATGTCGTCGTCTTCGTCGGACTGCACCAGGGCGCGATTGCCGAGCAGTTCCAGGCCGCAGGCGGCGATCTCCTGCGTGGTGCTGGCGCCGACCAGTTTGGCGACGGCGCCTTCCGGGCCCGGTTGCCCGCCGCGTGCGATCGCGGTGAGCATGCGCTGGGTCCCGTAGCGGATGCCGCAGTCCTTGGCGTACCAATCGGCCAGCTTGAGCCGGAGCGCCTCGGATTCGATCGGCGCCTGTCCGCTGTCATCCTTGCGCAGCGCCAGTTCGAAGATTTCCTCGAAGCCCAGCGGCGTGCTGGCGCCGATGCTCATGCGTTCGTTCATCAGCGTGGTCAGCGCGACGCGCCAGCCGTCGTTGACGGCGCCCAGCACCTGCTCGTCCGGCACGAACACGCCGTCGAGAAACACCTCGTTGAAATGCGAATGGCCCGACAGTTCCGCGATCGGTCTCACCTTGAGGTTCGGGTCGTCCATGCACATGAACATCATGCTCAGGCCCTTGTGCTTGACCACGCCGGGGTCGGTGCGCACCAGCGCCATGCCCCATTGCGCGTAGTGGGCGCCGGAGGTCCAGACCTTCTGACCGTAGAGTTTCCAGCCGCCTTCGACTTTCTCCGCACGGGTGCGCACGCCGGCGAGGTCGGAGCCGGCGGCCGGTTCGCTGAACATCTGGCACCAGATTACGTCGCCGCGCGCGATCTCGGGCAGAAACATCCGCCTCTGCGCATCCGAGGCGAAGCTCATCAGGGTGGGGGCGATGAAGCCCTGGCTGATCATGAACGGGCCGTTGAGCTCGCTGAAGATGCCTTCCTCTTCCTGGAAGATGACATTCTCGACCGGCGAAAGGCCCTGGCCGCCGTATTCCTGCGGCCACACCAGGCAGGCCCAGCCGTGTGCCTGCTTGCTGCGTTGCCAGGCGGCGCACAGGGCGATCCAGTCCGCGTCCTTGTCGAACGGTTTGCCGGCGAAGCGTAGCTTGCGAATCACGGATTCCGCATTCCAGGGCGCGTGTTCAAGAATGAAGGCCCGCGCCCGCGATCGGAATTCGGCTTGTTGGGTAGTGTCTGAAAGGTCCATGGGCGATCAGGTGGTGGGGACGTGGCGGCGTATCAGCAACTGCATCAGGCGCTCCTTCCAGAAGGTCGAGCTGCCCGGTGAGCTCGCCAGTGACTGCGCGCGGCGATAGTAGAGCTGAGCGTCCGACTCCCAGGTGATACCGATTCCACCGTGGATCTGGATGTTCTGTCGCGCACACAGGCGGAAGGCTTCGGTTGCGGAGATGCGCGCAACCGCGGTCGCTTCGCGAAGTTGATCTGCGGCGCCATCGAGCGACGCGGCGCCGAAGTAGCAGTTGGAACGCGCCATTTCGATCGCGGCGAGCATGTCCGCCATGCTGTGCTTCAAGGCCTGGAATGATCCGATCGCGCGGCCGAAGGCGTAGCGGGTGAGGCTGTATTCACGGGCCATCTGCAACGCCGCCTGGGCGCCGCCAAGCTGTTCGAATGCGGCATACAGTCCGTAGCGATCGATCAGCGCCTGCCACTGGGTTTCGGCCGCTGCTCCGGACGCCAGGATCACGATTGGCTGATGGTCGAACTCGAATGCGGCCGGCGGATGCAGCAGGTCCAGCGTTCGCTCAAGGTCCGGTGCGCGAACGCCGTCCACCAGCGGCAGCAATACGAGATGACTGTTCTCACCCGAGCCGATCAGGCTCAGCGCCACGGTGGAAGCTGCGCCATCGCGAATGAACTGCGTGGTGCCGGAGAGCCGGGCCTGTCCGTCACCGCTCTCGCTGACTTGGGCTGGCGTCTTCCAGTCCGAGGGCAGCAGTACGGTACCGATTGCACTGCCGTCCGCGATTTGCGGAAGCCACTGCGCTATCGCCGCGGTGGCGCCGGACCGGGCGAGCCCGGTGGCGAATCCGCAAGCGGATGCGGTGAACGGCACGGCAACGCCCTGCCGACCGATCTCCTCGGCCAGCAGACACAGGGTAACGTCCCCGAGATCACTGCCGCCGTTGTCCTCGGACAGGCCCGCGCCGAGCCAACCGGTTTCGGCCAGGGTCTGCCAAAGCGTCTGGTCACAGCTGGCTTTGGCTTCGATGCACTCGAGTCCGGTCCGCGCGCTGCTGGATGCGAGAACACGGCGAAATTCCTCGCGTATCGCCTCTTGGTCTTCGTTAAAGGCAAGGTCCATGGGTCTGCAATCGGTTCTGTAAAGGCTGCTCTTGGGCAAGCTCTTGCGGTGATTTTGCGTAAAATAGCATACCATTTAAAAAGGGCTGCTAAATTAGCGGCTCATCTCGACAGAACCGCTCTCCGGACCGAATGCGGGAGCTACAAGCGAACGAGGAGACCATGACTACGATCGACCCGCGGCAATTCCGCAACGCGCTCGGGGCCTTTGCCACCGGCGTGACGGTGGTAACCACCAGCGACGAGTTCGGCAACGATGTCGGCCTGACCGCGAACAGCTTCAATTCGGTATCGCTGGAGCCGCCGATGGTGCTCTGGAGCCTGGCCCGCAATGCCGGAAGCCTGCCTGCCTTCATGGGTAACGAACACTTCGCCGTGCATGTGCTTTCGAACCGGCAGGAAGCGGTGTCGAACCGCTTCGCCAAACGCGGTGTCGACAAGTTCACGGGCCTGGAACTGACGCGCGGGCAGGGCGGTGTGCCGCTGCTGAGCGAGTGTGCCGCGCGCTTCGAATGCCGGACGGCGTATCGCTACGAAGGCGGCGATCACATGATCTTCGTGGGCGAGGTACTCAACTTCGAGCATTTCGATCTGCCGCCGCTGGTGTATCAATCCGGCGGCTATGCGCTTGCCGTGAAGAAGCCGGCCGAATATGCCGCCGAGGACGAGGCCTATCTGGCTGACAGTTTCGGGCGCAATGCGCTGACCTACCTGATCGGTCGCGTCTTTCATCAGCTGCGTTTCCGTTTGCGGCCGGTGCTGGAGAGCAAGCAGCTCACCGACCTGGAGCATCAGGTGATCGGAGTGCTCGGCGTGCAGAACGATCGCAGTCTCGATGAACTGGATGCGCTCCTGGACCTGTCCAATCTGCGGGTCAGTCAGCCGCTGCTGGCCGGACTGGTGGACCGGCAGTTGATCGTGCTGAGTGAGGCGGAGCAAGGCGTCCGCGCCCGTCTGACCGATGCCGGGCGACGGCTCAACATTGAACTGCTGGCGGCGACCAAGGCGATCGAGGATGAAGTTACCGAGGGTTTCGATCACGGCGAGATGCAGGTCATCACGCACCTGATGCGTCGCATGGCACGCGACAGCAACGTGGACGTACCGCCGCTGTGGAAGAAGCCGGTCTAGGACGAGTCGTCCATCCCGTCATTCCGGGGCCCGCCCAGCGGGAACCCGGAATCCACGCGAGGTGTCCGGGCGTCGCATGGATTCCGGATCAAGCCTGCGGCCTGTCCGGAATGACGGGTGGCGGGAGCGGTGGTGAAGGTGCGGGTTCAGGCGGTTTGATGCAGCCGTTCGGCCGTGGTGCCGCGGGGTTTCCGTCCAGCCGTCGCCCATC